>Ga0209384_1001344_pt1 | contig 12988 bp, 7 predicted proteins | sample CoawatmetaG05DNA_FD_187511 | JGI IMG/M metagenome (GOLD analysis project Ga0209384, IMG submission 187511) | Marine microbial communities from the West Antarctic Peninsula - Coastal water metaG058-DNA (SPAdes) (version 2) | ecosystem: Environmental > Aquatic > Marine > Coastal ... | reverse complement strand
TAGGTATTGATCTTCTTATCGGAGCTTCAAACCAAGCTAGAATAACACCGGCTTTGTATACAGCTGCAGCTTCTACAGTAGCAAGCTTAACGACACCGTTTACAAACGGAACAATCACATCGACATTACCTTTATTCGCTACTACAGCAACTGCTATACTTCTTGGCGGAACAAGCAGCTTATCAATAAAAATAAGATATCAAATATTAGATACATCGGCATTTTAATATAACCACATGGCTATAATCTATACATACAATACAGCTATACCTGAGTCTGATGATATATTATTAGGAACAGAGAGAAGCCCAACGTTAAGAAATCCTACCAAGAATTTCAAGATTAGTGAGATAGCTAAATTTATAATAGATAGCACAAATGGTACCAATTTAACGGTGCCATTGTTTTTTGATGTAGCTGATCCTATTACAGGAGTAGTGTCTACTACGCTTGCGGATTCTATAATGACGCAGGATGTAAATCCTAACGGCACAACTCTAACTATAGCAGGTACTATAAGTGTTACAGGGGCTTTCAGAGCAAGCGATGGAAAACCTGGCGCACAAGGTCAAGTATTAAAATCCACGGTAACAGGTACACAGTGGGGAGCAGTAAACAGTACTACAGAAGTAATAGCTTTTAATAATGTACTTGTAGTTACCGCTAATCATACTGGAGCATTAGGAACGTTTCCTTCTACAACAGTAGTAAATCCAAACAATATTGTTGTATTTGGAGAAGTACGCTATATAACAACAACACAAATAACAATAACATTTTCCTCAGCACAAAGCGGTAATGTATATCTAAACTAAAACAAAATGGCAATTAATTTTTTAAATAACGTTAACTTTAACTCCATACAGACGGAGAACATAGTTATAGAAAACTTTGGATCAGATGCCTTAGCAGGCGCTGGTGTTGAAGGTCAATTATATTGGAACACTACAGTTCCTGGATTAAGAGGTTATGATGTAACCGCAGCTGCTTGGATTCCTATTGGAACTAATAACGATATATTAACGTTTGCTGGTGGAACAGGTGGTAATCAAGAAGTAGATCTTAACGCGCAAACGTTTACCGTAGCAGGAACAGCTAATCAAATAGTTACTTCTAGTGCAGGGCAAACACTTACTATAGCGTTTCCTACCATAGTAACCTTACCAACTAGTTCAATAGTAGCCACAACTCCAACGGCAGGAGACGATAGTACTAAAATAGCCACAACTGCGTTTGTTAAAACAGCTGTAGCTGCAAGCGACACTTTAGCTGAAGTTTTAGCTATAGGTAATACAACCGGTGGAACTGACATAGCAATGAGCGCTGGTGATGATATTACGTTTACAGCTACATCGACTATAATAGATCCAGGTGGTGCCAAGGGTACTAATGGGCAATACTTAGCTTCAACAGGTGCGACAATAGATTGGTTAGATTTACCTATAGATCCAAACGAAAAATATACACTACCTGTAACCGCTATAGCTGGTAACAATGCTGAAATTTCATTAACAGGAAGTACTGATGGAGTAGTGTCAACAGTTAATTTTATTGGAACAGCTGGTAGAATAGCTTTAACTTCTAACGATCAAAACAATGGATCTGTTACTATTAACTTTCCAGATGACGTTGTAATAGTGGATGATTTACTCGTAGGTGGTGTAATTAAAACTACTGGTTCTTCAACAACTACTGGTGTTAATAGTTCTGCCTTGTCAGCTTCTACCGCATTAGCGTTAACCGCAAACAATGCAGGTATTTCGATAGGAATGACTGTTGAAGGAACTGGAATTCCATCTGGCGTTACTATTGCAGTTGTTACAAATGCTAGTAACTTTACATTAAGCTCTGCAATTACTATAGCTAGCGGTATTACATTAACTTTTACTGAAATTAATAGCTTTGCCAGTGCATTAGACATGAACAACAATAAACTTGTTGAAGTTAAAACAGGTACTTCTGGTACTGATGGTGTTAACTTAGCGCAAGTTCAAGATTTAGTTGCTGGTATAGGTTTATTTAAAGGAGGTTATAATGCTACTACTGGTTTAACAACAGATCTAACACCAAACGGTTCTTTAGACGGCGCTAGTAATATTGCTTTAGATTCAGGTGATTTCTTTGTAGTAACAACAGGTGGTAGTGCTTTCTATACAACAGTTTTAGAAGTTGGTGATATGATATTTGCTAATCAAACTATAGCAGCTAGTAGTACTCCGGCAATAACAGAATATACAGTTGTTATTCAAGATGCAAATATAGCAACCGCAGGAGCTACTGATGCACTTACACAAAAAGGTGTTGCTGGATTTGATAGTGCTAATTTTACAGTAACAGCAAGTGGTTGGGTTCAAATAAAAGCATTATCAAGATTAAACGGTAGAAAACAAACTTTAGATAATGGCGCTAACGCTAGTCCAGTAACTAGTCCTGTTGCTAGAACTTTTTTAAATAACTTAACAACATTTGTTATAAATTTAGCAGACGATAGTTTATTTGGAACTGGTGCTTTAGCAGAAGATGTTACAGTAGAAGTTATGCAAAACGCATCACCATTCCAAACAGTATATGCAGATGTAACAAGAAGCGGATCAGCAAGTATGAGCATTATATTTGTAGGTGATGTAGCGGTAGACGCATATAGAGTATTATTAGAATACGTATAATATTAATATAATCCAGTATAATAAATGGCATTAAATTTTTTAAATGATGGTTATTTCGCCGGTAAGGTAGGTATTGGAACTGAAACTCCTAATGCTAAATTAGAAATAGTTGGCGGAACTTCATTTCGTTTTAGAAATGCAACTTTAGATGGATTTACTTTAGCTCAATTAAATACAAATTCTTGGGGAATATCTGGATTAAGTTCTTCAATGAAGTTTTCTATTCAAAACTCAGATTTATATATACCTAACGGCAGCGTTGGTATTGGGACGTCTAGTCCTTCAGAAAAATTACACGTTGATGGAAATATAAGAGTAAACTCAGGGACACAAGGATATTATGGATCGTTTATACAAGCGATTTCAGGTTCAGGATTAAAAGTTGGAAATGATGACTTTAGTGGTTATGCTTTTTTCGATGACAATGGCAACGTTGGTATTGGAACAACCTCACCTACAGCTAAATTACACGTAGCAGGTACAGGATTATTTACAGGTTTAGTATCTGGTATCACACCAGTAAATGCAGCTAACTTTGTTACTAAAGCATATGTTGATGGATCAGGCGGAGGTACAGGACCTTTCTTACCACTAGCTGGTGGAACAATGACTGGGACAAACGGTGTTATATTTCCTGATGCTTTTAAACTAAATCTAGGAACAGGTTCAGATCTTCAAATAGTCCACGATAGTTTTGATAGTTATATAAATAATTTTACAGGTAATTTATATATTAAAAATTTAGCTGACAATAAAGATATTATATTTCAAAATGATGATGGTGCTGGTGGTGTTGCTACGTATTTAACTTTAGACGGTGGCACCACGCACGCTTATTTTTCAAATCCAGGAAACGTTGGTATTGGGGTTACTAATCCTGGTAGAAAATTATCTATTGATGGTTCTATTGAGTTAACCGGGTCAGACATGGTGTTAAATACAACAAGCGCGGCTATTAGACGTGGTTCATCTGGTCAAATGTTTTTAGATGCTCCTGGAGATGTAACAGTAACGATAGATAGTAATAACAATAATACAGACAGAGTATTTAATGTAAAAAAAGATACAAGTACAGAACTATTTAGAGTTCAAGAAGACGGCAACGTCGGTATCGGGACGACTAGTCCTGCAACTAAATTAAATGTTAATATAAGTGCTACTGACGCCTTAATGGCTCAAACAACCACGGGTACTTTAGATCCTATTGGTTCTGACGCTTTATTTTTGGAAAATACAAATGCCAGTGCAAATTGGGTTGGTTTGAATTTTAAAGTAAGGACAAGTGGCGCAGCTTTAGGTAGAATTGCACTTCAAAGACAAGGAAATAGTGATGGTGATTTTACTTTTCAATTAAGAGATCCATCAGCTACAAGTAATAATGTTGAAAGAATGCGTATTACTGGTGATGGCAACGTCGGTATTGGCACGACTACTCCTACCGCAAGATTAATGGTAAAAGATTCTTCAGATTCAGGGTTTGATAGTGGAATAGCAATAATAAGAAGCGCTAATACACAGACAGGTTATATTAACATGGTTGGCGGCGCAATGAACATGAACTCACCATCAATACCAATCACATTTAGACAATCTGGTGTAGAGGAAATGAGAATTAGTTCTGCTGGAGCTATTAAGTTTAACTCTTACGGTGCGGGTACTTTAGTTACCGATGCCTCAGGTAATATAACAGTGTCAAGTGGTGGTGGTGCTGGCGGTCCTTTCTTACCACTAGCTGGTGGAACAATGACTGGGACAAACGGTGTTATATTTCCAGACAGCTTTGCTTTAAAAATAGGTACAGGTTCTGATCTTCAAATATCGCATGATGCAGCAGATTCTAGTATTAACAATAATTTAGGACATTTATACATTACACAGAACGCAGACGATAAAGATGTTTATTTTCGAAATGATGATGGTTCTGGCGGTGTTGCTATATATTTCTTTTTAGATGGTAGTGCAGCTGATGGTACTGGTAATTTGTATACTAATTTTCCTGATAACTCACGTTTAACCTTTGGCGGCGCAACAGATGGAGACCTTCAAATATTCCACGATGGAAGCAATAGTTATATAATTGATAATGGTACGGGAACTTTTAATTTACGAGGAAGTACACAAGTAATTATTGGTGGGAAAAATGGTGAAGTAGGAATTCAATATGTAGAAAACGCGGGTGTAGGATTAAGACATAATAATGTAACAAAACTAGTTACAGAAAGCACAGGTGTTGCCATAACAGGTGCTGCAACCGGAACTACAGCAACTACGGGTACAGATGTTGATGCAACTTTAACAACTAAAGGTTATGTTGATGGTCTTGTAACAGGTGTTCCAGTATATAAAGGAACATGGGATGCTAGCGGTACAGCTGGTGGTACTCCAGATTTAAGATTAGCTGCAAACAAAGTATTAGGAAATTATTACATAGTAAGTACAGCAGGTAGCGCAACTCCAAACGGAACAGGTGTAGAACCTGATTCATGGGCTGTAGGTGATTGGTGTATATTCTCAGATGTAACACCAGGCGCTGGAACAGATCTATGGCAAAGAATAGATAATTCGTCTGTAGTATCAGGCGCTGGTACAGGACAAAAAGTAACTAAATGGGAAGGAACTTTAGGTGCGCCTTCAGAAACTTTAACTGATGGCCCAATAACATTTAGTGGTAATAATTCAACTTTTGCAGGAACAATAATATCAAATTCAACTGATAGTATAAGAAAGCCAGTAAATAATGCTAATATAAATATTTCAGGTGGCGATGCAACAAATGTAGGTGCTAATTATGCATTATTTGGTGGAACACACGCAACCTTAGCAAATGTCCATAGATGGAGAAATGGTGGAACAGAAGTGATGCGTATAGATGCTTCTGGAAATTTAGGAATAGGAGCTACTCCTAATTCTTATACCAATTATACGACTTTAACTTTAGGAAATACATCTGGACTTGGAAGTATATTTGATATAGAATATCAAACCACAAGAACATTATCATTATATGCTGATACAAATGGAGGAAATATAAATGTAATACAAGCTAAACCTTTAATTTTTTATACTTCTGCATTAGAAAGAATGCGTATTGATTCAGCTGGAGATGTAACAATACAAACATCTGGTGCTGATGATATAAAGAATTTTACAATACTTAGTTCAAATGGTTCGTCTGAGGTTTCAAGTTTTGTTATACAAAATGATGGCGAGAATGGTTATATTAATTTTAAATTAGGAGCAGGTGGTTCGGCTGCAAGCACTAAATTAACAATAGGTAATGCTGCTAATTCTGGTAACGTTGGTATCGGGACGACCGCGCCCAGTGTAAAATTAACTCTTAGGAGAGAAAGCAACGGAAATATATTCTCAATATCTAGACCAGCGAGTAATACTTCTGCTTATTTTATTGGTATATCAGGTAATAATACAAATTTATACACAAACAACGGGATACATACCTTAGGGGTAAATAACCCGCTTGGCACCGGAGGTGAAATACCTTATATGATTATGTCCCCTGCTGCGGGGAGGTTTACTACTTTTACAGCGGGTAACGTAGGTATTGGAGTTACTAGTCCTACAGCTAAACTAACCGTTTTGTCAACCTCTACTACATTACCAACCTTACAAATTCAGGGTACAGGAGGTTATTCGTTTTTAGCAGGACATTCTGATCCTTATCACGGAATGATATTTAGAGGAATACCAAGTGCCGCTACTACATATGCTGTTACTCCTGGAGATCAAATATCTTTTCTAGAATATGGAGGTGATTTTAGATTTTATGAAAAAAGCAGTCAAGGTGGTGCAAGTGGTACTTTAAATGAAATATCTAGAATACATAAGACAGATTCATTTTTTCTTAGTAACGTAGGTATCGGGACGACTAGTCCTCAATCAAAACTACAAGTTGCTGGTGGTATTCAAATGGCTGATGATACAGATGCTGGAACAACTGCTGCTAAAGCAGGTACAATGCGATATAGAACAGGTACTGAATATATAGATGTTACAGGTACAGAACTTGTAACAAATGGTAATTTTGATTCAGCGACTGGATGGACAGCACAATCAGGCTGGGCTATTTCTGGTGGAAAAGCAAATGGAACAACAACAACAGATTCTATATACCAGAGCATTGCAGCTATAACCGCAAGTACAAAATATAGACTTATTTACACTATAAGCGGTCTTACTGCTGGAAGTGTTAGAGTGTCATTAAGAGCTGCAGTTACAACAACACAAACTACAAATGGAACTTTTACAGAAATAGTTACCAGTGGAACTTCCGCAGACACTAATTTTTATATAGACGCTGTAGCTTCTTTTACAGGCTCAATAGACAACGTATCATTAGTAGAAGTAACAGCAGAAGATGCAAGCTACGCAGACATGTGTATGCAAACAGGAGCATCAACATATGAATGGGTTAACATAGTAAGAAATACATATTAAATGGGTACAGGAAAAACATATTCAACAAAATATTTACTAGACAGTAATAATAGCTCTGGCGTTGCAGGCCAAGTCTTATCAACAACCTCAACAGGTATTGACTGGGTTAACGCTAATACAGTACCAGGCGCAGGTCTTTGGATTGAGAGTGGTAACAATATATATAATAGTAATTCAGGCAACGTTGGTATTGGAACGACTGGACCTACTTATAAACTAGACGTTGTAGGAAATGGTAGATTTTCTGGATTTCTTGAAATGGCAACTGGCGGGGCAGTGTATCAAGGGCAAAAATTTTATCTTGATGGAGGTGGTGATACTTTTTTAGAAAGTCCTTCAAGTAATATAATGACGTTTACTACAAATGCTGTAGAAAAAATGCGTATTAACCCCGCGGGTAACGTTGGTATTGGAGTTGTGCCTGTAACTTCTTGGGATACTTTTACAGCTCTACAGATACAAGGTTCTTCACTTAGTGGTTTAGGAGAAAACAACACAGTTCTTGGAAGCAATGTATATCATAATAGTAACGCATTTAAATATATAGGAACAGGCGCTGCGACTCTTTATCAACAAAGACTTGGAGAACATAAATGGTTTGGTGCGGCATCAGGAACAGCAGGTAATACCGCAAGTGTAACACAGCATATGGTTATCGAAGCATCAGGTGACGTTGGTATTGGAACAACTAATCCTGATGATAGATTAGATGTTATAGATGGTAATGCTCAGATGGTGTTTGGAACAGCATCAAGCGATAGAACTTATATGCAATTTAAGCACAATGCCGTGCCTACAGATGGTGATGAAATATGCCTGATGGATTTCACTGGTTATAATAGCGCTAGTCAAGACGTTAGATACGCTATATTAACTACAAAAGCTGAAGACGTTACAGATGGTTCTGAAGATGGTTCTTTGCTGTTTCTTACAATGAAAGCAGGAACAAGCACTAACACTATGACTTTAAGAAGCGGCAACGTCGGTATTGGAACGCCTGATCCACTTTATCCTTTGAATGTATCAATACCTTATGCAAAAACAAGCACAGGGACACAACAGTTTGCAGCAATTTTTACAACAAATGAAGCTGCTGCTAGTGCTCCATTTGGATTAAGAATAGGAATTATTGGTGCCGCTGCCATTGCTAATCGTTATGCAGCTTTACAAACAACAGATTATAATTTAGCAGATGGTGGTAATATAGTAATGCAGGCGGCAGGTGGCAACGTTGGTATTGGAACGACTTCACCTGACTACAAGTTTGAAGTTCAAGGAGTAATATCAAGTGCAGACGCAGGTTTACAAAAAGCGACTTTTGCAAATGTTGGTAATGATTTAGTTTTAACTGCTAATGCAGACGCTACAAATGTAACAGCTAAAATGTTATTTAACAGCTCTGGAGCAGGTGGGAGTAGTGTATCAACTAAAATGACTATTGATGGTGTTGGAGCTATTAGATTTAATAATTATAATGGAGCCGATCGAGCAGGAACACCTACTTATTTATTAGGTACAGATCTTCAAGGTAACGTAGTTAAAACACTAGGTGGTGCGCCATCTGCTGGTGGAGGTACTACTTCACAATCTAAATACTATACTTCGTTAACGGGTAGTAGTACTGATTTTTTCCCTTTGTTTACAATAAACGATGTAATGGGTCCAGTAAATTGTAAAATATTTACATATGCTCATGACTCTTTAGAGTTTAGTGTAGCCGAAGGATATGGACCTTCTAATGCTGGTAGTATAACTATTATAAATTCTGTACAGACAGCTAATGGTAATTACGCTACAGTAGAGGCTGTTAGAATAGATCAAGCTGGCGTTGTAGAAGTAAAATTAACTTGGGGAGTTGCAACTCCAACAGTCAGTATAGGTGTACTAATAACTGGTTATCAAGTGCCAAATTTAGTAGCGTCATTAGCAACAGGAACAAGTACCGCTACAACAGTTGATAGCGTAGATGTTAATACCACTGGGATATTAAGATCAAAAAATAAATTACAAGTTGGTGGTACTTATCTTAATGCTTCAGCAAATACAATATCACTTAATAGAACTGGGAATAGTTATTTTAACGCTGGCAACGTTGGTATTGGAACGATTAGTCCTGCTACAAATTTTGTTGTTTCAGACGGCGGCGGCACAGGTTTAGAAATAACACCTCAAGACGCAAACACAAGAATTTCTTTAGTTGCTTACGATAGAATAGACTTTGCTTATAGAGAGTTAAATTTTGATGGTTATAATTATAGCTTTAGAACATCAGGAAATGTTAAGGCTGTTATGTTAAACAACGGCAATGTTGGTATTGGGACGACTAGTCCAACATCTAAATTAGAATTAGGCCCAAATGGAAGTTTAGGTGCAAATATTACAAACCAAAATATAATACTAAATCTTGACGGAGGATATGGTACAACAGGAACACCATCAGGGGGTCAATACAAAGTTCTTGGTTTTGTGGGAACTACTAAAGAAACAGCCGATATAACCACGCAAACTTCTGGTGAAACTACAAAAAACTTTTACGCAGGTATTATTGGAGGTGATTATTTTAATAGCAACAGATTTAGTGTTTGGCAAGCTGGTGTAGAAAGATTAACGATATTAGGTACCGCAACTGGTTCTGGAAACGTTGGTATTGGGACAAGTAATCCAGCAGTTAATTTACATGTTGTTGACACGTCTAATACAGAACTTAGAGTTACAAATGATAGCACGACTGATCACAGCGCTAGAATACAGCAAACTGATAGTGGAACTTTTTTGTCAGGTTCTGATACTTCAAATGTAAATCAATTTGTTTTTAGAGCATACGGAGCTTCATTTATAAACGCCGGCAACGTTGGTATTGGAACGACTGGTCCTACTGAAAAATTAGAGGTAAGAGGCGGAGTTGTTAGAATATCAGACTCACGTGGTAATGATAGTGGAATTCTTGCTTTTGGAAATTTTTTAAATGGAGCAGGATATTACGACAACGCAGTATGGAGAGGCGCACTAAACACTCCAACTAGTTCTGGTAATTTCATGCACATGAGTTCATATTCAGGATTGGTATTTACAACTCAAAACGCAGTTATAGGTAGCCAAGCAATAAGAATGTATATTCCTGGAACAGGTGGTAACGCAGGTTACGTTGGTATTGGGACAACTAGTCCTGGTGACAAATTAAGCATTGAAGGTAGTGGTTCGGTTCGTATGTCAATTTACAGTACAGACACAGGTTCTCAATCAGTACCTAAAACATTTATAGATTTATATGGAGAAAATACTGCTGCTCAAAAAAGAAAACAAGCAAGTATAGCTTCTGCGCCTGGACATAATGCATCAAACGCAGGAGAATTACAGTTCTTTACAAACGATTCAAGTCAAGTTAGTCAACAAAGAATGACTATTAGAGAAGATGGTAGCGTTGGTATTGGAACTACTAGTCCTAGTCAAAAATTAGTTGTTGAAGGAACTAATCATATAGTTACTATTAATAACCCTAGCACAGCAGCTAACGAATATTCTCAAATGATGCTTCAAGCTGGCTCAGCGCAGAGTTACATTTGGACACAAAACCAAAATTCAACAACTTATGGCGGCGCAAGTTCTTTAAATATTTATACTCAAGCTAGTGCACCAATAGCATTTTTTACAAATGGTAACAATGAAAGAATGCGAATTACTGCTGCTGGAGACGCGCTTTTCTCTGGTACCGTCGGTATCAATATTTCAACTACACCTGCTGAAAAGCTAGAATTAAATGGAAACATGTTAATTCAAGGTGATCTTAAATTAGGAACATCTTCTAGTATTGCATTAAAGGATCAACCAGCAGCTAGCGCGGCTAGTGGAAGTGGAACAATAGTTAATTGGTCAGTTTCTGAAAGTGTCACACAGGGTGATTTATACGCTGTTAAAACAAATGGTGGATGGGCTGCGGCTGATGCAGATACAGAGACTACGGCAACATATATGTTAGCTCTAGCTTTAGCAACAAACGCAATTAACGGAATGTTGTTGCAAGGTTTTTTCTATAAATCAAGTCATGGCTTTGTTATTGGAGCGCCTTTATATATATCTAATACACCTGGTGCTTTTTCTAATACTAGACCTACTGGAAGTGGTGATTACGTTAGAATAATAGGTTACGCAACAAGTACTAATTATATATATTTTGATCCAGATAAAACTTGGATTAAATTATCTTAAAAAAAATAAACTATGGTTTGGGATGACGGATTAATTAATAATACTCCTTTTAAATATTCTGACGTTAACGGTGTTAGTAATGACGGAAACGCTATAGAATTTGTAAACAACGTAGCTGGTGGAAATCAACTTGTTATTAAAACAGCTGGTTCAGTAAGTGAGATTGTTTATACATCTATAACTCCTAGTTACGCTCAAAGTAATGGAACCGTAGTGTTTGAAGACGTTGAATTAAATGATACCTTTGACGGTGGTGACGACTATTACACTTGGGTTGTTCCTACATCTGTTTGTGGTTTTGGTCTTATAGGGGCAGATATAGATGCTGACGGCGAAATTAGTAATATAGCTTGTGTTACACCATAGCAAATAAAAATAAATAAATAAACAAATAAACAATTAAACAAATGGCAATTACTTACAAATGGGATATCCCACAAATGAACGCTCACATTCAAGCAGAGGGTGAAGACAATGTAATATACACAGTACATTACAGATACACTGGTTCTGAAGAATCTGGAGGCAAAACTTATGCATCAAACATTATTGGAACACAAAGCTATACTTATGTAGCTGGAGATCCTTTTGTACCTTACGCAGATACTGAAGCTTTTGAAGCTGTAGTTATTGGATGGCTAGAAGGATCATTAGATGTACCTCAAATGCAAGCTAGCATAGCTGCAACTATAGCAAAAGAAATAACACCAGTAAACGAGGACTTGTATTTTACATGGATGAATCCAGTTCCACCGGTACCACCAGTAGAAGATTAGGTAAATATCACTTAAAACAAGTGATAATAAAGACTAAGCATATCCCTGTTTTCTTGGTTCGCCTCAGAGATGTGTTAACAACAGTGAACCTTAACCATTTAAAATATATATAAAATGGCAAAATATTTAAACATGAATGTAAGTGGTGTACAAACTCCACTTAAAATCTCAGATGTAGTAACTATTACAGTTAACGCAGCTGGAACAGCAACAGTACTAACTTACGCAGGAACAGGTACAGCAACTATTAACATCGCAGCTGCAGGAGCAGCAAGTTTTCCACCTTCAGCAGTAGCTCAAAGAGCTGCTTGGTTAAGAGGATTATGGGAACAAGTTGTTAAAGGAGTAGCACAACCTTGGAATTTACCAATGGTACCTAGCGAAAGCGTAACATGGGATTTCACAGCATCTCCAGCGGCTCCAGTAGCAACTCAGTATGCTAGACAAAGTCAACTTACAACTCAAGCTTCAACTGCAACATTCCAAGCAAAACAATCAGTTGCTTTACTAGGAACAGGAGCAGGAGCAGCTGTTGGTAACGTTGGACCAATTGTTTCTATTACATAAACCTTATTTTTTATTAACCCTTAATTTTAACCAATGACCTTTTTTTACCAGACTAGTTCGTGGAATAGTCAACCACAACCAACCGAGGAAGCTATTAGTTTCTGGAAACATCTCTCAGAGAAAAAACACTGGAGAATAGTACAGTTACCAAATGGATTCTTTCAAACCGAGTACCAACAACCTGAAAAGGAAGATACTTGGATCGACGTAACCCGAAGAGAAGATATTAAACAAGCAGAAGAAGCTATTGATTCATCAGTAGATCACTATGCTAAGAAAATAGAATTCTTAAAAGGACCTAAAGTCGTTAAAACCTTT
>Ga0209384_1001342_pt1 | contig 12999 bp, 7 predicted proteins | sample CoawatmetaG05DNA_FD_187511 | JGI IMG/M metagenome (GOLD analysis project Ga0209384, IMG submission 187511) | Marine microbial communities from the West Antarctic Peninsula - Coastal water metaG058-DNA (SPAdes) (version 2) | ecosystem: Environmental > Aquatic > Marine > Coastal ... | reverse complement strand
TGTATTCCGTGAACCGGTAGTGTTGTACTGCATGGCCAAGTTGCCATGGGCGCTATTCCAACTGCCGGTAGTGGTGTGCTGCATGGCCTTAAATCCGGTGGCTGTGTTCGACTGACCAGTGGTTTTTTCCAGCAGAGTTTCACAGCCTGTGCCTGTGTTATAGGGCGCCCCGGAGTCGGTCGCTATGCACGTCGCCTGAGCGGTGATGGGAAAAAATAGCACTAGGCACAGCGTCAGAAAAACTTTTTCTATGATTTTTAAGTTGCGATAAATGAATGAGATAGTTAGCTTATGGTATGGCCTAGAGATTGTGGTGGGGGCCTGCATGACAAATTCCTTTTTAATTGTTTTTGTGTGTCTACAAGCTAATACGCGGCGGAGAACAGGTTCTTCAGTTTTCTCAGGCTCTTTTTACTCTTTTAGATTATTGACAATGCGCTTAAAAGATCAGTAACAACGTATAACCATCAATATCCGTTGCTAATTTACAATAACTATAAAAATCAGGATCAAACCATGCCAGGAATCATCAATGACTTAACCGTCGCTGGAACACTTTTTTTCCGCGCAAGCGCGAGAAAGCTGTTATCAAAAAATGATCCCGAACCGGATCTAGATAAATATTCTTCAGCCATGCAGGATCTGTTAGATCAAGCTCCCGATGGTTTGATTAAAGACTATGAATGGTTGGATCTCCCTGGAAACCGTCCACCTTGGGTGGCCTCTGGCATTAGCCTGCAAGCTGGAGATGAGGTTAGCTGTTTTATGGCTGGGCGGGTGTTTGCCAGCAAGCCCTTGGATATTTGGTTGGGTCTGGCGCTACAGGTCTGGTACAAAGTTGGTGATGGCGAGATCTTTAGGGGAACTCATAGTAGTCATTCTTTTACCGCTAAAGAAAATGGCCCGCTGCAGTTTGGCAACTACTTCCCCAACGACTGGGAGAACTTACAGGGTGAGCGCCAGCAGGACGACAAAATCTATAAAACCTCTAGTGGCATGTCGCGTATTTTAATCATTCGTTGGCATAAACCGGCCGTTGAGTGCCTGAGAGAAATGCTTAACCACGGCGATTTCGAAGGCAAGTTAAAGTCTGAAGTTGACCGCATCGACGTTGGCGACACCACACCTAAAGGCTGGTCCTATCTGTGGAATATCGGTAAGAGCAATATTTTTCGCAAACAGCCGTCGGAGACTGCTGGCAACTGTATCCACTGCCAAACTCAGGGTGATACCGGAATTCTACAGAAAGATGTGGATATGGTTTTAGATGCGAATACCGAAATAAGCTGGAAATGGTGTGTCGATCAACTGCCTTCCACCTTGCGTGAAGATACAGTGCCCAGCCATGACTACCTGAGTATCGCCATCGAATTTGATAATGGCCGAGATATTACTTACTACTGGAGCAGCACATTGCCGGTGGGCACAGGTTATGACTGCCCGCTGCCGAACTGGAAGGGCAAGGAATATCATGTGGTTATTCGCAGTGGAAAAGAGGGGCTCGGCGAATGGAAGGATGAGCGACGAAATCTTTTTGATGATTACAAACAGTATATGGGCGAGCCACCGGCGCGCATTGTACGAGTGTGGCTAATTGCTAATAGTGCCTTTCAGCGCAATAAAGGCGATTGTAAATATGCGGATATTGTTTTGCATAACGAGCGGCCGCTGAAGGTCCTTTGAGGAGGGCGTTAAAGCCTAGAGGCCCTTTATCTTCAGCATCACAATCCCAGCTGTGATCTCGAACGCATCTGAGAGATCTCAGTATTTGGCAAAGAGATCCCTCGTTGCTCTGCTCTGAGGGATGACACCGATTTACTGAAGCTGTCCGTCAAAGTAGGTCAGTTTCATTTTGTATCGCTCTCTTTTTTCACCAATGCCACCCCATCAAATTCAACCCCATTCCAGCCAAACTTCATAAAGGCTCGAATATTGCCATGGTTGTCGGAGTCTGGCTGCGCAAGCACTTCCTCACGGTAGAAGGCTCCAAAACAGGCTAAAGTTTCATTTTGAGATAGTCCCTGAAGCTGGGCAAAGGCAAAAATCTTGCAAGAGCCCTCATTTGTTCCGGCTTCATTATAAATACCTGGACCATTGCGAAAGCTCGCGGGGCTGTATTCGTAATGCTGCTCTATAAGCTCCATCAGCTGTTTAAATTCAATGGTGCTTGGGGCGCTTGTTAGCTGTTCTAAAAAGTGTTCAATAGTCATTGGTTGCTCTTGCTTAATTTTCGGCTGGGGACTCTGGGCATAGTAACACTGAGTTTATAACGGCCGGTAAATAATAGGGTATTGCCCGGCACTGCCGTTGGCTTGGGTAAGACATGGCGGCGGTCAGATGCAATCCGCAAGGCGGCGCATTATTGTCAGGTTTTATGTAGCATAGGATTTCGCTGATAGATTGAGGCTGAGCTGGGATGTTCTCTGAATTATTTAGCAAGAGGGTGGCCTATGAAAAATGGTTAAAATTTAATTTTTTCGCGCGCGTTGCTGATTTAAGCTTGCTACATTGTAAACAGCCGCTATTACGGCCATCCTATCAAAGGGTTTAAATTGACCGGGCTTTATAATTTTCAATGAAACGGTTCCACACACTATATAGTATCGTACTAGCCCTAATCATCGGGTTAGGCTCGGTGACGGCTGTTGCCCACAGCCATGCCGATCATCAGGATACCAGCTGCTCAGTCTCTGTATTACAGAAATCCGCAGCAGCGGTGGCGAGTCAAAGTAGTAGGATTTTTGTCACCAGCGCCACAACCCCCGATACCATCCGCATTAGCAAGGCTAAAAGCAGCCGTATCAGAAGTTGCCAGCTAGCCCGGGCACCCCCACACAACCTCTAAACTAAATATTTTGTATTCCCTTATTGGGACGAATTCGTGCCGGTCATTCGGCGCGCATGTTATTTTTTAGAGGAACAGGTTATGAAAAAGCTAATTACTGTTAGGTTGCCCCTGGCAGCTTGTCTTATAGGTTTGTCCTGCAGTGCTTTCACGCAGGAAATGCAAGAAGTTATTATTACATCATCGTTGATTGATGCCTCTTCAGACGAAATCTCAAACCCGCTGCATGTTATCAGTGGTGAATCTATTGCTACCGATGCCAGCCAAAGCATTGGTGCCAGCATTGATGGGTTGGTGGGCGTATCCTCCAGTGATTATGGTGCTGCTGTTGGCCAACCCATTATTAGAGGTATGTCCGGTAGCCGGGTGAAGATACTCAATAACGGCAGAGTGGTCAGAGATGTTTCAGGTCTGGGACCGGATCATGGCAATGATGTTGATCTAAACAATATCCAGCAAATCGAAGTCATCAGAGGGCCATCCTCTTTGCTTTATTCCGGCGGAACGATCGGCGGAATCATTAATGTCGTTGATAACACTATTGCTAGAAAAGACTTTGAAGAGTCAATGTTTAAGCTAGGTTTGGAGACTCAGTCGGTCAATGATGGAGACTCCCATGATTTCTCGTACCAAAATAATCTTGGCGGCTTGAATATCAGCCTTGCCTACAAAGACTCGCAATTTGGTAACTTTGAAATTCCAAATGGTGCTGTGATTCATTATGAGGAAGAGCACGATGGCGAAGAACATGACGAAGATGAAGGCCACGAGGAAGATCTAGGTTATTTGCCAAATTCTGATACTGGATCTACCTCTCAGAGGTTAGGTCTCTCAAAGACCGGAGATTGGGGATACGTTGGGTTATCTGTGAGCGATACCGAAAGTGTGTTTGGCATTCCTTTTCATGGAGATAGTCACGAAGAGCATGGCGATGAAGATGAACTTGGCCATGATGAACATGAAGGAGAGGATGAGCACGAGGGTGAACGAATCTTCTCCAAAATTGAGTCTAACGTCGTCAATCTAGAGGGTTCCTACGCTGTAAATAATGGTTAGTTAACAAAAATCGATTACCACTTTAGAGATTCCGATTACTCATTAACTGAGCAACATGCCGAAGAAGAAGGGCATGATGATGAAGAGCTTGAAGACGAACATCATGAAGAGGGGCCAACAACCTTTAGCAATGATGCCAGAGAATATGGTGCAATTTTTGATTTAACCAATGACTCCCTGTCACAAAAAGTTGCCATAAATTTTGTTGATGAGAATATTTCCGTAATGGGCGATGAGGCCTTTATAAATCCAACGGAAACTAAAGAAGTAACCCTTGGTTACTATTTGAGTAAAGACTTTGACTTATTTCATCTCGACTTTGGTGTTAGGCATGATCTAACGTCCAGAAAAGGTTCTGTCAGTCATGAAGAAGAGTACGAGGATGAAGAAGATCATGACGAAGATCACGCAGATGAACATGATGAGCATGAAGCGGAACTAGAGTATTTTGATCGAGATATTAACAATACTAGTTATGCCCTGACTCTAAGCAGAGATATTAATGATTCAGTAGAGGTAAGTTTAGGACTGTCTTCTGTCGAAAGGGCGCCTACAGCGGTAGAGCTGTTAATGAATGGTCCTCATCTGGCAACAGGTAGATTAGAAGTGGGTAATATCAACCTGCAGTCTGAAAAGTCAAATAATATCGATCTGTCCTTCAATTATAGCAACGCAGGATTTTATGCTGGCTTGACCTTTTTCCAAAATAATGTGGATGACTATATCTACCTTATGGATGAGACTGAAGACGAGCATGATGATCATGGCGACGAAGAGCACCATGAAGGTTTTATTCTTGCCAATTATCTTCAGCAGGATGCCGAGTTTGACGGTTATGAAATAGAAATAGGCAAGACCTTTGAACTGACTCGTGGCGCTCTAACTTTTTCACTGGGAAGAGACTCTGTTTCAGGACAGTTTACAAACGGTGAAAATATCGCGCGCATAACCCCAGAGAGAGATATCTATAAAGTTACCTATGTGGAAGATCAGCTTAGGTTTGTGTTGTCGCTCAAGGATGTATCAGCTCAGACTGACACGGCTGAAAATGAAACTGCCACCGACGGATTCCAAATGTTAAATCTGAATCTATCAAAAACAATTGAGACCAGCCCAGGACACGAGTTTACCCTTTCAGTATTCGGTAAAAACTTGCTCGATGAAGTGGCTAGAAATCACAGCTCATTTGTTAAGGACGAAGTACCAATGTCCGGCAGAAATTTGGGTATTCGGGCTAGTTACTCTTTCTAGAAACCTAGTCTTTCGCCAATGCTCAGGGGTTGTACTTTTTGATCTGATATTAGGTCGATAAAGTCATCTCTTGGGCTGTTTGGTGATTGTGAGGAGTTGATTTAAATGGGTGGTCACTAGCTTGATAATAGTGGACACCTTTTTGGTTTAATGATTGCAGGGGCTACAGGGTGTTTTGGCTCGCTAGGGGTCGGACCCAACCAACCCTTTGACTTTATTCAGCTTTCATCCAAAATTAGGCACTTTTAGCGCCAAAAAAAGGCCCAATTACTAGGTGGGTTTACCTACACTTCAATTACTTACGCAGGTCCAACCCCGTCCATTTGTCCATTTGTCCATTTCTCAGCTTATCGTTTGGCGCTGTAGATACTGCCCTAAAACTATCGAAGTGAGTGCCGGAGCAGTTACCAATACACCCTACTTGCCAGTATTAGCCCATACAGCAAAACCTACTCCACAGCACAGCATATAGCGCACCAGATTACTCTGAGAAGCCGGTTATTGCTCTCAATCCTAAAGCGTTGATTTGTTTGGCACCAAACATGGCGTTATTGGCATCAATTCGTGAGACTCCGCCAAGGGTGAAAGATAGGATAAGTCGCGCAATCATGATTTCAGGTACGTATAGTTAATGGCTACTAAACCCAAAGGCCCCAAGGGCTATCCCTTTATTGGCAGTCTCGCAAAGCTCGCAAGTTCTAGGCGCGTAGACTGGCTGCAGTCGATTACCAATACCTATGGGGACGTGGTTGAATTTAAGCTTTTGAAAAAGAACTTTTATCTTATAAATCACCCTGACTTGATGAAAGATATATTGACCCGGGACATTGACAACTACACCAAAAAAACGATCAGCTTCAAGTTTATTAAGGAAGTCCTTGGGGAAAGCACATTTACCGCAATGGGTGATGACTGGCGCCGCAAAAGGCTAACAGTGCAGCCATCTTTCCGAAATGCTAGCATTTCTAATTTGGCCACAATCATGACCGATTGTATTGAGGACTTTCTGACGGAATGGGAATCCCAATGCGATCGTGGAAACTCCATAGAGTTAAGCGACGCAATGATGCATCTAACACTCAAGGTAGTCGTTAAGGCCTTGTTTAGCAGTACCCTTTCTGACACAGATTTTAGAGATATAACCAAAGTATTTAAGCCCTTGCTCGAAGCTGTAAATGCCCGCATCTCCTTTCCAGTCAAAATGCTCTATCGCTTGCCGCTGAATAAGAACAAAAAGTATCAAGGGTACATTGATACATTGGATAGCATAATTTATCGGATAATCGGGGATCGAAGGTTATCTAATAATAAACCCACAGATTTACTTCAAATGTTAATGGACGCAACTGATGAGGAAACTGGCCTCCCATTAACTGACATAGAGCTACGAAATGAATTAATGACTATGTTTATTGCAGGTCATGAAACGACTGCCAATGCCATGTCTTGGTTATGGACCGTTCTCTCTAGTAACTCAGATATCAGAGAAAAAGTTGAGCAAGAAGTCGATGAGGTACTAGGGGATAGAATGCCTGAAGCTGGCGACTTCGCGAACCTTCCTTATTGCCTCAAGGTGTTTAAAGAGACCATGCGTCTATATCCACCAGTGCCAATTTTACCGCGGCAAGTCGTAAACGATACAACGCTAGGCGGCTATCATATCAAAGGCGGCTCTGGTGTCCTTTTCAGTCCTCATTTACTTCATCGGCACCCTGAATTTTGGGATGCGCCTGAGGTTTTTGATCCAAATCGATTTGATAAAGCAGAAGAACGAAAGCAGCACACCTATGCTTACCTGCCCTTTGGAGGCGGCGCAAGAGTCTGCATAGGAAATAACTTTGCCCTAATGGAAGCGGTTTTTATTATTGCCATGACAACGCAACGGTTTCGGCTGAACCTAGCTCCAGATACAAATTTTGAGCCTTCAATTGGATTAACTACAAAGCCAAAATTCGCGTTAAATGCGCAATTACAGAGGCGGCGGGCCAAAAATACCTAGCAATACCTAATATGCTCATTCGCTACTAATTTACGTTTAAGAGTTTCGGTATGAAACTAAATATAGTCATTCATGTGCAATGACTTTCATAAGGCTTCTTTTGGAATGAGGTTAGACTGCTGGTATGGCAACTCACGCACTATGGAAGAATGTGCCCAAATTGAAGACTGATACTGAATGTACCTATTCATTCGGCATCTATAAGATTACTTGAGAAAGGTTTTCATGTGCTGGCCTTAGCTGGTTCGTCTTTAAGTGCTAAAAAAGGCGCAATGATTAGGCGCTTTTACCTACACTTCAATTACTTACGCAGGTCCGGCCCCTTCCATTCCTTCCATTCCTTCCATTTGTTCAGGTTAAGGGTCGTTATATTTTGGTTCTAACGCTTACGCTTCTTGAGATTGCCGTCTATTTAGCAATACCCATGACGCTAGGCGACTAACCTGGCCCCGATCGCTCGTAGGGTTTTAACTCGTAATTCGACTGGAGGAATGCAACCAGATGGATGAGTTGGTTCACTGTCATCACATCGTTATAGTCCCGCATTAGTGATTCGCCATCAGCAGTACTTACCGGCCTTCCAGAGTAGCGACCTTTCAGTCGATGCGATGGATTAACGATCGAAGTAACAAGTTGGCCATAGGTTTGGATTGAAACTACCTTGCCACCTAACGTAACTGAGATTCTATCCTCTGGCTGAACTGCAGTCAGCTGTTCAACATTGCCTACAGAGTGACATGCGTTGCATTCAAGTTCGACAAATACGGCCTGACCGCGGTCTATATCACCATCCGGTAGCACGAAACCACGCCCAGACTTAGGCCCCCAATCACAGCCAGAAAGCATTATTAAAAAAACTACAATAGATACGAATACTAGTCTCATAACTCCATCTCCTATTGATTTAGGTCGGGTCTTTATTTTGGTTAAGTTCGAGCCATAGCATCACCGCCTTTAGTCTCTTGGAGGGGCTATGTATTTTAAATAAACAAGCCTTGTAGACATCAGTTATTCTTTGGCTATCCCTCACAAAAGGTCCTTTGCTGATTTGAGTGTTTCCTCGCAGGACTCTCTTTACAGAATAGACTAGAAATAACATTGCTGATGTTGGGTTTGGTTTCTGACGTATCTACTCAGGTACAGTAACAATACCGAATAAAAAAATACCCCTCCCGCCCCCTATTAAAGGCTAGCTGTAGGAGAAATTAGTACAGTAGTTAGGGCGCAGATATAATCTTGTGGCGTGACTACAAATGACTGGTTAAGAACTAAAAAGCCCCTGCAGTTTAATGATTGCAGGGGCTTCAGAGTATGCTTGGTCCCAGCGGGCGGATTGATTGTAACAACCTATGGGTTGTTACAACTTGCTGCGCTCCGCGTCCAAATTGCATGCGCAATTAGTCGAACCGGGGGTGCCGATCTCGCCGACCACTGGAGCCAAACAAAAAACCCCACCTCTTTGCAGAGACGGGGTTTTGATGTTTGGTACCAGTGGCCGGACTCGAACCGGCACGCTTTTAAGGGCGCGGGATTTTGAATCCCGTGTGTCTACCAATTCCACCACACTGGCATTCCGATAATTTAAAGAGATCGCACTCTGGGGTCTAGCAGCCAGCGCTTCGCACTGGTCGTGTGGTCGCTCTCGGACGTCCTGTCCTTCACGACACTTGGGCATCCTGCCCGGCGTCTACCAATTCCACCACACTGGCATTCCGATAATTTAAAGAGATCGCACTCTTTCCCCCTACCGCGATATCCAGCAGGAGGGCGGCGATTATAGCAGTGATCAACAGGCGGTCAACTGCGGATATGGGGCTTATGCGATTAAATGTTCCGGGTTGAAAGAGTTTGGCCTTTGGCGCTGTTTTCTATACCCTTGCCGAATTGTACAAATCAATCAATCACAACAGGCTTTTGACCCTATATTTATGCGCCGCGATCTCTTTCAATTTGACCTTCCCGATGAGCTGATAGCCCGCCAGCCCGCTGAACAGAGGCAGGGTAGTCGGCTGTTGTATCTCGACTCTGCGTCTGAGGATCTGCGCCATCAGCAGTTTACTGATCTGCTGTCGCATATCGATCCCGGTGATCTGATGGTGTTTAACAATACCAAGGTGATTGCAGCGCGCTTATTCGGTCAAAAAGAGAGTGGCGGTAAAATTGAGGTGTTGGTGGAGCGGGTGCTGAGTACAGATTCCGTTGTAGCCCATATTCGCGCCAGCAAGTCGCCTAAACCGGGCAATCAGCTGCTGTTTGATGAGGGATATAGTGCGGAGATGTTGGGCCGCAGCGGTGACCTGTTTGAACTGCGATTTAGCGCACCGGTATTGGATGTGCTGGATCGGATTGGTCATATGCCATTACCTCCTTATATAGACCGTGCCGATACTGAGGAAGATCAGAGTCGCTACCAGACAGTTTATGCTGACCAGCTGGGTGCTGTGGCAGCGCCTACGGCGGGGCTGCACTTTGATGATCAGATATTGGCGGATATCACAGCGAAGGGCGCGAAGATTGCTTTTGTGACTCTTCATGTGGGGGCTGGAACTTTTCAGCCGGTGCGGGCGGACAATATCCATGACCACCATATGCACACGGAGTGGCTCCAGGTCAGTGATGAGGTCTGTGAGCAGGTGCGCGAGACTAAAGCGGCTGGCGGTCGAGTCATTGCTGTGGGGACTACCAGTGTGCGCTGCCTTGAAACGGCGGCGAGCTCGGGTTCGATTATGCCTTTTGAGGGCGATACGAATATTTTTATCTTTCCCGGTTATCGCTTTAAGGTAGTGGATGCACTATTGACCAATTTTCATCTGTCGGAATCGACGCTGCTTATGTTGGTCAGCGCCTTTGCCGGTTATAAGCCTATAATGCAGGCTTATTTAGAGGCGGTGGCCGAGCGCTACCGGTTCTTTAGTTATGGCGATGCAATGTTTTTGCGTCACAACCCCCAAGCTTCTGAGACTATTCCCGAATGAGTTCCACTTCTGATACCACCACTAATTCCACACCTAATGTTCAGGGGCATCCCCAATCCAAGCGCGAGTGCTTTATGGATTTTGCTGTGTCGGCGACTGACGGCAAGGCGCGACGTGGTGAAATGACCTTTCCGCGGGGCAAGGTGCAGACTCCTGCCTTTATGCCTGTGGGGACCTACGGCACGGTGAAAGGTATGTTACCCAAGGATATAGTTGAGATCGGTGCTGAGATGATTCTCGGTAATACCTTTCATCTGATGCTGCGTCCCGGCACTGAGGTGATTAAAGCCCACGGTGACCTCCATGACTTTACCCAGTGGCAGGGTCCAATTCTCACTGATTCCGGTGGTTTTCAGGTGTTTAGTCTTGGGGATATGCGCAAGATTACTGAAGAGGGTGTGAAGTTTAAGTCGCCGATTGATGGTAGCCCGGTATTTATTGATCCGGAGACGTCCATGCAGGTACAGGCGGATCTGGGCAGTGATGTGGTGATGATCTTTGATGAGTGCACACCCCATCCAGCTACGGTGAAGCAGGCCAGTGATTCTATGCAGCTTTCTTTACGTTGGGCGGAGCGCAGTAAAACCGCTCATGGCGACAGCCCTTCGGCGCTGTTTGGTATTGTTCAGGGTGGCATGTATGAGTCCCTGAGGGATGAATCACTAAAAGGATTGGTAGATATAGGCTTTGATGGCTATGCCATCGGTGGGTTGTCGGTTGGCGAACCCAAGGAAGACATGATGCGTATTCTCGATCATCTGGCGCATCAGATGCCAGCGGATCGACCGCGGTACCTGATGGGTGTGGGTAAGCCTGAAGACTTGGTGGAAGGCGTGCGCCGAGGTATCGATATGTTTGACTGTGTTATGCCAACCCGCAATGCCCGTAATGGTCATCTGTTTACTAGCACCGGTGTGGTGAAAATTCGCAATGCCCGCCATCGCCATGATACTGGCACACTGGATAGTCAATGTGACTGCTATACCTGCACTAACTTTAGTCGCGGCTATCTCCATCACTTGGAACGCTGTGGCGAGATGCTCAGTGCTCAGCTCAATACCATCCATAATTTACGCTTTTACCAGACCCTGATGTCAGGCCTGCGTGAGGCCATTGCCGAGACCCGACTGGAAGCCTTTGCTGATGAATTTTATCTGCAGCAGGGCAAGGATAAGCCTGCGCTTTAGGGCGTGAGGCTGTAGGGGGTTTAAATCGTCAATTGTGCCCCCAAATATGATGCTAATGCCGCTATAATGCGCCGCTGAATTTATTGGAATGTCTGATCATGCCTAACAAGTTTCCCCTGTGGAAGAATATAACAATCCTCTTGGTTGTCACCTTTGGTTTTGTTTTTGCCGCGCCAAACCTCTACCCACCGGATCCAGCGATTCAGCTGTCGGGACAGAGCGGTGCTATGCAGATCGATGCTGCGGTACTGCAAAAGGTTGAGCAGTCACTAGATGAAGCGGGTATTGCCCACTTTGCCGGTGAGTCCGATGGCGAAGCTCTGTTGATCAGATTGAAGGATATAAAACTGCAGCTGCGCGCCAAGGAAGTGATTCAGGCGACTATGGGCGGTGACTATATTGTTGCACTGAACCTGGCGCCAACCACTCCAGACTGGTTGCGTGATCTGGGTGGCGTGCCAATGAAACTGGGCCTTGATCTCAGTGGCGGTGTGCACTTTTTACTTGAGGTTGACCTGGCCTCAGCGCTGGCTACTCGCCTTGAGAGCGATCTAGAAGACGTTAAGACGGCACTGCGCGAAGAGCGTATTCGCTACCGCAGCTTTGAACTGAGCAATAATCAAATTGTTGGCCAATTTCGCGATGCAGAAGAAGTGGCTCGCGCCAAGACCTTAATTCGCACTAATTTGCGTGATCTGCAGCCACAGTCTCAGCCGGGGCAAAACCCACTGACACTAGTACTTAAACTGAGCGATATCGCCAGCCGCGAAATTGAAGATAACGCCATCAAACAAAACCTGACTTCGTTGCGCAATCGCGTAAACGAATTGGGTGTCTCTGAGCCCATGGTGTCCCGTCAGGGTAAAAACCGCATTGTGGTAGAACTGCCGGGTGTTCAGGATACAGCTGAAGCTAAGCGTATTATCGGTAAGACAGCCAATTTAGAATTCCGCCTCGAGGCCAGTGGCCGTGTTGGCGAGATGTTTGACTTCCGCAATCCCAAGGGCCAGGGCCCAGATGCTCGTCTTGAGAGCAAGGCTGTGATTACCGGTGAGAATGTTACCGATGCCCGGGCTAGCTTCGACGAGAATGGTCGTCCCCAAGTCAATATCACCCTTGATGCCAAAGGTGGATGGCAGATGGGTTATGCCACCAGAGACAATATTGGTCGTCGTCTCGGGGTACTGTTTATTGAGTTCAAAACCAAATTGGAAAAATCCATCGACGAAAACGGTGAGTTGGTCCTAACACCTGTGCCTTTTGTTGAAGAAAATATTATCAGCTTGGCCACGGTTCAGGCTCAGCTTGGCAAGCAGTTTAGAATTACCGGCCTCGAGCAGCGTGAGTCCTCAGAGCTGGCTCTGCTATTGCGCGCCGGAGCCCTGGCCGCGCCCATGTACATTGTTGAAGAACGCACCATTGGCCCCTCACTGGGTGCGGACAATATTGCGCTGGGTGTTAAGTCGGTAGCTGTGGGCATGGCCCTGGTACTGCTATTTATGTTGGTGGTCTATCGCGGCTTTGGTGTCTTCGCCAATATCGCACTGGCAATGAATTTGGTGCTGCTGGTGGCCTTTATGTCACTGCTCGGCGCGACCCTAACGTTGCCCGGTATTGCAGGTATAGTTCTGACTGTGGGTATGGCGGTGGACGCCAACGTACTTATTTTCTCGCGGATTCGTGAGG
>Ga0209384_1001334_pt1 | contig 13051 bp, 12 predicted proteins | sample CoawatmetaG05DNA_FD_187511 | JGI IMG/M metagenome (GOLD analysis project Ga0209384, IMG submission 187511) | Marine microbial communities from the West Antarctic Peninsula - Coastal water metaG058-DNA (SPAdes) (version 2) | ecosystem: Environmental > Aquatic > Marine > Coastal ... | reverse complement strand
TGGGTATCCTGTACTAGAACAAACCCCGCTGTTTGACGATGAATAATAAGATGCTCAAAGGCCTCGTTGAGGCCGGTGCGATTAAAGCTGTTAGCATTATAGCCAATGGCTCTGTTGTGCATGCTGAAGTAGTAACCCTTAGCGGTGATAAGAAGGTCATCACCACCCAAGCAGGCACCATCAAAACGTGGAGTACTATTGACTCAGCAGCTAAGTGGCTGAAGACGCTAGGCTTAGGTACCATGAAGCTTGAAGTTGGAAAGTGGCTGCCTAATCAGAAGGGTCTGTTGTTATAGCTTTACGAATGACGGCTCTTAAGCAATTTGCAGACCCACTCACCAAAGGCCTGCTGGATACTACCCTGTCTTCGCAAGATTCATCAACACCTGATGTAGCTGCTCTTTGAGCTTGCTCAGTTTTTTAGGCGTACTATAAAGACCTCGATTTAACTCAATCATTACCGACTGTACTCGTTGATCCTTCTGGTAGTAATCAAGTGGCACTAACGACCCTTCAAAGGGTGAGTTAATAGCCACTGAATAGCCAAGTTCCTCGAAGGATTTCACCAGACTGACTTCTAAACTGGGCAGCGTATGAAAGGCATCCGTTCCAATACAAATGTCAGGTCGATACAGGTCTGTTTCGTAATCTAGTGGTTCCGTTGGAAAGCTGTGGCAGTCAATGATCAAACAACGATCATGAGTATTTAATACGTCACACGCCATCGCTGTCAGTTGCCGATGGTGTGGGTGATAGTATTGATCAATTAAGTGTTGCCGCTGTGTCGATGACATTTGCCTTAAACACATACCAGCACTCGTGTGAGTGTAAACCACGCCCATTCCAACTTCTTCCATATCATCTTCGATAAAACGCTCAGGATCCACCACTAAGCGACTTACAGGAAAGACACAGCGCTGCGCGCCCAGTAAGTGAAATAGTAGATCGGTAGAGTGGTCTGTCATGGCATCTATTTCATAGGCTAGCGCTTCATTTCCCAGCAGAAACTCAACATCATTAGGCAGTACAGTTGATGCATGGGGAATGTGTAAGATGATGGCCTCTGTGGGCCAGCAGGGTGGTAGGTCACTTGGTAGCATTGGAACTGATGGAGCTTTCATTGTGTATAACCTCTTTAGTGCTTTGACGAAATGTCTGGCGCACAATCTGGTGTTCAAATGCCATGGTTTTATTACTATTCAAGTATATGGAAGTCAGTAAGCTTTTATGTTTGTACCTCTATTTCCAGTTTCGTCTGGAACCAGCGCCTGTGCGCATGAGTCTGCTTGACCCGCTTACTGGCTCTTTTAATGAAGGCTCTTTGTCAGTTGGTGAAACTTTATTTCTGGAATCACCTACGGGGTAAAGCGTACCGTGAGTTTGGGATGAGTTTAACCCTTGAGGATGTATAGCCTGTTCTCTTAGGGCAAGCCGCATTATCTCTTTTAGTTAACTGAAGTCGACAAGATCTGTCATATCTAAAAATTCCCGTACAATTGTTTTAGCACTTTATATACGGGCAATAAAAAACCCGACAGTACGATGCTAAAGACATGCTAAATCGGGTTCAATCAAGGGCCGGTTTAGCAGTAATTTATATAGCACCCTGCAATCTGGATCAAATCGGTGCTGGCACCTCACAATGAAGGCCACATAAAAACTATACGCTCAGTAGATGATCGACGCAACAACTACCCCATTTTTCAACACAACATGTTCCTCTTTAATGCTGAAGTGACCTGGTATAAATGTGCCTTACCCTCGATGAGAGCCTATGACACTTAGATGAGGTTAACGTGGGGCCTATGTAGTCAACAAGTGAGTCAACACTATGATTACCAGCCCACTGGGCAACTCTATACCACACGTGAGCCTCTTCAGCGCTTCTGGTTACCTCATCACCATCGTAATAGCAGCGCCCTTACTCTAAGATAGATAGGGGGTATCCACATAGTATCATCATACAAATTTCAGACAGGGTGATGCTGGCTTGTGTGCTCATAAGACCGCTCCTTGGCTGATCACCCTTTTAGTATATTCTGAATTTAAGAGATCGCTAGGTGGTCGTTTGGCGAGTAACTATAAGGATTGTTAACCTAGTGGTAGCAGTAGTATGCTAATGTGCTCTCCCTAGCATTTAACCAAATAAAGGTTTGTGGCAAAACGATGAGTGATGAACAGACAGCGCTAGCCAGACTGAGCTCCATACTTGAAGATGTGTATAAACAGTATCGTGACAATGGCGAAATGCCTAATGATAGAAAACAGTATTTTAGTGGCTTTGCCGACGCTCTTATGACGCTAGAATTATTGAACCAGTCCCAGTTGGAGACGCTAGTTGAAGACACCAACGTTAAGGTGTTCAATATGAGCCTTAAGGAGCGCCGAGAGGTATTGGATATTAAGGCTGATCCTTCAATGTTTGATTCTCCAGCATGGGTTAGGCAAGGCAAAACCATTCGCTTTTGACTAACCAAAAAGAGCCCAGTGTCTTTATGGTTAGTCCGTATATTCGGCGGCGCCTCTGAGGCTCAAATGAGAACCTCTCTCGTCTATCTCTCTTTGCCTCAGCTCTAATGAACCCTAGACTAGCCTTAGGCTTTAAGAACATAATCGAGTGATGCTCTAGCTTAGTACTTTTGAAACTGACATAACTAGCAATACTTCGCTTATTTTGTCAGCTTGCTTGTTTTTGCTCCATCTGTATGGCTTCTGCAATATTTAGTGATTCCACCATATGCTTTGCAACGGCATCAATAACATTCATGCATACGGAGTTACCAAACTGCTGGTACACTTGGTTTTGGGATACAGTATCGACTTTAAAATTCTCAGGAAACCCTTGCAGCCTTGCACATTCTCGTGGTGTCAGCTTACGAGGGTTTTTATTTAAGTGGCTCTGATCTAATAGGATTTCTGAACCATCTTTATAGTATCGTGCACTAATCGTATTAGTGTACTCACTATCTGCATTGAATAATGAGTACCCAAAACCATTCCCTTTCTTTTTGTGTCCTTCTTTACGTTTTTGGTGCCCTGCCCAAAGTCTATCAGAGATAGTGAAGCGATCTTTACCATGCTCTTCCTGATCTGCTTTTAGCTCTACTTCTTTTTGTATAATATCTCCGACACGTGTAGGTGTCTTAGGTGGTTCAGGCCAGTAAAATGTTTTATCAAAATCGACATCTGGGAACTGATTTTTATCAAACCCGATGATGAAAACTCGCTCTCTATTTTGAGGCGCCCCAAAATCACCAGCCCTCAATACACGAACATCAACCCAATAATTTAACTTCTCAGCCAAAGCATGGCGAGCTTCTTCGCTCATTGGAATATCTTCTGGTATTTCTTGCTCATGCTTACCCTGCAAGATATCCATGATCATTTTGAGAGTGCGTCCCTTGTCGTGACCTCGTAACTGCTTAACGTTCTCAAGCATAAAGGCTTTTGGTCGCTTCTCTGTCAAAATGCGTTGAACCTCAAAGAACATAGTTCCGCGAGTATCGCTAAACCCTTGCCTTAAGCCTGCTTGAGAAAATGATTGGCATGGGAAGCCACCAAGAAGGATTTCATGATCAGGTATATCTGTAGCTGCAATTTGAGTGATATCACCATTTGGCATTTCACCATAATTGGATAGATAGGTTTTTTGGGAAAACTTATCCCACTCAGAAGTGAATACACAATGGCCACCTAGCTTTTGAAAAGGATAACGAATGCCACCTATACCAGCAAAAAGGTCAATAAAACGAAAGTTAGCATCGCCTACTTCGCCCTGCTTTAAGGGAGCTTTATCGTAGTAATCCTGCATGTCTTTTTCGAGATCTATAATTCTCCCCCACTTTAATGGCGAGGGTCTATGCTCTCCCACTTCCCAGCCTCGAATCGTCCGCTCCCCATCTTTTCCTAAACCTAACAAATTTGCTAATTCACGCTGACCTAACCCAAGTTTTATCCTTAACTTTTTGATATAGTTTGAGGTATTCAATTTTTGCACCATGTTACACCTTAGATATCCGGTTTTTGCCCTGGCAGTTAGACAACTGTACATTTATAAATAGTTAAATGCAACAAATATCCGGTTTTTAACCCGGCATATAGGGATAGTGAATGGACTACACGATCAATAGCGGTATCGTTGAAGACAACGGTAAGCAGGTTGCTGCAAAGGCAGTGTTTATGCTTGGCAGATTTACAGCATCGTTAGATGGTACTGATACCGAATTTGTTGTTTCAAAACGCCCTGCTCAAATACAATTTGTATTTGAGCTTTCTCCTACCCCAACATTTAAACTGTATTTTAGAGATCACCCTTTAGATGTAGAGCAGACGAACGCCCTTATAAAGCATGGTTACTTTATTTTAGATGGGCGCCGAGTTTATTTCTTAAGCTCTAGAGTGGCCGAGCACTTGGAGGTGGCGTTTGGGGATCTACGAATACCCAAATTAATCAAGCTTCTTCGCTCCCTTTATCAAGAGGGTCTAATAGACAAAATTCCATCCGATCTCATTAATCAGTTAAGAACCAATCAACACAACCAGTCACACCACGAAAAGCTGTTTGTTCGAGAGCTTTATCCTTACCAACTAGAAGGGGTCAACTGGCTTAGTTTCTGTGTCGAAAATGGTGTTGGTACCATTTTGGCCGATGATATGGGTCTCGGAAAAACCGCGCAGGTTATTGCTCTATGCTGCGATGTGTTAGAAAAGAACCCAAATAGTAAAGTACTCATTATTGTTCCCAATCCACTTCTAGATAACTGGGTACGAGAATTTAGTTTCTTTGCACCTAGCATTACTCCGTATCTTCATTATGGAAGTCAGCGTAGAGGTGTGGTTTCTGCATTCGAAAGTAGCAACGTGATAATCACACCATACTCTACGATGTCTTCAGACATTTCTATGTTTGAAGACATGCACTTTGACCTTGGATTGTTTGATGAAGCGAGCATGTTAAAGAACCCTAAATCAGGCCGTTCGCTTTCTGCGAGGCGTTTAGATGTCGGTGTTAGTGTATTAATGTCAGGTACTCCAGTCGAAAACAGTTTGATGGATGCATGGGCATTGGCCGATTTAGCATTTAAAGGTTTCCTTGGCTCTGCAAACGACTTCAAAAACACCTATGTTCATTCGGATATATCTGAAACGTTAGATAAGAATTTGGAAGAATTGGAAGATAGTCTTCGGCAAATCACATTACGCCGAATGAAAAAAGATGTGTTACAGCAACTGCCCGCAAAGTTAGATATTCATACAGCAGTCTCGCTTAGTGAAAAAGAAACTGCGCGCTATGACTCAATCATTGATGAGATGAAGAATGATGCGAACAATGGTGGAGGTGGGATCCTTCCTTTGATTAACAAACTTCAGCAATTTACAGCTCATCCAGCCTTACTTGACTCATCGATTGGGCATGATGTAAGAACCCTAAAGTCCCATAGCGCTAAGTTTGAATTGTTAATTCTGCAACTTGATAAGATTTCTGCCTCTAATCAAAAAGTCATCATTTTTGCTACTTTCCACAAGGCGATTGATTTAATGCAAGGCGCAATACAAGAAAGGTATGCAGTATCGCCTGGCATTATTGACGGTAGAACGCCTAATAAAGAGCGCCAACCCTTGATTGATGACTTTTCGGCATCGGAAGGGTTTGATGTGTTACTTTTGCATCCTAAGACGGCTGGTATGGGGTTTAATATTACAGCCGCAACGAATGTGATCCATTACAGTCGGCAATGGAATCCTGCTCTTGAAGAGCAGGCCACTGCACGGGCATGGAGAAATGGCCAAGATAAGGTTGTAAATGTTTATTTCATGTTCTATGCCAACACAATAGAAGAGAACATTGACGATCGTATCCGCTTGAAGAAACAGCTGAGTGATCGAGTCGTTTCAGTAACCGATAATAAAGAAACAGACAAGCAAATCATGCTTGCGTACTTGGAAACACTAGTATGATTAATCAAAAGATAGATTTACCTGAGGAAGATGACTTTCGTCCATCAGCAGCTCGATTAGTCGAGAGTCTACGCGATACGGGTTATAGCAAAGAAGCTGCATTCGCTGACATTATAGATAACTCAATTGCAGCAAACGCTACTCGAGTTGAAATTGAGCTTCAATATATGATGGGGGAATTCAGAGTAATCATCACTGATAATGGGGATGGTATGTCTGAGGAGCAGCTGAAAAGTGCTATGAGATATGGTTCACCTAAACGAAACAACCCGAAATCTTTGGGCAAATTTGGCATGGGACTAAAAACAGCATCCACAGCATTTTGTCCCCGCTTAGTCGTGTTATCTCGGCAAAATAGTAATAATGTCGGCCGCGCGTGGGACATCGATAAGATTAAACGTTCTGATCGCTGGGAGCTTGAAACACCAAGTAGTGATGATTATTACGATGATTTTGAAGCGCTCACTGATTTTACAGAAGCTAATGGCACTATGATCATTTGGGAGAACATAGACCGTTTAGTGAAATTCGGCAGTGATAAACAAATGCGAGAGCAAATAGCGTCTCTCGGTAAAGAGCTGTCCTTAGAGCTTTGTGCGGTATTTTCTAAGTTTTTAGAATCCGGAGAGGTTACTATTTCAATGAAGATTGGAGATGCCGCTGCACTCGAATTAAAGGGGTGGGATCCACTCTGTTCTGATTTGAACAAATCAAGTGGTGGAGCCAGCTCTCGAGTACTGAAAGAAAAGCTAATACCCATTCAAGTCGGTGGTAAATCTCTGTCATTTACCGTGAAAGGGAGCATTATTCCTTCTCAAAATGAACTTAATGCTAATGAACGTGATTACGTTCGTTATAGTCTTGATAATCAGGGGCTCTACATCTACCGAGAGGGTCGGCTTATTTGGCACGATGGTTGGCCTCATAGAATGTACAAAAAGGAAAGTAAGATCACTCGACTTAGAGTTGAACTTAATTTTAGTCATGAGCTAGATGATGTTTTTAGTATCGATTTTCGAAAGAGCAGAGTCATCATTCCCGTCGAAGTTCGGGAGGTACTTAAACAGTTAATTGCACCTTGGAGGCAAGAGCTTCTCAAAGGTCAAGACCGTTTAATTGCGGTAAATACAACGCGTGTTCATGGTCCTGCAGATAAGGCAATCGATAAACATAAGAGACACACCAAAAACTCTGAAATTACAGTAGATGGTGATAGAGTAACTATTCGTAATCAAAATCAAATGAAGCCAACTGTAATAGAAGGCATTCGGGTTTATGATGATAAAACAGTACGCGTACATGAAGAAGAGTCACTGCTTGGTGATGATTTATGGGAGCCTTCGTGTGATGACGAGGGAAATACCTGCGTAACATTAGGCAAGTCTCACCCCTATTTTCATAAAATGTATAACGTCTGTAAAGATAATGTAGAAGCGACGAAGGCTCTAGATATGTTGCTATGGAGCTTATCTAACGCTGAACATGGAGAGTTTTCTGATACTAACCAACATACCTTAAAGGGGTTCCGCCACAAAGTAAGTCAGACGTTGCGCTACTTAAGCATTGAGCTGCCAGATGCGGAGGAGGACGAGTGAGTTATCAGTACGACGTATCCGATTTTAAGCGTTATTTGAACAACAAGAGTGCTAAATATCGTGTTGATGGGCTGATTTTTTGGCAGAACCGAATTCCCCTTCCTATTGACTTATTTAACCGTATTTTCAACGAATCTGATCAGGTTGTGACGGATTATGTCTATCAAATTGCGGCAAGTGCGGTTGTATTTAGCGAACGTATAGCTTTCGAGGACACTTTTAATGTTGGGGTGACAGAACTTCCAACAGGAGACTTAAAGAAACAGGTCATTGCTCTAGAAGATTGGTTGCAAGAGCGCTTACCTACAAATTGTGCCATCACCCGTATGGCGTATGCAATCGCAGATATTTTAGGGCTTGATGGATTTGAGTTCTCTAGTAATAAAGTCGCTGAGGCACTTCAACATCAAGGTAAAAAATACGCCCGAATATTTATGCCGAATGAAGTAAAGAAAGAGTTTGATGCCATAGCGGACTGTGACGAAGTTGGGCAAGATAATACGGATATGTTTGGCAACATCATTGCAGATCGTTATAACATTTATCGTTCAGGTTTTAGTGATGCTTTAGCCATTATATTCAATGCTCTTTTAGAATTTCGTATCTTGTGTTCAGGCCGTGGGAAATATTTGCCGGAAATTTGTGTTATCGCACCTATGATCGATGAAATAGATGTACGAATTGGCAAAACTTCAGATGGTTCACTCTGGGAGCCTAGCTATGAGGATGGCCATTACATCACTCTAAATAGTGAACACCCTTTAATTAGACACCTATCTGAGGATGAGTCAAAGCCTCTAGCAGAGCTCTTGTTTTACCTAGGTGAATTTGAGAACGGGCAGTTTTCTGAGACTAATAAGAAGCTTATCGAGAACCTTCGTCACGCAGTTTCTCGTAGCTTATGGATTAAGCGTGACTAATTACAAACAGCCTTTTATATATTGGCTGCATCTTTACCAAGATAAGAGAGAATTATGCTTTCAAAAATAACTATGGTTGGTAACTGGTTCAAGAGTGAACCAAAGTCAGGCTGGCAATTTGATGAATTCAAGTTTGATGATGAGGCAAAACTAGCCTTTGAGAAGTTAGACCTTGAAATTAAACTTTCGGATCACTCTGCTCGAATAGACGTAGGAGAAAAACACACCTACATACCTTGCCACTACTTTTTATATGTCCTTAAGATGCTGCCTATCGTAGCGTTGTCTAATAAATATATGGATATATTTGATTCATTAAGAGCTAACTTATCTGACGAAAATATTAACAATCTTATTAATGACTCTTCACCTTCTCACCCTATAACTGATGCTCTTGATTCGTATAGTAGGCAGAATTTCTATGACGTGTTGGGTGATAAAAATAACAGGCTTCAAGCGAAAAGTATAATCAATGGAAGTGGACCAAATACTATTATTCGCAGTAATAATGATTTTGTTCGTTCCATAATTCTCAAGGCGATGCCAGTTTCTGATGCTAGTTCAGCTATGCTTGGTCAACTTATTTATAGTTTTTATCAGTCCCCAGAAGCATTAGAAGTACTTGAAAACAAATACTCTGCCAGCATTCCTTATCTTCTTAAGGATGACTCTGGAGACGAGCTTTTGTTTAAAATCTTATCTACTCTCGGCTGGAAAGGTAAGCTGGACTCAATACTAGGAAGTCATTCAGATGAAACTGTTGATTGGGGCACTATTGATGGTGCTTTCCTATTAAAGGCAGCGAATGTTGTCGGTAATATCCAGTATGTTGAAGAGCCAGTTCATTATTCGGAATCGCTCGCTAAGTACGTATTTATTAAAAAAGGTTTATTAAATACTCAATTGACGCTAGAGACAGTTTCTAGCTTAATCTCAGGTCTTTGGCCTAATACTGTTATTCATAATAAGGGAGCTATATTTTCATTTAAGTCATCTAAGCGTATTTGCACAGTCGGCCCTGCTTTTCAAGGCGCAGCTAATAAAATACTCTACGGTGCTCCTGGTACAGGCAAGAGCCATAAAATTCATACCGAAGAATGCAAAGGTGCAGAAAAGGTAGTTACTGTTTTTCATCCCGACACGCAATATAACGACTTTGTTGGTGCTCTTAAGCCGATGATGAAAAAAGATGTTGCGGGGGATTCGGTTGTAACTTACCAGTTTCGGCCAGGACCGTTTACTAACGCTCTGGTGAAAGCTAAAGTCCAACCGGACACTCATATATGCTTGGTTATTGAGGAAATAAATCGTGCACCAGCTGCTGCGGTATTTGGAGAATTATTTCAGTTGCTAGATAGAAACGAAAATGGGGAAAGCACTTATAGGATTGATGCGGCGGATCCAGATATGCTTATGTATATCAATGAACAATTGGGGGCTGCGGGTGTTTCAGAATTAAAACAGTTAGAAATTCCAGCGAACTTATCGATTTTTGCGACAATGAATAGTAGTGATCAAGCGGTCATGCCATTAGATACCGCATTTAAGCGCCGTTGGAGTTTTGAGTATCTGGAAATTGATTTCGCAAATCTAGCAGTCCCTAAGACTGTAATTTATATCCAAACTACAAATGGCAACTTCTCAATTGAGTGGCCACGTTTGGCTATAATCATTAATGATTTATTAATTGAAATTGGGGTTGCGGAAGATCGTTTGATCGGTCCATTTTTCTTGACCCCCAAAGAGCTGAGCGATGCTAATGCAACAAAAACCGCGTTAGGTGGCAAGCTGTTTGTCTATCTTTGGGACGATGTATTGCGCCACCTAGGCCACTCAAAACTATTCTCTCAAAATTGTAAAACCTTCGGTCGGCTATATCATGCCTTCAACAAAGACATGCCTATATTTAATTCAACAATTGAAAGCCAAATTGAAGTAATGGGAACAAAAGTCGAGGTGGCTAAGGCATTACAAGATGCAACCGAATAACATTATCTATTTGTCTGATCGCGATTACTTATCAAACAAAACTATTCCAAAAACACTACTAGAAGAGATGCGCTCTCTAGGCCTGATTACTCCTGATATGCTAAAGGTGAGCTTTTGTGGTGTTGTTTCTTATCCTGATGGCTTAGCAGTTTTTTTACCGCGAAATCACAATATTTTAATGGAGACGGAAGGCCTAGCTGGCCATCTTCTTCTTCAGGCGCTGTTGAAATATTACCAAAGCAAAGATAGCGGAATTTACTCTCAAGATAATGAGACAGAGGTCATTGGGGGAAGAGCATTTTCTCTTGCTAGCTCACTACTCGATGATTATCGCTCTAATGGTTTATATGTTCGTCGCATGAAAGAGCATACGATGAACTCTGGTAAAGTTAATTGGTCACATACTATTGCTCGTAGCACACCTTATCCGACTAGAAATGGGCCAATGTATCTTGACCTAGTAACTTCTCGCTCCCGTTACATTTCAAACTGTGAGACGGCAAATATTCATGCCCAGGTTATAAAAGAATTATATAGTGGCTACGGAATGCTTTGGCTAGGGCTATCCAGTTATTTTGATGAAAACCTTGAGTTAATGTCGAAGCCGTTAGGTAACGCTGAAATACAAATTGCCTATCTGCAGCGTGAATTACAAGTGAGTTACTCTGAGCGGGATATGTTCTTAATTAAGGGGCTTATTCAATATCTACGCATTAAGAAAGGTACCAATACTAACAATGTGCTAATCGGTATTTGTAAGTTTCACAGCCTTTGGGAATCGATGCTTGATGAGTGTTTAATAGGCAAGTATTCCGTAAATAGTAAATTACCTGTTCCTGTCTATCAGACAGAAGATGATGAGTTTATCCCCGTAGCTAAGAAAGGGCAAAGAACAGACACGGTTCTTAAGCTCCCCACAGAAAGTAGATTTGCAGTTGTAGATGCGAAGTACTATGAAGCGAGTTCAGCTGCCACTGCACCTGGATGGCCCGATCTAGTTAAACAGTTTTACTATCAAAACGCGGTATCCATTTTAGAGGGCGAGCACGCATTAGTTTCCAATCATTTCATTTTTCCAGGAGGTACAGGGAAGCTTAAAGCCGTTCATGTTGCTGAACGGGATGTTGATGTAAAGTCTGCATTGGATTGTTTAGACCAATATTCTGCTATTAATTGTCACTACCAAGACCCTATAGCAGCACTGGAAGCTTATGTGAAAGGCGAAAAGTTAACTAAATTGACGGATGAAATTTGGGGGCGTAATAAAGCCACCTTATAGACATCCATAAAAATAACTCACTATCAAAGCCACACCTGTTAAGTTAATCAAACTCGCTTTCACAAAAGAATAGTGTGTAATCTGGTCGAGCCTAAATATCTTATCTTTTAAATATTACTCTTTAGCCACTTTGACATAGATGACAACTCCTAATATTTATCTCTATGAAATCCTTTATGCAACTGATCAGAACATGAATAATGATATAATGTATCAATTTATTCATTTAGTCTAAATGGTTCATTTTATGGGTGGAATTGGTTCAGGGAGACGTTTTCAGAGTCGTCGAGGTCCTAACTTAGAGGAAGTACCTCAACTCGATGTTCGAACGCTAAAACGTAATGGATTATTTGATCTAAGTGCTTCAAATGGCTCAATTAAGTGGACGAACCCAGGGCTCGCAGAATGCTCTATAGAGTACACATATAAAGACTCTACGTTGGGTATTTCCTATTCTGTAAAGACAGCTCAAGCAGCCTCTGAGACAGTCTCAGACCAGATCTTTATAGATAGAACGACATGTAACTATGGTGGCACCAGAACTTGGTTCTCATGCCCAAATTGTAACGCTAGAAAAGCAATCTTGTACTGTGCATCCAAACGATTTTTATGCCGCCAATGCTATGGATTGAATTATAGCTCACAGAATGAGGTACATGCAGACCGGATGATCCGCAAAGCTCGAAAGTTACGTTCTAAAATTGGCGCATCCATGGATCTGCAACGACCCATTTCTGAGCGTCCACACGGGATGTATAGGGCAACGTTTGAGCGATTGATAAAGCAAGACCAAGATAACGTTAGACACGTTATAGGCGCTTATTCTCAGCGCCTACTGAGCAGGCCAAACTGATCGGGTTAATTTGATTATGACCAAAGGCAGTAGTTTGGGTTTCCTTTGAGCCCAACAGATCTCCAGTTGATCTTCCAAAATAGTCACTCCAGTATTTGGCAAGTGAGTGCCAAACTGGACCCCTTTAGGTGGTGTGTCGTCAGACATTAACCCCCTATAGGGGTACAGATGATACAGACAATAAAAACCATTAAAATCAACAACTTACACCGTCTGTATTTGTGATACCCCGCTACAGACGAATACAAACGAGATTGAAAGCACCTAACCCCCCGCCACATAAGGGTTTCCCGTCTGTATTCGTGCGTACGGTACAGATGAATACAGACAGTACACACCCACTGGCTTACCATTCGTTAGTAGTCTAATCTCGTGTGCATACACACGGGAAAATACACACTACAAACGAACATTAAACAGCCTCCTTAGTAATATTATGTTTATCATTTCCAAGACT
>Ga0209384_1001326_pt1 | contig 13090 bp, 12 predicted proteins | sample CoawatmetaG05DNA_FD_187511 | JGI IMG/M metagenome (GOLD analysis project Ga0209384, IMG submission 187511) | Marine microbial communities from the West Antarctic Peninsula - Coastal water metaG058-DNA (SPAdes) (version 2) | ecosystem: Environmental > Aquatic > Marine > Coastal ... | reverse complement strand
TACTTGGCTTGCATATCAACGTCATTACTGTGAACACAAGCCCTCAGTGACCATCAACGTCCTTGCAGACGAATGGTTAGAAGTGGGTGCTTACGTTTACAAGAACTTCGATGAAATGTCAGGTGTATCGTTCCTACCTTACTCCGAACATATCTACCAACAAGCCCCGTATCAGCAATGTGATAAGGAGAGGTATGAACTGTTCCTAGAACTTATGCCCAAGGCTATTGATTGGTCGAAGCTGTCGGACTACGAGGTTGAAGATACAACAATCGGTTCTCAGACATTAGCTTGTTCTGGCGATTCGTGTGAAATCGTAGACCTCGTATGAGGCTTGTAAATTACTTTAAAAAATTCTATTGGAAGTGGCATTTACGCTACTGCATCTACACCTCTTCACGGGCTGTGTTGAGGCTAGAGGAATTAATAAAAAAGGAGTTAATGAAAGATGGTAACAGCAACAAGTGATGTAACGGGATTACCTATTCGGACTAAAGCTAAGACTGACTCGTATGACGCAGGTTGGGAGGCTTTATTTAACAAGTCTCCTGTACCCCTTGGGGAAGACACTCGACCTAAAGATCGTATTAAGCAAGGCATCTCTCCTCATGCAAGTATAGAAGATTGGGACTGCCGAAGATGACGTTCATGATTCTGTTTGAAGAGATTATGGACGGTTTTAATTGTGATTTAAACACAGCAATGCAGCTATACCAAAGAGGCACGATATGGGAAGACTAATATCAGTTGATGAGGATTATTTTAACACAGTTGAAAAAGACTCTGAGTTTTTAAGCTGCCTCACTAGTTGTGGGGTGCATACGTGGGAAGGTTTTGAAGAGGCACTAACTATGTACGAAGAGGATTGCGAATGAACGCTAAATGTGTCTATTTTCCTTTAACGTACCGTTACAGTAAAGCCTTATGAAAAACATACTTGGCACGTCTTTGGGTGTATCCCAAGGACTTCTCACAACTCTCGACAAGCTATTCCCTGACAAAATCCCAATAGGCAAGATCGGCCTAGAGGAACTTCGGTTTCTCCAAGGCCAGCGGAGTGTCCTTAAGAAACTTAGAGAGTTATCCGAAGACGATTTTAATAATGAGGAGTAAACCATAAATGTGTTTATTCGGTAGTCCCAACAAACCAGCACCAACAGCACCTGCACCTGCTAAATCCCCAGCAACCTTAGACTTTTCAGATGTGGAAACGACACCCAGCAGTGCGCGTAAGCGAAGGGCCAAGGGTAAGCGTGGAGTGCGCAACATGAGGTCTACTTCAGGTATGAACATGGGTGGCTCAAGCCCACCTAGTTTAAACATACCTAGTAATAAGGGAGGTAGTTAGTATGTGTGGAACAGGTAATAACAATAGCAGTGGCGATAGTGGTGGCGGTGGTGGCAATGATGACAAGCCAGCAAAGAAAAAGAAAAACATTATTAGCGCAAGCCCTAACGAGCAAGGTCAGAAAAAAGCACCTAAAGCAAAAGCTGTAGCTAAACCTGTATATGCTAGCCCTAACGAACAAGGTCAGAAAAAAGCACCTAAAGCAAAAGCTGTAGCTAAACCTGCCCCAGTTAAAGCTGTAGCTAAACCTAAAGCTGCTAAACCAGCAAAGAAAAACATCTTTAAAGACTTGTTCACACCAACTCCCAAATCAATAGCTAAGAACAAGATTGCAGGTGCTAAACACACAGCAAGTCAAAAGGCTAAAGGAATCGGTGTGGCCCGTTCTAATATCACCGATGGTGATGGAAACCGTATTAAAGGTGTAGCCAACTCTGAAACTAACCCTGCATTAGTAAAGTTAGCTAAACAAGGTAAGAGAGGTGCAGAAGGTCTTAATGAACTAGCACGTCAGCAATCAGCCACCACAGGCAAAGACACAAGCTTTAAAGGGGTCTTTAATTCTTTAATGTCGGGTGAAAAACACGCACCTCGTCAGAGTTTACTAGAGTTTGGAAAGACTCAGGGATTGCCTAACACTGGCCCACCCTCTCAGGGATTTAAAGAAGGTACAGCATCTATTAAAGCTGCCTCACCCAAAAAGAGAATTGCTTTAACTATTGGCAACTCCAGTGGTGGCGGTGGCGGCTCAAGCCAAGATACAGCTTTGGCTGGTGGTAGTGCTGGACGGACTGGAGATGTAAACAACCAAAAGAACATGTTAGCAATGAATAGAAAAATAAAGGCTAAAGGTAAAAAATCCACTAGGAACCTAGCTGGGCTTTCTTATTCATCCAGAAACACAGGTTTAAATATTCCAACTTAACAAAAGAGAATGATTAGCTATGCTACCAACCCAAGGAGCAGCAGCTAAACGCTATGCACAACTCGAAAGTGATCGTACACCTTTTTTACATAGGGCAAGAGAAGCAGCCGTACTAACCATACCTACGCTCATGCCCCCTGAAGGTCATACAGGTTCTTCGTACTACGATACGCCCTTCCAATCCATTGGTGCGCGTGGTGTTAATAATTTAAGTTCTAAGTTATTGATGACCTTATTACCTCCTAACTCACCTTTCTTTCGCCTGACTATTGATGACTTTGATCTTCAGAGTCTAGCGGGTGGTGAAGGTGCTAGGGGTAAAGTAGAAGAAGCACTCTCACGGATAGAACGCGCTGCCATGCAAGAAGTAGAAGCTACAGCAGTTCGTGTCCCAGTGTTTGAGGCTTTAAAACAACTCATTGTCTCAGGTAACGTGTTAGTTCACATGCCTAAAGATGGTGGTGTTCGTGTATTTCGTTTAGATCGTTATGTTTGCCAACGTGACGCAATGGGTAATGTCCTAGAGATTATTACCAAAGAAACCGTCAGTCCCCTTATGCTTCCTACAGAAGTCCAAGAGTTACTGACCAAACCAACTGGCGACTCACAGCTTAAGTCTGTTGATCTATTTACAAACGTTAAGCGTGTCAATAAGAAGTGGGAAGTACATCAAGAGGTTGAGGGCCAAGTTATACCTAGCTCTCAAGGCTCATTCCCCTTAGACAAGTCACCCTTTATGTCACTGCGTATGGTACGTATTGATGGTGAATCCTATGGACGTGGTTATGTTGAAGAGTTCATTGGTGACTTAAGTTCACTAGAGACATTGACTAAAGCTATTGTCGAGGGTTCAGCAGCCGCAGCAAAGGTACTATTCTTAGTCCGACCTAACGGTACGACCAAGGCAAGAACCATAGCTAACACACCTAACGGTGGCATAGCGGCAGGTGATGCTAACGATGTGTCTGTACTACAACTTCAGAAGTTTAATGACTTCCGAGTAGCACAAGACACAGCGCGTGAGATTACCGAACGACTTGCTTTCTCCTTCCTTATGAATAGCTCAGTTCAGCGTAAAGCAGAACGAGTGACAGCAGAAGAAGTGCGCTACATGGCTCAAGAACTTGAGTCAGCATTAGGCGGTGTGTACTCAATACTCTCCCAAGAGTTTCAGTATCCCTTAGTCAAGCTACTGCTCTCCCGTATGGAGAAGAGTGGCAAGATGCCTAAGTTCCCCGACAACACCCTTAAGCCTCAGATCGTTACTGGTATGGAAGCTTTAGGCCGTGGTCAAGACCTTAACAAACTCTCTCAGTTACTTCAGATGCTAGCACCGCTAGGTAATGAAGTGCTGGCGCGTGAGTTAAACGTAGATGATTACATTGACCGTCTTGGAGCATCTTTAGGAATCGACACCACTGGCTTGGTGAAATCACCAGAACAGAAAGCCCAAGAGCAACAACAGGCTCAACAACAACAGATGCAACAAATGATGTCCTCAATGGCTGAGAAAGCTACAGGCCCAGTTGCAGCAGGTATGATGAAACAACAAGGCGGTGAACAGTAATGGCAATAGCATTGAGTGAAGAAGATAAGCGAATAATTGCTGACATAGAAAGACAACTCGCTGAAAGAAAGAAATCTAAAGGCGGTGTTAAAGAACTAGAAGCAGAACTTAAAAAGGCTAGGAAAGGTCGAACAGTTGCTAAGTTTAATAGCAAAGGTCAGACCGCAGAAAAAGAAAAAGTTAAGACTAAGGTTAAAAGCACAAGGGGTAAACCGCCTACTGCTAAGAAGCCTGAAGCTAAGAAGCCTGAAGCTAAGAAGCCTGAAGCTAAGAAGCCCGAAGCTAAGAAGAAGGTTACTGCTAAGAAGCCAGTAGTTAAGAAGAAGCCCAAAGCTAAGAAGAAGCCGCCTTCCAAACTAGCTAAGTCTTTGAAAGCTGCACGTGGTAAGCCTGAGACTCCTAAAGCAACTAAAGCGTTAACACGCTCTCTTAAGGATGGTCGGGCCACACCAAAGCCTAAGCCTAAAGCAGCCCCTGAGAAGCTAAAGACTTCTTTGAAAACAAGTGCGCGTAGTAAGCCTGCAACACCTAACAGTGTTAAGAACAAGCTACTACAGTCTATTAAAGACTCACGTGCTAAACCTAACACTGGTAAGGCTTCAGTTAAGGCTAAACCTAACACTACCCCTAGTAAGACCTCTGGCAACTCTAAGATGAAGCAATCTTTAAGAGGCGCACGTGGTAAGCCTCTAACTCCTAATGCAAATAATGTCGGCCCTGCTGGTGAACGTATTGGCGGCTCTAGTAAGACTACTATAGAGAAAGGTGGACAGCGCAGTAAAGCTAGTACAAAGGGTGGTAGGTTAGCTAAAGTTGGTAAGAACCTACTTAAATTTGCTGGCCCTTTAGCCGCTATATCAGCAGGTTCCGCTTTATATGATTCAGTCCATCCTGACAAAGTTAAGAAACGCACTGGTGAGTCTAAGGCTGGCTTTGGCACTAAGAAGACAAAACCTACAACTGCTCAAGCAGCTACTTCTTCAGTGGCTTCAACAACCGATAAGAAAGGCACTGGTGATAAGCAAACAGCTACAACAAGTTCTTTTGGAGCAGCCTTTAGAAAAGCTAAAGATGCTGGACAAAAGATATTTACTTGGCCCAAAGGCGGTAAGTCTTACTCAACGGCAACTAAAGATGACGTTAAGAAGTCAGGTAGTAAAGACCTACGTGGACACTTAAACGCAAAGTCAGGTAAGAAAGCAACGTCCTTCGGAACAGCTTTTAAGGCTGCTAAAAAAGAAGGTAAAAAAACCTTTAAGTTTAACGGTAAATCTTACTCAACAAAGACTAAATAAATTATCTGTTTGGAGACAGTTAAAGATGGATACAATTAACACATACGAAGAAACCGTTGAAGACGGTCAGCACACATTAGATATGTTAGAAAAGGCCGAAGGTCTTGAGAATCCTGATGCGTCTGACCGTCCTGAATGGCTCCCTGAGAAGTTCAACAGTGTTGAGGATATGGCGCAAGCTTATGAATCTCTTGAACAGAAGTTAGGCTCTCAGGACGAAGAAGAGTACGAAGAAGAGTTAGGAGATGACGAATTAGAGTCCATCACTGAAGACCTTGAAGAGATTGGTATTGATTTTGATTCCTTATCACAAGAGTTCGCAGAGCTAGGTGGACTGTCCGAAGATTCTTACGATTCTTTAATAGAAGCTGGTATCCCTCGCTCTATGGTTGACCAATTTATAGATGGTCAAATGGCGGTGGCTGAACAGATGCAACAAGAAGCCTTTGAGCAGGTTGGAGGACAAGAAGCATATTTAGATATGGTTTCTTGGGCTTCTGACAATATGCCCGAAGCATCCATTGATGCGTTTAACAACGCTGTAAACAGTGGAAACATAGAGACAGCGAATCTTGCAATCCAAGGTCTGCAAGCACAGTACCGTTCTGTTAACGGCAATGAACCATCATTGGTCATGGGCGAGACTAAATCCGTAACAGGTGGGGTCTTTGATTCTGCCGCCCAACTAACCGCAGCAATGCGTGACCCAAGGTACAGTTCAGACTCTGCATATCGACAGCAAGTAGCTTCTAAATTATCACGAAGCAACATTCTGTAGATGATCTGTCTCCGCAATCTTTAAGCCCCTTCGGGGGTTTTTTTACGTTTAATGAAGCAACAACTTTATTCTTAGTATCTATCGACCCACTGCGGTGGACAATCTTTATGGGAAAGGAAGTAAGAGTAGCTGAGTAAACAATCTCAACAACTTATAAATTACTTTACTTTAAATAGGTACATATAACATGGCATTTCCAACAGACCAAACAGTCTCTCGTTTAGGACAAACTAACTCAGCAGGTGATGATCGTTCATTATTTCTCAAATTATACGCTGGTGAAGTTCTTACTGCGTTTGAAGAAAAGAACGTATTCATGCCTCTACATCGCTCACGTACTATCTCAAATGGTAAGTCAGCATCATTCCCTCTTACTGGCACAGGTTCTGCAAAGTACCACACTGCTGGTACGTTAATTCAGGCAGACGCTATCAAGCATGGTGAGCGTGTTGTTACTGTAGATGATCTACTAATCTCAACTCAATTTGTTGCCAAGATTGACGAAGCAATGAACCACTACGATGTGCGTAGCATCTACTCAAAAGAGTCAGGTAACGCATTAGCTAATGTCTCTGATCGGAACATTGCACGTATCATTGCTAAAGCAGCAACAATCACTACCAACTCTTTAGCTGCAACTGCATTTGGCACTGCATTTACTGACGAGGTATACACATCTAACTTCAACATTGGTTCTACTACTGCACACGCATTAGATGGTGCCAAAATTGTAGCGGCTATCTATGCGGCTCTTGAAGAGTTCGATAAGAAGGACGTAGGCGGTGACAAAGTTTGTGTATTACCACCTGCCCAATACTACGCGCTATTGAACGTGCCTAGTGTAGCCAACGCAGCATGGTTGAACCGTGATGTTGGTGGTGAGGGTTCCGTAGCTTCTGGTGTAGTACCACAAGTAGGTGGCGTTAAGATTATGATGAGTAATCATCTTCCTAACACTAACCAATCTAGTTCGTCAGCAGACGCTGAACCAGTTACAAGTTCACGTACTGCGGCATACCGAGCTAACTACACTGCCTTGCGCGGTTTGATCTTCAGCCAAGACGCTGCTGCAACTGTGAAGTTGTTAGATTTAGGTGTCGAGTCTGAGTATCAGATTGAACGTCAAGGTACGCTAATGGTTGCTAAGTACGCTATGGGTCATAACATCCTACGCCCTGCTTGCGCCATTTCCTTGAACGCTGTGTAGATCGTTCTAGTTCTACTCTAAAGGGTGGAGGGATTAATTTCTCTCTGCCCTTTTTTTTCTTTACAAAAAGGAAAGCTAATGAATCCAACAACCAAGCTAGAAGCGGTTAATACATTGTTGGCTACGATTGGTGAATCTCCCGTTAACTCCTTGTCCTCTGGTTTAATTGAAGCCAGCCTTGCAAACCAGACTTTAGATAACGTAAGTCGTGATATGCAATCAATGGGGTGGACTTTTAACACAGACTTAACCTTTAAGTTAACACCTGACGCTAATAGTGAGATTACCCTGCCAGCTAATTGTATTCATGTAGACACTACATCATTACGTATGTCTTCTACCACCGACTTAGTACAACGCGGAACACGCATGTACGACCGTATTAAAAACACTTATGTCATAACAGAAACTATTGAAGTAGACATAGTTGTTCTACTGAACTTTGAAGAAATGCCTGAAACAGCTAGGCGTTATGTAACTATTAAAGCTGCACGTCTTCTTCAAGACCGTGTATTAGGCTCAGAAACATTACATAGCTTTAATGCTGCTGATGAGCAATCCGCATGGGTATCACTTACACATAACGAATCCGATGTTAGAGATTTGAATATCTTTGACAGCTATGACACTTACTCAATTATAAACCGAAGAAGGGGTTAACCGAATGTCCTTAATCTCAGGTTCTATTCCAAATCTATTGAATGGGGTATCCCAACAACCTGCAAGCCTACGTCACCCAAGCCAAGCCGAAGTTCAAGAAAACGGTCTTTCTTCTGTAACGCGTGGGCTTGAGAAACGGCCCTGCACTGAACACGTAGCCAAGTTAGCTAGTGTATCCAACGCAGCAAATGTATTCTTACATCCAATTAAATACTCCTCCACTGAGGACTATACAGCAGTGTTTAGTTCCGCAGGGGTGAAGGTGTTTAATCAGGCTGGTACAGCACTTGTGGTTAATGATGCAAACGGTAACGCTATTACTTCGCTCCCTACATACCTAACTGGTATATCTAATTTTGAAACATCAATTAGTGCGGTATCAGTAGGTGACACTACCTTTGTAGTAAACAAAGCTAAGACTGTAGCACTAGACACTTACTTACCTACTGCACGTCCGAATGAAGCTTTGTTTTATATTAGACAAGCTGACTACGGGTTAACTTTCACAATTACAGTAGGCAGTGCTTCAGCTAGTTTTACAACACCAGACGGTTCATCTTCTGCACACTCTGCTCAAATTGGAACAGACTATATAGCCACTCAGCTATTCAATAACTTATCTATTTCTTCTCCATTTGTTAAAGAGCGAATAGGCTCAGTGATCTACGTCAAGAACGCCAATGCTGACTTCACAATCACAAGTAGTGATGGTGCAGGTGACAGATTCCTTTACTCGTTTAAAGGTCAAACCATAGACTTCAAGAACCTACCCCGCAAGGGTAAAGTAGGCTTTAAAATCAAGGTAGCAGGTAGTAACGAGAAGAAGCAAGACGACCATTATGTACATCTAACTCAAGGTGACAACACAAACAATGAGTTAATCTGGAAGGAAACCGTAGGCGGCTACGCAACAAATGGGTCAGCCCTAAAGAATCGTATTAACAAGCTTACAATGCCTCACCAGTTACGTAAGGAAACTAACGGTACATTTACTTTCTCCCCTCTTACTTGGGACGATAGAGAAGCAGGGGATGATGACACAAACCCAGTACCTTCTTTTGTTGGCTTTAAGATCAATGACATATTCTTTCATCGTAACCGCTTAGGTTTCCTTGCAGATGAGAATGTTATTTTTAGTGAAGCTGGTGAGTTCTACAACTTCTTCCCTAAGACTGTACTAACTATTCTCGACTCTAACCCGATAGACGTGGCTGTGTCTAACAACCAAATCTCTATCCTAAAACACGCAATACCATTCAACGAATCACTGTTGATCTTTTCTGACCTGACTCAGTTCATGTTGACAGCTTCAGAACTGTTAACACCTGACTCAGTACACATTGACGTATCTACAAACTTTGAGGCAAACCTCACTGCTAAACCAGTAGGCGCAGGTCGTTATGTATTCTTTGGGTTCTCTAAGGGTAAATGGTCAGGTGTACGTGAGTATTTCGTTGAACAAGCTTCAGAAACTAATGATGCTGCTGACATATCTGCCCACATACCTAACTACCTAGATGGGACAATAAGAGGCTTATCAGCGTCTTCTAACGAGGACATGCTATTAGTGCTGACTGAAGACAAGCCTAACTCAATCTTTGTGTATCGCTACTATTGGCGTGGGGAAGAGAAGCTACAGAGTGCTTGGTCAGAATGGACGTTTACAGGCAAGGTATGCTCCGCAGCCTTTAACGGCTCAACCATTAAATTGGTTATGGAATATTCAGATGGTGTGTACTTAGAAAACCTAAGTCTTGCCAGTGACGCAGCTAGCCCTGACATGGTGTATACCACATCTAAACCTAACTATGGTGGGGGTGCCTTGCATCTCGACAGGCGTTATAAGATGACCAGTGCAACACTGCCTTATTCAAACAGCAGTACGCTCTTTGTGAACACTACAGGGTCTTTAAGAACTCTAACAGAAGCCACAGCAGATATAGGAGCCAGTGCTGTTATATATGCGGGTATACCTTACATCTTTAAGTACCAGTTCAGTGAGCAAGTCTTAAAGCAAGACAACAAAGCGATTACAACTAACAAACTGCAAATACGAAACTTTAACATTGTGTACAGTGACACAGCTTACTTTAAGGTAGAAAGCACACCCGAAGCTAGGGCTACTCAGACCCGTGAATTTAACGGCAGAGTGGTAGGCTCACTTAGTAACATACTAGGACAGGCTAACCTTGCTTCAGGAAGCTATAAGGTTTCTGTACTAACTAATTCTAAGTACGCCAAAGTTGTCATCCTCTCAGACAGTTACCTACCTTGTGTCTTCCAAAGCGCAGAGTACGAAGGTTTCTTAACTCAAAGAACATCAAGGATTTAATTAATGGCCCATTACCGCGATTCCGTTCAGGAAGACGTGTCTGTGCTTGCTGCAAAAATGCGACAGGCAGACGTGTTGGAGATTAAAGCATCTAATGGTGTAACGCCTCTTGAAGCCCTCCAAAGAGGCTTTGAGTTGTCTAACGCTCAATCTATTATTCACAATGAGGAAGTAATAGGAATGTTCGGATGCGCCCATATTGATGACCTTATAGGTTCTCCTTGGATGCTAGGTTCTGACAAGATTCCACAGATCAAGAAAGACCTACTTACACAGTCAGTGGAATGGGTCAAAGAAGTAAATCAACAATACCCCCTACTCGTTAATTATGTAGATGCTAGAAACAAGGTATCAATCAGATGGCTTAATCATATTGGGTTCTCATTTGTGCAGTTCATACCTAAGTTTGGCGTAGGGGGTATCCCTTTTTATGAGTTCGTAAGGATTAATCAAAATGTGTGACCCAGCAACAATAATTGGCGCTATGACAAGTATTGCAGGTGCGGCAGAACAGCAGCAACAGGCTCAAGCTAATGAAAAGAATGCTAACGCTTCTTATCTCAATGATGTTCGACAGCTTAACTTAAGACAACGCCAAGAAGAAGAAGCAGAGTCCCAACGTGGGATGGAAGCTGATATACAAACAATGAGGGACTCGTCTAAAGCTAGGACAGCTTCAGGTGAGTCAGGCGTATCTGGTTTATCCGTAGATGCCCTCATGTCCGACATATTACGTCAGAATTTATTTGATGATACTAAAGCTGACTCTAACCTTGGAGCTACTAAAGCTCAGATAGCAGAACAGAAGAAAGGTGCGGAAACTGGAAGACAGTCCCGTATTAACTCAGTCCCCTACCCAAGCTTTGCAGCGACTGCCCTACAGATTGGCGGTGACGCATACGAAAGCAACCCAAGTTATTTTAAGGGGTTAAAGAACCCTTTCAAAAAGAAACCTCTTGGGCATAGGGCTTCAAGATAAAAAGGAATTATAGCCGTGGCTACTAATAGAGTACAAACCCAATACCAGCAAAATCAGGTGCGCCTGAGACCCCAAGCTGCACCCGTAGATACCTTTGTGCGCCCAGCGCGTAACGACCAGATCAGTAAGGCTTTAGATAGCGTTACAGGTAACGTACAACGTGTAGAGGAAAAGAAAGAACGCAAGCTTGATATGATTCAAGCTAGTAAAAAGCAAGCTGCTCAGAACTCCTTCGGCACAGGCTTCAAAGCCTTGATGGAGCAAGAGCAGTTTGCACGAATGACTCACGAAGAGGTTTTAGAAACTCCTGAATATCAGAAGTTATTTCTTGGTAGCTTAGACCAAGTAGATGACGAAGACCTTAAAGGTATTCTAGCTAACTCTATGCGGCAGTCTTCCAAAGCATCTAGTGCCTCTACGTCTGCTTTTTATCAAAGACAAGACCTACGTGATTCGGGTGCGGTTTTTGGTTCTTCCACTATAGAAATGCACATCGAACAAGCTAGTTCTACTTACAGTTTTACAGAAGGCCGCGAATTTGGCCCTGATGGTTTATCAAAAGAGCAGTTATATCAAGAAACTGTTGATGGGTTTCCATCTTTTGCTGCTGATATGGAAGCTATTTTAAAAAATAAGTATGGATTCTCCAACACTGACCTACAGAACTTCTGGCTCAAAGAGCAAGAAAGACGTGGTGAGGAGTTCACGGATACATTCATTGGTGACTACCTCATTAAAGCTGGTAACGGTGGCCCTGATTACCGTAACAAGGTTTTAGGGTTAATTGAAAAAGCTAAGACTAATGCGTCAATAGCAAATTCAGCAGATGTCACAGATTATCTTATAGATGTTAACGCTACAGCAGCAGCAGGTGGTTTAACTACGGCTGCTGAACTTGAGTTAAAAAGGCGTGAAGAAGAAGGGGACATCTCTAGCTTCCAAAGAATCTCAATCATTAATGCAAACACTACAGCGATTACCGTACGTGAAGCAGGTGTCCGTAAAAGCGGTGCTATGGCTTCTGCGGTGGCTTATAAAATTGCAGGGGTATTTGATCCATCGGCTGGTTCTTACGTAGATCAAAATGGCAAACAGCAGACCATTTCTAAAAATGACATAGACAAGGCCACTCAACTTCGTATTACAGAAATAGTTAATGCCAAACTACCTGAAGGAACGCCTGAACAAAAGTTAGCGGCTGAAATAGGCATGTATTCTAAAGTTGACGTGATTAACGAACGGTGGAAAGCAATGGCGGGTAAGGCATTTGATAGCCTAGGCACTGGTGACTTCGTACCAGATTCCCCTCAGTTTAAATCCACTATGCAGAAGTTCCAGTTTCTTAAACAGCTTTATGCTGGCAACCCTCAGATGTTCCGTAAGTATCTTACAGACCCTAACCAACGCGCACAGTTTGCAGATTGGCAGGTAATGAGTATGTACGGAGACAGTGAGCAAGACTCTTTAAGAATAATAGGCTCACCAGACTATTTAAAAACTAAGCCAACCTCAGCAGACCTAAACACATTTGCGGAAGATGTTGATAAGGCATTAGACGGTTGGGGGTGGGGTGATGTAGTGAGTAGTGGCGAAGAGGACAACACATTATTCAGAGCCAAGATGATCGAATATGCCAAAGTTATTGGTAAAAACACAGGCATGAATCCTAAACAATTTGTTGACCGATACGCTAAGGAAATTGTGGAAGACCACTCCGTAGTTAACGGTAAGTTGGTATTTATGGGCGGTGCTGAAAACATCGACAACGCTAAATTCCAAGAAGACGCTCAGGCATACATTGCAGCATCTATACAATCTTTTGGTGCAGGTGCTTTTGAACCTGAGCAAATAACCCTGCGATACACTGGCAGGGGTAAAACCTTTTGGGTAGTTGACCAAGCAGGTCGAGTCCTCCCAGTAGCCCCTCTTCACTTGGATTCCTTCTACGGCCTAGCAGATAGACAGGAAAGAGATGTCAAACAAGCAGACGCAAACGCTG
>Ga0209384_1001324_pt1 | contig 13108 bp, 8 predicted proteins | sample CoawatmetaG05DNA_FD_187511 | JGI IMG/M metagenome (GOLD analysis project Ga0209384, IMG submission 187511) | Marine microbial communities from the West Antarctic Peninsula - Coastal water metaG058-DNA (SPAdes) (version 2) | ecosystem: Environmental > Aquatic > Marine > Coastal ... | reverse complement strand
CTGACAGCACGTTCATCGACAGCATCCTGCGGCATGAGCACAACGGTCGCATCCATACCGAGCTACACTCCACGCGCAGGGACGAAGGCGGCACGGTTACTGGGCGGTTCTCTTCTTCGAACCCCAACCTCCAGCAGATTCCGGCGAGAGACAAGGACATCAAGAAGTTAATCCGTGGGTTGTTTATACCAGAGGAAGGATACAAGTGGGGATCGTTCGATTATTCTAGCCAAGAGCCAAGATTGTTGGTACACTTCGCGGCCAGCGTGGGGAGCATGCCTCGCAAGGATCTGCTTGACGAGATCGTCCACGAATACAACACCTCAGACGTAGACTTGCACCAGATGGTTGCAGACCTAGCGGGCATTAGCCGCAAGGAAGCCAAGGCCGTGAACCTGGGAATCATGTATGGCATGGGGGCAGGCAAACTAGCCGACCAGATCGATGTCTCCTTCGAAGGGGCCAAAGAACTGATGACCCAGCACCGCAACAAAGTCCCGTTTGTTAAGGCGCTTGCTGAGATGGCATCTCGTAGAGCTTCTAGCCACGGGCAGATCCGTACTCTACTAGGCCGCAAGTGCAGGTTTCATCTTTGGGAGCCAACTAAGTTCGGCACCGGCAAAGCCCTGCCACATGATGAGGCTCAGAAAGAATACGGCGGCCCCAACGGCATCAAACGAGCGTTTACTTACAAGGCGTTAAATAGATTGATTCAAGGATCGGCGGCCGACCAGACTAAGAAAGCGATGCTTGATTGCTACCAAGCGGGACATACCCCTATGCTGACAGTTCATGATGAGCTATGCTTTAACATAGATAGCACGGAGCAAGCGAACCACATCAAAGAACTTATGGAAACAGGCGTAGAGCTCAAGGTGCCATCTAAAATTGACGTAGATATCCAAGCAGATTGGGGAGACATAGAATGATTGATCCGAAAATGAAGAGCCTCGGTTTTAAACAGATGCATCCGATGCAAGTAGAAGCCCTCATGGACTTCATCGGGACTACCTTAAACCTAGCAGCCCTAACCAATGACCGAGATGTGTTGGAGGAGACGGAAGCCGCAGCCGATGAGATAGTTCGGTTGTTCGGCGGCAATGGCATTAAGCTAACAGTCAGTACTTACTGACCTCTTTGCGCCCGCTCTGCAATCTCTTGGTTCTTGCGGTCCCCGAAGTAACTTGGGGCAAAGGTCTTAGCACTTTCAATTATGTCAGTGCCAACATCCCCGATTGTATTTGCCGCGTTGCTTACGAAGCCACTCGCTGTATCTAAAAGTGTTTGAGGCTCTGTCGGTTGAACTACCTCTTGTACCAACGGCACCGGAGCCTGAACTTGACCCTGACCTACGTTAGCTATAGCGGCGTCTGTTTCTTGAGCTATCTTAGCTCTTTTCGCAGCTAATCGAGCAGCACGTTCTTGAGCCCCAACCTCTGGGGAAAGCGGCTGGTTGCGAACATCATTAGATAACCCATTAAACGTGCCCCATGGTATGTCTTGGATGACCCGTGGAGCACGGTCCTCGGAGCGCATTGTCATTCTTATTTCTTTGATGAGCTCTTTAGAAGCCAACCCAGGCCAGAACCTACCATCTAAGATAGCCTTAACTTCAGCAGCCCCCAGTCCCGCGCTTTTTAGCTGACGTGTAAGGTCTGTGTCCGTAGCGTTTAGTTTCCGTGCTTGCTGTACATTGTAGTACAACTTGCTTTGCTCACGGTACAGGTTGTCAAGATATGTATTCCAAGATTCAGTCATCTGTTCTACTGTGCTGTCGGCTCGTTTAATCACACGAGTCGCCACGCTTTTTGCAGATGAACGGAGCGGCAAATATTCTCCGCCTTTAAATGTAAAGTCTTCTCGTGTGTTCAGAGTGATTGGAGTCATCCCTGTGACCGCTCTAGCTAACTCTTCGTTACCTGTAAACGTTTGCCCTCGAGTTCCTGGCTGTCCAGATAGAGCACGATATAAACGTCCAGCTTGAAGTTCTCCACCACGTTCTTCTGTAGCCATCCGGGCATAACCAGGGATGTACGCACTTAGCATATGCGTCACACCTTGAGATACTTTTGATCCTAGACTCTCTCCATCTTGATAAATCTTTGAACCTGTCTGAGTTTCCCCACCTCGTCCTAGCCATGAAGAAGGGAGAACGTCCAGCGCGCGCTCAAAGATAATAGACTCAGAAGCGAAGGGCTCAAGGTATCCAAGAATCCCGGCCCAAGAAGCAGCGGTAATTTTCTCTACGTCACTGGCGTTAAGCTCGCCTTTTTCTTGAAATGTACGCATGGCGTTGATGATTGGATCTCGGACAAACCCGTAAGGATTAACAAAACTCTGATCGAACAACTGCATTCTGCCGCGGCCGTCATTGCTGATAACACCCAAGGCGTGGCCTTGGTAGAACTCTCCTACCAGTGACTCCGCCGCGTCCATCTCTTCTTGCGTGGTTCCCGTTGCAAGCATCGAGGCTTTGGTAACGGCAGCAGGCGTACCCGCGGATACAGCTAAGAAAGATATTAGTCGTTGAGACCCAATGCCCCGGATCTGACGCTCTAGTATGCCAGCCCTTTCTTTACCAATAATCTTTTTTAAATCGTCATCTACTCTAAACGAAAGTTCTTTTAATCCTCTGTGCATTGTGTTGTAGGAGTTGCGGATATTTTCAGAAGCAAACGATGTAAAGTTACCAACTACTGGAATGGCATCTAACACGCGAACAGCTTTACCGATCCGAGAGTAGACAGGCATTGTGTCTTTGACCGTGTCTCCAGCCATAGTAAGTAGCAAGTTCGAAGGGCTGTCGGCCACAGCCAAACTACCTGCTCTTTTTGCAAGCCCTGAGTCCACAAGGTTTTTAGCTAACGCACTTCTAATGCCAACAGCGGAAGTACTTGACACTCCGCTGCCAAGTACATCCAAACCCGCTTTGCCCAAAGCGTTGGTCATCTTAGATTGCTCGGAAAAGACAGCCATCAGTTTAAAGAATGAGTCTGATTCAGAATATAACTTCTCAAATTGTTTCATAAACGGAATGGCTTTGTTAATAGTTCCAAACACATTAGAGACTTTTTCACTGGCACTAAACTTTTGAGCAAAGTCCCTGTAGTCTCTTAAAGCACTGGTCACTAGGCTTGTGTCCATAACCCCCAAGGCCCCAAGTTCTTGCGAGAACCGAGCGAAACCGGCATCGTCCATGTGGTCTACGTTAGCCGCGATTAAACGAAACGTGTCCACAAAGTCAGAGTCCCGGCCAAGATTCCCGTTACCGGCTAGGTACATTAAGTTCCCGTAGATGTTTCTAACCTGAGAGATGGGGTTTGGAACAATAGCCATACGTTGCGCTTGCCCTTTGAGCGTTGCGCCAATGGCTACAGCTTGACCCAATCCGTCCAGCCCCATTCGAGCAGGCGTGGTTAACGCATCTTTAACCTCGGGTCGAACATATGCGCCTGTCATATCTGCAAATTTACCGCCGAATACTCCGGTGGTTAATTCTCCAGTGTCGTCCATTCCAATTCTAACGTAACCCAAACTTTTTAATCTGTCGTCAGCCGCGATAATTGCTGCGTCAGTCCCAGCATTTCCAACATCTGCGCCGGAACGTGCCTTTGCTACATCGGGAGTAGCGGCCCCTCGCCTATCAACAGATCTAATGATTGCAGGGAGCTCTCCTTTTGCAACCCTCTCCAATCCGTCTTCTAGGTTTGTCCCTAACTCACGGCCCACGCCTCGATAGAAGTTTGCTCCAGCCAGGGTGTTAGCCATATCCGATATAGTGCTCATAAACACTTTCTTTGGATCGATGACCTCACCCTTTAACGCCCGTAGTTCAGGAAGCTCGTCTAGACCCTCAATACGTTTGATGAACATGTCATCGGCCAACCCAACAGCACGTCCTTCTTGGATGACTTCAGTTCTTCCAACTTTAAAACTATTTTGTAATTCAGTAAGGATTCTCTTTGCATCAGGCACATCTTTTGCACCCGCAAGTCCTATGTACTCGTACAGTTTGGAACTAGCCATCTCGTCCAATTCTTTTGAAGAGTAGGGAGCCTCTGGAAACACAGCACCTTCGAACTTCACCTGTAGTTTTTGTATCCCAGTAAGTGGCTTTTGAAGATTTTTATTTTCAAGAGCAGTTCTCAGTTCTTTATAGGCTGACTTAAAGGCTGGGCCCTCTATGTCTAACTGTTTATAGAACTCTTCCTTGTTATCGTATTGCTTAAACCGGCGACGAAGAAAGCCCGCGGTAGATGCCTTGTGCGCTTTGACATCTTCAAGCGCACTTTTAAGTCCTGGGTTTACTTTGCCGGAGAGCACCATCTCGTCGTGTCTAAGCTCAAGTTCTTTAAATATGCTATCTTGAAAATCAAGGTCCAATTTAAGCATACGTTCTGCTGCTTGTTTAGCGCGAGGTGTGTACCCGTCAAGCGCGGTGCTGTTAGCCTCAGTTAGAAACTTATACAAATCTTTTTCTAGTTTAGCGCGCTGTTTTTTAGTTTTCTTGGTGACATCAACAATGGTCATAAACTGACCAGTGGAGTTCTCCCACTCCTCAAAAAACTTCAACGCTGTACGTTGCGCGTCGGCACCCACGGCCTCTACGTCTAAGATCTCTTCCGCCAGCTTGGCGTACTTAGTTCCGGTGGCGCTTAACTGTTCCGTTAGAAACTTTTTGCTGGCTCCCACCCCTGGAATCTTACCTATCTGTCTTCCGGCGGCGTTGAATATGCTGGAAGAAGTTCTCGCCAATGTAGACGTCACAGCAGAAACACCAGGCACAGTACCCAAGGACCTAGCAGCTATGCCCGCAACAGGAAGCCCCACGTCGAATGTTAAACTGGCAAATCCTCCTTCAAATCCACGTCGTAGTTTGTTCCTTATTATGCCACCCGCAAGGTCAGAACCTTCCATCTGAGAGGTATCTTCTGTTTGAAGCAGGGGCATTACATCAAAGGCGTCGGACATAGTAGCTCGACCATCTGGAGTAACGAGGGTTTCATAGGCCCCAGTTGCCAAGGCTGTGGTTCCGATTAAACCCGTCCTAGATTTAAGAAGAGCTTTACCTGTGGCAGATTCCCCGAAGGCATCTGCGGAACGGAAGAACCTACTCTTAGCTTTCTTTGCACCTTTAGTCGTAACGCGGGCAAGGTTGGCGCCTTTGGCCACAGAACTAGCGCGGCCCAGCCATCCCGCTATTGGGATAAACCCAAGGCCAAAACCCAACAACTCCTCGGTGACTTCGCCGGCGGTAGTCTTGGGGTCAAGGTCGTGTTCTTTTTTAAAACCCTCGAACGCCTCTGTAACAGGGCGAGCGTATTCTGTGCCCAAAGAGAGATCGAGGCCCGCCGCAGCAAACTCCGCAATACCTTGGGCCACGGTTACAGGAGCAACGACCAGCCCACGGCCGATGTCCGTGAACGTAGATTCCTCATACGGGGCAAGAATATCAAGAGCTTGTTTCTTCAACGCCTTGGCTGATTTTACATCTCCATTTTCAAATGCAGCAATTGCTTGCCCAGCTATTAACTCGTGTTCCTGTTGAGCAAGAGCTTGTTTTTTTAAACGCTTTGCTCCTTCGATGTCGCCGCTTTCGTATCGAGAAATCGCCGCTTGTTCTAGTTCCCGGAATGTTGGCATTGAGTTCTCCTCTCCGTATTACTAGATTTCGTCAAGTGTTACTTTATTTGAACCGGCGGCTCCGCCACCGGCGGAGCCACTGGGTGTGTAAGGCATCTTCACTTCATCAGCAAACCTTTTAAGCTCCACAGGGTCAAACCCCATTTTTTCTAAAGCGGAAAAAGCATTCTCTCCAGTGTTCAGCATATCATAATCAACTCCTTTAATCGCTTCCTTTATAGCAGCCAGTGCAGGATCGGTTTTTAAAATAGAATCTGGCTTGTCATACTTCTCCGCTATTTTAAGTTTGGCTTCATACAATTCCAACGATTGCTTGGATTTCCGACCTTCAGCTATCAACCTCTGACGGGTCTCTAGATCAGTTAAAGCAATTCTATTTACCTGATCTTGTGATCTTTCGCCAGCTCTTACTCCTGCGGCAAGTGCTGTTCTTCGATCCTCTTCAGCCGATTGAATAGCCATCATATTAATCTTGTCTTGGCGAGCCTGTTCAATACTTCTATCTTCTTTCATCATCTTCGTGCCATCAAGCATGCCCTGCGCTATGTTGGTCAAGGCACTCGGATCTTGGCCCGCGGCGATAGCAAACCCGATCATAGCAAAGTCGTTCCATTTATCCTTGGCGCTGTCTTTGTCTTTGCCCCCAAGCATATCTGCGTACCTCTTCTGGTAATCTTTGACCGTGCTAGGAGCGAAAAGGGTTTTACCTGTACCCGCGCCACCTGCACCGCCGCTATCATCTGCACCTTCGCCCGTTTTAATTTCCCCCATGACGTCAGGAATAATTTTTACGGGGTCAACATTCTCTTCGTTTGGATTCGGTTGCAACGGAGTTTTCTTTTCCGTGTCCGTTGGAACGTCGGCAGCGACAATCGCGTTTTGAGCTCTTATTTTTTCAGAGTCTTTAAGACGCATAGAGTTTAGCCCGCCTTGAGCGTTAACACGATCTGCTTCTTGATCTCTGAACTCTTGCGCTGCTTTGTCCTCAGAGGCTTTGGTAAAAGCTGCAAACCGAGCTTCATCGGTTGCGGGATCGTCGGTAAAGAAGAACTCAGAGCCGTCAATGTCTCGAACGGCTTCCATTTCGGAGCTAACCCCTGTGTTTGAGGCTGCATCTTCTGCAAGTTTTTCTGATGCGTCAAACACCTGAGTCCCCGCACCAGTGTCAAACACAGAAACAGCAGGTCCTACCGCTCTATTTCCAAATCCTGAAACTATTTTCCGGCTCACGTTCTTAGGAGTAATGGCTTGACTAAGTATCCCTAGATCGTACCCAGCCTCGATAGCTTCACGCCGAGAGTTTAAAGCACTTCGTTCTCCGCTAGATAAACTTTTTCCAGCAAGCTGCTCGGAGATGCTTTGATACTCAGCTATTTTAGCTTTGAGAGCTTCGGCTTGCGCAGCGTCACTCTCATCTTGTTGACTTATCCTAGCGTCAAAATACGAGGAGCCCGCATTAGTAACATTCGCCAACAAGTTTTCTCCTGCGCCCATAATACTGCGCCCTAAATCCCCGATGCGCAAACCGGGCCGACCCGCCTGTGTTTGCCCACCGTCCTCCGCTTGCTCCGCTTGCTCTGCTTGCTCTGCTTGAGCCTTGATTATTTCGTTCACACGGCTTGAGGTAGATGTGCCGTCATCCGGGTTCACACGGCTTGAGATAGATGTGCCCTCATCAATACGCGCGATAGCTTCCCCTGATGGGTCTCGCTCTGCAATTAACGCCATGGCCTCAGCCAAGATCCGAGCTTCGCGGGCCGCTGGAGTTTCCTCACCGTCCGGTGTCAGCAAGTCCTCACTTTGAAGCATGCCGTCGCCTGGACCAAAAATACTCGCATTATACGCCGCAAGACGGTCATCATACAAAGGGCTTTCGGTCACAATATCGCCGAGTGTCTTTCTAGGGCTAAGTGTCTCAATGCCCGCCACCGTTGCGGGAGGCGTTGCGTCACGAGCAACCATGTCCTGTTGGAACTGAGTATCGTCAGGGAAACGAGGCGCAAAAGCGGCGGCGTCATCGCCACCAAAACCAAAGAGGGACGACACTCGGTCCATGATCCCCGGACCTTCGGCCTCACTTTGGGGGACTTCAACACCCATATCTTGCAGACGGTCAACAACTTCCCTGTCGCCAGATTCAATTAAGCTGTAAGGATTGATCTGATCTAACAAAGCAGGGGTGGCTTCTTCAATAAGTACGTTTTCTTGTGTCATTAAATCAGGAATGGTTTCCTGCAACATCTGAAGTGTCGAAGCATCAATCTGAAGGAACCGACCAGCAGGAACCAAGCCAGGGATGTTAATAATAAACTTGGGGACCACAACCTCGTCACCGTTAGCAAACCGCTGCGCTTCGCCCATCAGTTCAGGGGACGAGGTCATTATGCCGCCCATGTTTGCAAGTTTGGACCGAGCGTCACGGTTCGAGAAGAGCTTCCTATTTTCTACTTTCATAACAAGTCCTTACGTTACTGATTTGCTCGATACATACCATACAAACCACCGGCTAGGCCGCCAATTTGTGATACGGCGCTTGGTCCAGGGGCCGATGACTGAGTATAAGATGACTGCCCGATAGGCATACCCTGATAGATGTCTGAGTAAAAGCCCAAGTCTTGCATCGGCTGTTGGTACTGCTGATACTTATTCTGGTACTGGGCGTCCAACTGTGCTTGGTTGAGGCCCTGCTGTTGCTGACCAATCCGTGCCAGCATGTTGTAATCGTTCATCCTTAGACCCTGCTGCGCTTCGCCCAGTTGAGCTTGCTGCATGCCCATAGATCCAAGGCCCTGGGCCATTGCACCGTACTGGTTGGCGGCATTCATGCCCATGTTGCCGTACTGGTAGCCTAGGTTCCCGACGTTCTGACCAAGTTGGCCCATCTGGTTGGCAGTCTGTAGGCCCATCTGAGCGCCTTGCATGCCCATGGCACCCGCTTGTTGAGCGCCCTGCATACCTAACTGAGTTGCGTTAAGACCTGTTGCGGCACCCGCTTGACCGATCTGACTCGTCATTCCAGCGGCTGACTGCTGCCGTTGTCTTGCTTGCTCATACGCATTTTGAGCGCGGTTGGATGCACTTTCATACCCAGCCTGACGCATTCCAGAGGCAGTCTTAGCCTGCTGATCAAGGGTGTTCCTAGAGATTTCGCCTTGTGCAATGCCCTGACGTGATCCGCCAAAGGAGCCCGCGCCAACGGCTCCAGCGCCAAGTTGGTTCTGTTGCTGCTGACCGGCTCGTGCCACGTCGGCCATGGCCGCATCAATTACGGACGACTCATACGGGTTCATGTACTTTTGAATAGAGGCTGGATCAAACTCAGCAGCAGACCCCTGAAGACCTGCGATGCCCGCTTGTGACGCGCCCATGCCATACTGGCCCATGCCGCGAGCGGCTTGCGAGGCTTGCATAATGCCTCTAGCACCAGCCCCGGCGGCGGCTTGGCCTCGGGCCCCTGCGCCTTGAGAACTTGTAATAGCATTTCTCATCTGCTCGGTTGCAAAATCACGGTACGGTGTTGCACCTTGATACGCATCGCCTATCATCTGTTGGGCTTGACCTACGCCCTGAACACCAGAACCAACGGTATAGGCCCCGGCTTGGAGCATCGGCATATAAGAGCCAACGCCGCCTGTGGCCATCGCATCGGCTTGGTTCTGAAGAGCGGTCCTGCCAGCAACACTGCGCGTTGGCATTTTAAGGTTGCGGAGTTGCTCATCGGTCATTGAGCCAGAACGCGCCCTGTAACCACGCATTGCTTCGTCAAGAATGCCAGAATAGTTTTTGTCCGAAGTGGACATATACTTCTTCATCCACTCTGGGATGTCAGTAATCTGTGTGTTCTGTGAAGTTTGCGTAGCCATTATGCTTGCCCTCGCTCAAAATCTCTCATCATGGCATACATATTAGCTGCCCCTTTTTTTCTATCGCCGTTGCCCGCGCCCGTAACCGCCGCCTCAGTCATTACAAACTCACCGTCTGACAACAACGCTTTCTGTACAGGGACACCGCCCTGTCGAATTTCCGCAGGAACCGAATCACTGGTCCCAGTTCCGGGGCCCTCGATAAAGCCACCTTGGGCGCGCCTTAACGTAGTGGGCTCGGGCAAGTATTCCATGGGGTAACTAAATCCCATTTTTTCCTCATACTTTCGATCTTCGGCACTGGCTTCGGCCATAGTGTCAAACGGAGAGCCCGTGTGAAATGAAAAGTACTGGGGCTTTGAGGCATCTTGGGATTGGTTAGCACCTGCGGCTGTGCCCAAAATAGACCCTGCTGCCAAAAGATTAACGGGGTCAGACAAAAACCCTTCCATAAACCCTTTGTCTGCAACCGTTTGTTTAGCTAACCCTCGCGCCGCGCCCGATGCGACAGTATTCGATGCGGCAGTAGTTACAGCATTAGTGCTTGCTAAATCCGCAATGCCCTTCGCAGTTCCGATGCCCGCGTTCCCAAGAGCGCCAGAGATTGCTCCACCTATTTTAGTGCCTTGAAGACCAGGGCTTAAAAACTTGTTTCCAACCCCCGCAATAACCGCGTTTTTAATAGCTTGCTTCGGGCTGTCGCCATCAAAATAAGACCCAATGCCCGCCAAACCTGCGCCCACTAACGGGCCTACTCCAGGGACAAAAAGCCCTGCTAAAGTTCCGAGTGTGGAAAATAAACCCATTACGATTCGCCTCTGATAGCTTCAGGCGCAGTTACAATTATCGATGTACTGCGTTTTTCAGCGCCTGTCCAAACCTCACCGCAATCAGGGCAGTTCCCATCAGGGTAGCTTGCAACCTCTTCTGGCGTGTCAACCGCGTTGTCACAGTTTACACATGTGACTGTATCAGAACTCGTCGAAGGTTTCCAGAGGGATCCATCTTCAAGTGTAATAATAGTACCGCTCATGATATAACCACCGTTACTGCTCCTACTCCGCCTGTCCCAGAGTTGCCTCTTAAATTGCTTATATCAGCAACTGCGATTTTTACAAAGCCCATCATTCCAGATGCATCCCTGTAGTTAAATAACTCCCCTGGAGCCAGCCCTTGGTCGTCCGTTTGCAGGTTTGTAAGGGCTATTCCCGTGTTCCGGCCCTCCCCTGGGTTCTGCATTTGCGTTAGATACACAGAAAACGACCGCATTATCTCAATCATATACGCCTGACTGTACTCCTCGGGTGGTACAGGAAAAAACGGGAGGACTAAGTTTCTGGACATTAACGGCCCCCGTCGGGTTGTATCTCAACCCGAGGAGATCCAAGCCTCCAAGCCACGCCCGTGTCTGTTGAGTCAATGCGGAAGGCAAACGACCTGCCCCGAAGACGTATGTGTAGTTGATCGGTGAACTGCTCCACAGGAAGAGTAGCCGTCTTCACAACATTCTTAGAGTTGGTCTCAAGATATGCCCCGCCTGGGAAGTTACGGACTTTAAAGGTCATGCTGGCAGTAGGCGTAATTGCGGTACTACTTCGGAATGTTAGGTCAGGAATGACCCTGCGAAGGAATACAAACTGGTCTCCTTCTCCGATATCCATCTGACTGCTTTCGATGAACGAAGCAATAGCCGTGGGAGGAGTAGTGCTGTCGTCGTCCAAGCCAAGCTCGTGGTTGTACAAAACATGATCTGGCGCCGCCGCGATAGGAAGGCTTTCCACACCACGGTCCAACCATGCCGTGCGGCTGAGTGTTCCGTAGTACCAAATCTGCTGTTGGTAGTTGTAAATTACATACCGGTCATTTTCCGCGCTGGCCGCGGACGGATAGAACCACCAAATCTCAGAGAACGCTGTGTTGGTAGACGCTGTTATCTTCTGTAGCTGATCTTTGTTCATATCGCTGAACACATAGTCTCGAACCGTGCACGGTAATCTTTGAACAGCCCCGCCATAAACGTAGAACTCTTCTGCCCCCATCCAAAAAACATTGTCCTCCACTGCAATAGCGGCCAACGGCCCTGCGATGGTAATGTTTTCAGCCACAGTGTTAATCCCGAAGATAAACGGGGGGCCGAGGAATTGCATCGCATGAAGCGAAACGTCCGTAAACACCAGCACCTGCTGACGTGTTTCTATCGCAGTTATAATCTCGGACCCAGAGCCGAGGCGCAAATCGCCCGCGGTGTTAGTCGGGGTCGGCGCCCAGTCTACCAACGACTCTTGAGATGAGAACCTAATAAGTAAAGGATCTTGAGTGCCAGGGCTGGATTGACTGTCGCAACCAAACGCTATGACGTGCCGGTCTCGATCCGATACTAAAATCTTCTTTGCTATTGTCGGGGCAGAGAGCTGACCCGCTAACGAATCAAGAGATACCGCAGGAACTAAGCCTCCAGCCTTTGACCAGTAGTAGATCCCTGCGTCTCGCACGTTAATTAAAAGGTTCTCGCCGAAGTTATCATGGGACCAGATGCGAAGAGTTTGACCAGAAGCCGATAGATCCGCGCCAGAGCCCCAAGTTCCGCGGCCCCAAGTTCCTGCTCCCCAACCATTTCCAGAGATAGTCGTGTCAATGCCCGTGTTGATTTGATATGTAGCTACCGTTGCGCTACCACCATCACCACTATCTGATGCGTTAGAAAACACAAAGGTGGGGTTTAACCCGTTTGTTGTTGTTATAGAAGCAATACTGGAAACAGTCCTAGCTTCAATTTGAAATACGTTGGCGCTCACAATCGCGGTCACTTGATATTCTTGATTGAGAACTGCGGCGGTTATTGTTCCGCCTAGTGTTGCGGCGTCTGTAAAAGTTACAAAGTCGTCTACTAATACCCCGTTAGCGTTCTCAGTCACGCTAACTGTTGCACAAGTAATTGCCACACCATCCGCATGCGAGGCTGCGGTTGTTCCATTCACGCCTCTGACTATGCCAATCAGTGTCTTGGTGGATATAGCAGCGTAAGTCATTTCCTCACTGCCAATTTTAATTCTTCCTGAAACAGGGAACCCCGACACGCTGTCCAGAAGAATAGATATGTCTGTTGCGGTTATGGCTCCGTCTATTGTGTCGGCCCCAGTAGCAAACGTAGCGTCTCCAGCGCCTGAAATAAGCCTGATCGGAGTGATGTCGTTGTACTGACCGCCTTCGTTAATGTAGTATTTTAAGTTAGTTCCAACGCCCAAGTATCTGTCACCTACTAGACTGACCCATGGGTGCAACGCCCTGCAAGTTCCAAGAAAAAAGGTGGATGTGCTTTTTACCCACCCACCTATTTTTTCAGCAAATCCAAACCTGAACCTAACCTTGTCCATGTCAAACCAACCGCCTTCATTGCTGTAGGAGGTTGTTTCTCGGTTGATGCCGGGACGAAACTGGAGCTTGGTTAGGGGCATTCATAGACTCCACTCAGGTTTAAGTTACGCAGTAAAAGTATTTGCCGCAGATATAGCTGCATCAATTGCAGTCATATCTTCGCTGCCCCAATCGTCTAGTGTCTTCATGTGTACTATATAGCCATTGCTACGAGCTACACGAGCTTT
>Ga0209384_1001323_pt1 | contig 13115 bp, 14 predicted proteins | sample CoawatmetaG05DNA_FD_187511 | JGI IMG/M metagenome (GOLD analysis project Ga0209384, IMG submission 187511) | Marine microbial communities from the West Antarctic Peninsula - Coastal water metaG058-DNA (SPAdes) (version 2) | ecosystem: Environmental > Aquatic > Marine > Coastal ... | reverse complement strand
AATATTCTTATCATATCCCTGAGCCACTTGGTGTAGTTGCTCAAATTATACCTTGGAATTTTCCATTATTAATGGCTACATGGAAGCTTGCACCAGCACTAGCTGCTGGAAATTGTGTTATATTGAAGCCAGCTGAACAGACACCAGCATCCATCTTGCTTTTAATGGAATTAATTGGAGATATATTACCTCCAGGAGTTCTTAATGTTGTAAGTGGTTTTGGTCTTGAAGCAGGGAAGCCTTTAGCATCTTCTAAAAGAATTAGAAAGATTGCTTTTACAGGTGAAACTACAACTGGACGTTTGATTATGCAATATGCATCGCAAAACTTAATTCCAATAACTTTAGAATTGGGTGGCAAATCTCCAAATGTTTTCTTTGAGGATGTTATGGATAAAGACGATGACTTTTTTGATAAATGCTTAGAAGGCTTTACAATGTTTGCATTGAATCAGGGCGAAGTTTGTACGTGCCCAAGTAGGGTACTAGTTCAAGAATCTATCTATGATAAATTTATAAAGAGAGCCATAGAAAGAACAAAAGCTGTTACACAAGATAACCCTTTAAAAATGGAAACTATGATCGGTGCTCAAGTATCGCTGGAACAAATGGAAAAAATAAAATCTTACTTAGATTTAGGTAAGAAAGAGGGAGCCAAAGTTCTATGTGGAGGAGAAATTGCTAATTTAAACAGTGGTTTGGAAAAAGGTAATTATATCCAGCCTACTATTTTTGAAGGCAATAACTCAATGAGAATATTCCAGGAAGAAATTTTTGGTCCCGTTGTATCAGTCACCACATTTAAAGATGAGGCGGAAGCATTAAGTATTGCGAATGATACTCTTTATGGTTTAGGTGCTGGAGTTTGGACGCGAAACGGAAATATCGCATATAGAATGGGAAGAGGTATTCAGGCCGGAAGAGTATGGACTAATTGTTACCATGCTTACCCAGCCCACGCAGCTTTTGGAGGTTATAAGCAGTCTGGTATTGGAAGAGAAACTCATAAAATGATGTTAAATCATTATAGGCAAGTCAAGAATTTACACGTGTCTTATAGTGAAAAAAAATTAGGATTCTTTTAAACAATTTATTATAATGGTCTATATTAAATATAGGCCATAAAAAAATGAAAGTTTCTGCTACTAGCTCTGCACTTCAGCTAATTCAAGAATTAAAAAAAGAACATGGGAATGATCTTTTATTTCACCAGTCAGGAGGATGTTGTGATGGTAGCGCTCCCATGTGTTACCCTTCCAAAGAATTTCTGGTAGGAGATCAGGATGTTTTATTAGGAGAGCTTGGTGGGATTCCGTTTTATATCAGCGAAACCCAACATGAGGCGTGGAAAAATACAGATCTAATTATTGATTGTATTAAAGGTATGGGTGGTATGTTTTCGCTAGATAACGGAACTGGAAAAAGATTTTTAACTAGATCTGAAATTTGCGAAGTTAAAAAATAATTATTTTTTTGCTTCTTTAAAAACAAATTCTAGCCTATCCTGACCCCAAAACATTTTTCCATTCACAACAAATGTAGGAGCTCCAAAAATACCTTTTTTAAAAGCAGTATCTGTTCTATCTTTTAGTTCATCTTTTATTTTGGGGTTAGATAGCTTTTGTGTAAAATCTGTAAAATTAATATCCATATTTTTCAAAAATTTTTCAAAAATTTTTTCATCATTTAAATTTAAAGAATCTACCCACGCTGCAATAAAGAATTTATCAATGTAATTTTGAAAATAGTCATTTTGCCCAGCAACAATAGCACCGCGCATAATTTGAATAGTCTTAATAGGAAAATATCTATTAAATTGATATTTAATCTTGTATTTGTCTGCAAATAATTTTAAATCTTTAATTAAATATTTCCCCCTTAAAGGATTTAGGCCTGGAGCTGTGATGTCAGCAAGCCTGTGCAAGCCTCCTAGAAAAATAGGCATATAATTTATTTTTTCGCCAGTTTCTTTTTCGTATTTTCTTATTTGGGTATGAGCCAAATAAGAGTAAGGACTACTTATATCGAAATAAAAATCAATTTTCTTATTAGCCATTAATCATGAATCCTAATTTTTTGAACAATGATGAGCCTAACAAATAAATACAAAAATAGGCCAAATGGCCCTGTAAAATAAGTTAAAATCAAAGGCAAGGCAGTTACGTACTTATGAATTCCATTTTTTAATGCATCTTTTGCGATCCACGTTCCTACAAAAATACTAATAGTTAAAAAATGTATCCAAAAAATTAACAAAAATATATTATTAGTCATCAAAGAAGAGAGCTGATCTATTCCAAGATATAAAGAAAAGTTATTAAGAGCTATGCTTGTAGCTTCTTCAGCAAACATTCCACCATTGTAAAACTGTTGATATAAAAGGTACCCGTACGTACCAGCAAGAATTGTTGGAAGGGTGATGGTATTAATTACAATATTTGTAAATTTAGAATTCGGAGCAACTAACAACATTACCCACAAAGGGATAACTGCATAATTAGACGCAAGATAAATTGTCTCTAAGGTAAAAAAATCTTTGATAGTTTCCATGTTATGATAGGTAAATATTATATATGAATTATTACAAATCTAGCAAGAAAAGTTATGAAACAGACGAAGAAATTAAAGAGCTTGCACTTAATTATTTAGACAAATACCAACCTTCTAAAAAAGATTTGCGACTATATTTGTTTAGAAAAGTTCTTTCAGATGATCAGGGTAGCGCCAATAAATCCATTATTTTAGATCAGATTGATAAAGTTATTAATAATTTAGAGCAATTAGGTCTTGTTAATGATGATCTTTATTCAGAGATGAAATCTAAAAATTTTTTAAAGAGGGGATATTCCCTCAATAAAATAAAAATGACCTTATCTCAAAAAGGAATTGATAGTGAGTTATTAAAAAGGACTATCGAAAATATTAAAAATGATAATGAAGATCCTGATTTTTACTCTGCAATTAAAATATGTAAAAGAAGAAGAATAGGGCCTTATCGTCCAGATGCAAATAAAGAGATGTTTTTGAAAAAAGACATTGGAGTATTGGCTAGAGCTGGTTTTTCTTACGATACTTCTATGGAAGTATTGAATATTGATAAAAAAGAATTAAAAATTTTAGAAAAAAAATTATAGTTTTTTATTTTTCTTTTCTTCTTCTACCAGATAATCCACATATCTCTTTAATTTTTGACGAACAAAGCTAAAAAGCAAAATTCCAAAGATAGAGACAGATACGATAATGATAAGAACTTTTTGCAACATTTTTAAATATTTTTACTTCTTCTAACTAGTAAAGAGGGGTTGTAAAAACGAGGCTTTCCATAAACAATAGTTTTGTGTTGATGGGTTGAAACAACTGCACCGGCATGTTCAGCTAGCGCATGACCTGCTGCTATATCCCATTCTTTAGCTCGGGGTCTAGCAGCGTAAATATCAAACTCTCCAGAAGCAATTAAACAAAATTTGTAGGAACTACGAACATCTACAAAAGTAGTGGCTTTATGTTTTGTAAGTATTTTTTTGATTATTTTAGAGGGATTGGAAGAATTCACCAAAGCAGATACAGAGTTCTTATTTATTAAATTGCACTGGAGTTTAATTTTTTTTTTATTTTTAATTTCATAAGCTTGCCCCTTACCATAGGAATAAAATAATCTTTTCTTTTTAGGTGCAAACACAATTCCTATAACTGGTTTCTTGTTCACGATTAAAGCTGCATTTAAAGTATATTCATCCTTATTTTTTATGTAAGAGCTCGTTCCATCAATAGGATCAATTAACCAAAAAGTAGATCGTGAACCTACTTTATTAGTTCCAACGGTCTCTTCAGAGACAATTTCAATATCGGGAGTAATTGATCTAATAGCATCTTGTAAAATTTTATCTACAGCAAGATCTCCATTGGAAACAGGTGTTTGATCTGATTTGGTAAATATTTTTAATTTTTTACCTGATAGCTCAATAGATTTTTTTCCGGCTTTAATAAAAAAGGGTAATAGTTTTTTCACGATAATAGGGTATTTGCTTTTACTCAGTTTTTTCATTGTATTTTTCTAGCACAATTTCATTAGCATTGATGGTTTTTTTACCAACATTAGTAAAATTAACCGTCACTATATTGTTAATAATGGATTGAACTTGACCAATACCCCAATCTTTATTATTAGGGTTAATTACATAATCACCTGGATCAAAATCAAAAAACATTTTCTAAATATTGTAAATTTATATTAATTAAGTGATATATATCATTTATGTCTTTAGCAACTCACACAAATGTAAGCTCCATTAACTCTTTAGGTTTTGCAAAAAAACCAGAAGAGACAAAAGTGGTAGTGGCAATGTCAGGAGGAGTAGATTCTTCTACTGTTGCTGGTTTGTTGAAAGAACAAAATTATCATGTAATCGGTATTACTTTGCAATTGTATGATTATGGAAAGATAGGAAAAACTTCTGGAACATGTTGTGCTGGAAAAGATATTTACGATGCTAAAAGAGTTAGTGAGCAATTAAATATAGAGCATCATGTATTTAATTATGAAAGTTTGTTTAAAGAAGAGGTTATTGAAAAATTTGCAGATAGCTATTTACGAGGAGAAACACCTATCCCCTGTGTTAGTTGTAATCAAACTGTAAAATTTAGAGACTTGTTTAAGTCTGCAAAAGAGTTGGGAGCAGATGCTTTAGTAACAGGTCATTATGTAAAACGACTTGGCAATTTAAATCAATCAAAGATGTATCAGCCGGTAGATACCAATAGAGATCAAAGTTATTTTTTATTTTCTACTACCCAAGAACAATTAGATTACTTACGCTTTCCTTTAGCGGATCTTCCAAAAGAAGAAACAAGAGACCTTGCAAAAAGAATGAACCTGTCAGTCGCGGATAAACCAGACAGTCAAGATATTTGCTTTGTTCCCAATGGTAATTACAAATCTGTAATTGAAAAGTTAAGACCCGAGTCTTACGATCCTGGTAACATAGTTGATTTAAAAGGAACAATTTTGGGAAAACATAATGGAATTATTAACTTTACTATTGGTCAAAGAAAAGGAATTAAAGTAGGTGGGCAAGAAGAAGCAATTTTTGTTATTAAAATTAATCCTAAAACCAAAGAGGTGATAGTTGGGTCTAGACAAGATTTAAATATTACAAAGATCAAGGTAAAAGAAATAAATTTTCTTTGCGATCCAAAAGAACTTGAGGGAGATTTTTTTATCAAAGTTAGATCTACTGGAAAATTATTACCGTGCCAAGTTAATGACGATGCAACATCAGTGAGCTTGCAGGAAGGAGAAACTGGAGTTTCTCCAGGTCAGGCATGTGTATTTTATAGGAAAGATGTGAAAGGAATGAGGGTGTACGGCGGTGGATGGATTGTCTCCACTTCTTAAACAAAGAGTAAGGAAAAAAATTACTTTTTCTTAGCTTTTCTTTTCGCTCTTCTTCTTTTGGAGCCCACTTTTCTTCGGCCTCTATGTTTTTTCGGATATCCCATATAATGCAATCCTTTTAGATTAAAAAACAATATTGTCACTAAAAATTATTAGTATCAGGGGTTGTATTAAAAGAATTTTTATAGTTTAATAATAAGAATTTCAAAGGGGATCGATGTCGTCAATTAAAGAGCATTATAGTTATAAAATTAAGGAGAAAACATATAGTCATAATATCTCTCCTTTATATCCCTTAAAATCAATTTCTAAAAAAACTAATATTTTTGAACTAATGGCGCAAGCAAAGCTAGAAAAAAAAAGCCAAAAAAAATCAATTTTAAAATTTTTTAGCATATTTGCTAGTGTAGCATCTTCTGTAGTTCTGTTTTATTCTTTATATTAGATTAGTCGTTGATGATTAGCATTGAACTGACTGTAGCATTAATTACATTTTACTTTGTAATGTTTATTACTCCAGGACCTAACAATATAATGCTTACCACTTCTGGAATTAAATATGGTTTTAAAAAAACTATTCCACATATTTTGGGAATTCCATTAGGGCATTTTTTTCAAATTTTTTTAGTATCTTTAGGACTTGGAACTTTATTCCAAACTTATCATCTTATTCAAGAAACTTTAAAAGTAGCGGGATGTTTGTACTTATTTTTTTTAGCTTATAAAATGTTTGGGTCCTTAAGTATAAAAGAAAATAAAAAAGAAACGGGAAGACCTCTAAAATTCTATGAAGCTTCTTTGTTTCAAATTCTTAACCCCAAAGCTTGGGTAGTAGCGATTACAGCGGTCAGTGTTTTTTTTCCAAAAGACGAGCATTTTATTGCAGGCATTCTTTATCTCGCAGCTATTGCACCTATTATTTGTTTACCTTCTATTAGTGTGTGGGCATTATTTGGAAGTGGTATTCGAGCCTTTGTTTTTAACCCAAAAGTAAAACAAATCATTGAAATCGTCATGGCTTTTTTATTAATAGCCACAGGAGTCATGATTTTGATCTAATTAGCTCAATAAATGAATCATTCTTTTTAATTGATTGACTTAGCTTTTGTTCGCTATATCTAACAGCCATTAATATTAATTTATAAAAATTCCTATGCAAAATTTTCAAGAGTTGAACTTAAATAAGAATCTTAATGCTTCTTTAGTTAAGATGAAGTTTGATACGCCCACACCGATACAAATTAAAGCAATCCCAATTATTTTAGAACAAAAGGATATTTTAGCGTCTGCACAAACCGGAACAGGAAAGACAGCTGCTTTTTGTATTCCGATGATTGAAATGATTTCTACTAAAAAAACTAATCGAGCAATTATTTTAGTCCCTACTCGTGAGCTTGCAAAACAGGTTAATGATGTTATCGAAAAATTATTATTTCAACAAAGTGTTATTAAAAGCGTTTGTTTAGTAGGCGGAGAGCCTATGAATAAACAATTAAAACGATTAAAAACTAAACCTCAAATAGTAGTAGGAACTCCGGGTAGGGTGAATGATCATTTAAAAAGAAAATCTTTATTATTAAATAAAGTAGATCTTTTAATTTTAGATGAGATGGACCGAATGTTGGATATGGGTTTTAGTATTCAAATTGATGAAATTATTAAATTTTTACCGAAGCAAAAACAAACTTTAATGTTTTCAGCAACGATCGCGCCTTCCATAGAGCGTTTGTCTAAAAAATATTTAAATAATGCGGAGCGAGTTAGTGTTGCAGCAGCTAATGCTACTCTGATTACCATTAAGCAAGAAGTTGTTAATTTAAGACAAGAAGATAAATACAATACTTTAGTAGAGCAAGTTAAAACAAAACACGGATCTACGTTAGTATTCGTAAAGACAAAACACAATGCAAAAAAATTAGCAAAGAATTTAGAAAAAGAAGGATTTGAATCAGATTCTTTACATGGAAATTTAAGACAAAATAAAAGAAACCAAGTCATTGCTAAATTTAGAGCAAACAAAATTCATGTTTTGGTAGCAACAGATATTGCTGCAAGAGGATTGGATATTCCTCATATTGAACATGTAGTTAATTACGATTTACCACAACAGGCAGAAGATTTTATTCACAGAATGGGTAGAACTGGAAGGGCAGGTGCCAGTGGTACTGCTTGGAGTTTTGTAACACCAAGTGACAAAAGAAAATGGCACGAAATTGAAAAGATTTTAAATCCTGGATTAAAAAGTTCGTCGGATTCAAAACGATCTGGTGGACGTAGAGATGATTATAGTAAGAAGAGACCTTTTAAACGAGGTGGACCTAGAGACGGGTTTCGTTCTGACAAGGGTGGAAAGTCTAGTTTTCGAGATAAGAAAAAAACTAGCTTTAGAAGAGATGATAAAAAAGAAAGTAATTTTAAAAGAAGCGATAAAAAAGATTTTTCAACTAGAAAATCAGTTGAATTTAGATCGGAGGCAAAAAAATCAAAACCAAAAAATGCAGGATACGGAAGAAAAAACCCTTCCAGCGATAGACCCAAAAGAGGAAACGGTTTTGGCAATAGAGAAGATAGAGCCCCTTCTTTTAAGCCCAGATCTAATAATAAAGAAGGTTTTGCAGGAAAAGATAAGACAGACTTTTCAGAGAAACGAAAAAAAGGCAGTGGTTTTCACGATAGAAAAAAAGCTAGTTTTGAAAAATCGAAAAGTAAATTCACAGGAGAAAAGAAGAGTCCTTTTGATAGAAAATCAAAGGGTGGAAAATCCTTCAGTTCTAGCAAAAAGAGTGGATTTAAATCTGGTGGCAAAAAACCTTTTAAAAAAAAATTTTAGTCTCACTTTAAATTCTTAATAATATATTATATACTTGCTATACTTTTTGGCGGGGTAGCTCAGGTGGTTAGAGCGCAGCACTCATAACGCTGAGGTCGGCAGTTCAAGTCTGCCTCCCGCTACCAAAATTTCTCTGGAAAATAACCAATGTGGCTGTATTTAAAAAGTTTATATCCAAAGTTTTAGTTTAATTCCATGCATTTTTTGAATACATTATTTAATTATGAAAAGAAAATCTTTTCACAAAGCGACAGTTTCAGTATTTTTAGCATGGAGATTGTATCCAATCATCGCTTTGTTTTTTTTCTTTACTTCAACTACCATCATTAGCACTTCTTCATCAGCTGCAACTCCAGCGATAAGTCCAGTATGCGCTACTACAGGTGAACTTCTAAATATACACAATTCCAATGCCAACAGTGAAGATATTGATCAGTGCGAGACACAACCAGATACTCAAATAGTTATATTTCATAAAATAAGTTTTTGCACTTCTTCTCCTACGGCGCCCACTTCAAGCACCATTATAGATAGAAGCATGTGTACTGAATATTTTTCAAATGACGCAGGGGCTGTTGCTACAGTGAAAAAAGGAGTGTCGAATGCTATCACAGGAACTATCACAGATATTCCTAGCGGGTCTTATACTCATGCCTTGGTAGAAATGGGAACTTCTTTTACTTACAAATCCGTTTTTAATTTTTCTGCAAATGCAACTGATGCAGATGGGAATAACGCCTCAACTACTTGTGTTACGAAAAAATTAAATGGAGGCGCCAGGTTTTTGTTTCAGGCTGGTTTCTTTGCAAATAATCTTGCCGCGTCTAATGTTACTTGCGTGGAGGGCGTAGCTGCTAATTCAACAGAAGTTATTCTAAACGCATTAAGCCATACTCCTTTATCTGATTTACCCTGTACGATGAGTCATGATTATGTAGGAACCGACTCCACAGTACCTGTTTTTTTAATTAAATCTGATGAAAAATTGGCATCAGAGGCATCTTGCAACGGTACATCAAATAATTCAGTTCATAGACTTATAGGATTTTTGCCAGTCAACATAAAGTGGGTTCAAGGAACTGGTCAGAAAGTAAAAATTAGATACAATAATTCACGTGGTATTACGATTTATTGGTCAGGAACAAACAGTATAGACTTCGCTCAAATTTCTTATTTTGATTTTACTATGACCTCTAGAAGAATAAGAAAAAGAAGTTTCAGATAATTTTTTCGGCAGTTCAAGTCTGCTTCCTTTCGCCAGATTAATAGTTTTTCAATAAACTTTTGCTAAATATATCTATCCTTGACACACACACATAACGTAGTGAGAATGTCTTTATAATGAAAAAAATATCCATCAATAAAGTTAAAGAAATTTTTTCCAAAAAAAACATACTTTCTAGCTATTTGTTTGTTGAAAAAGAAATGGCTCTCGCGCAAGGTGAATTAAAAATAATTCCAAAAAAAGCAGCTATAGAAATTAGTAAGAAATGTAATATTCAATATTTTAATTTAAATTTATTTGAAAAAGATTTTAAAAAAACTAAAGCACCAATAGTCTCCTTGGTAAATTCTATAGTGAAATTATGTTCAGAAGAATCCAAAAAATATGTTCACTATGGAGCAACAACACAAAATATTACGCAAGCAGGCTTGGCTCTTTTGATGAGAAAATCTCATATTCAAGCAATGTATAGATTGTCAGATTGTTTAAAGACCTTATCTAAATTATCTTACAAATTTTCTAATCAACCAATGATAGCAAGAACTAACGGTCAACATGGCATGCCTATTACTTTTGGTTTTAAAATATCTGAGTGGGCAGAAGAAATATTAAGATTTGAAGAAAGGTTTGAAGAAATTGAAAAAAGATTATTCATACTTATTTTTGGTGGTGCAGTAGGAGCAATGCATTCTTTTAAAGATAAAGGAGAATCTCTTTACAAAAATTTAGCTGATCGACTAAACCTACAAAGAGTTGAGGTCCCGTCCAGAGTAATTATAGATAACATTGCAGAATATACGTTTTTATGTGGTCATCTAGCTGCTGCTTTATCAAATATTGGACGAGAATTAAATTTTTACATGCGAGATGAAATTCAGGAAATTTCTGAAAATTTACCTAAAGGTACAGTCGGTAGCTCTACCATGCCACAAAAAATTAACCCAAAATATGTTTATGCATTTGTAGCTTTAGCAGAAGATTTAGCTAGCTATACCTCAAGAGGTAATGCAATGATGTCTATTCAGAACGAGGGCGATTTAGCCATGAATCAATTTCAAAAACAAACAGTTCAAGAAATTTTTCCAAAATTAAACATTTTGTTAGAAGAATTTAATAATCTGTTAAACGTAATAAAAATAAATTCAAAAAAAATGAATGAAAATTTAGAAATTACAAAAGGTTTAATTAATTCTGAAAATATTGTCATGTCTATCGCTCCTATCCTAGGTAAGCAAAAAGCTTATAAAATTTTACACGAAGTTGTAGATGAAGTGAGATTTAAAAATAAGAATTATCAAGAGGTCTTAAATTCAAACAAAGATATAAAAAAAATTCTATCTAAAAGAAAAATAACTGAATTAACAGATTCTAAAAAAAATATTGGGAATAGCAGTAGAGTTTCATTGAAAATGTCAAAAATATCAAAAAATAAATCTTTTAAATTAGTTTCAAGATTAAAGAAAATTAATCAAGTTTTTAGTTAATATAATCTTTTTTACACTTTTTAGAATTAATTTCTCTTAAGTATAAAGAATCATTTCTATTTTAAAAACAAGTAATCATATAAATTTTATTACTAAGTTTTGTATTAATGAACTTTATTTATCATTTTTTTTTGATTGATTTATTTATTAGAATCGAATTTAATACCTTTTAATCGAAAAAAGGGAGAAAATGAAAAATTTAATTAAAATAATATCACTATTTACTTTATCATGCTTTGTTCTCATAAATCAGTCTGTTGCAGATTTTCCAGAAAAAGAGATTAAAGTAATTGTAAATTATGGAGCTGGTGGTGGAGTTGATCGTACTGCTAGATCATTACAAAAATTTTTACCAAAAGCATTTGGTAAAACAGTAATCGTAGAAAATCATAAGGGTGCAGGAGGAAAAATTGGATTAAAGAAATTTATGGCAGAACCGAGAGATGGTTATTCTATTCTGACTGCTTTTGCACCAGCTACAACTTATGTTAAATTCAAAGATCCTAAGGTTTTTAATACTAATGATCTTGATATAATTAATATTCAGTGGGTAGATCCAGCTATTATTATAGCAAGGAAAGATACCGGTTGGAAAAATATAGATGACATGATTAAGGCTGTAAAAGCTAACCCCGGTAAGTATACATTTGGTTCTAGCGGAAAAGGTTCTGTAGGGCCTGTGCTATCTAGAGTTTTGTTTAAAGAACTAGGATTAGATATCAAGATGGTACCTTATAAAGGTGGTGGAAAAACTAGAAAAGCTTTTATTGCTGGTGAAGTACACATGACAGCTGCTGGATCAGGTGGAGCGTTAAAAGCAAAAAAACATTCCGTTGTTCTTGGATCATTTATGAAGGGCAGCGTTCCTGGATGGGATAAAGCCCAACCTATTAATAAGTTGTTAAAAAAATATGGATATAAAGTAAAGGTTCCGTATGGAGGTGCTTATAGATTTCATGCATTACATAAGGACGTTAAAAAAAACTATCCGAAAAGATATAAAAAAATCATATCTGCTTATAAAAAAACTACCAAATCAAATAAAGATTTTATAGCTTTTGCTGACAAAACAAAAGTTGGTAGAGACTGGTTAGGTCCTAGAAAGTCAAATAAATTGTACAGAAAAGTCGATAAAGAGTTTACCGATATAATGGGTAAGTATTAAATAGATCGTAATTTAAGGGGGTTGAAAAACCCCCTTAATAGCTAAATGAAAATTGTAAAAAAAATTTTTAACGAATTTAATTTTTTTATAATTCTTGCAATTTCCTGGTCATTTTATTTTTTAAGTAGCACTTTAAAGCTCGAGGAGGGTCCCGAAAGTGTATTGCTAATCAAGCCCCTTTTTTATTTTTTTGCAGGTATATCTATTTTTATTATAGTTGAGAGTGTTGTTAAAAACTTAAATACTAAAAGTCAATTATTTGAGCAGAAAAAAATATACTTTCTGATAACTGTATTACTATTTTTCTGTGGCCTAAATTTATTCGGATATTTAATTTCAACTTTTTTTTTCTATATTATTCTAAGTTTCTTATTGGGATTTAGAAATAAATTCATTTTAATTCCCCCATTTCTTGCACTAATAGTTGTTTATTTTTTTTTTCATAAACTTCTAAAAATACCTTTGCCTTTATGATAAATTTTGAAGATTTAATGGAGGGTGTTGGTCTTTTAATATCCTGGAAAATGCCCTTGGCAATTTTTTCTGGGATGTTATTAGGTTTAATTATTGGAGTTATTCCTGGTATGACAGCTGCTTTAGGTTTGGCTATTATTTTACCATTAACACTTTCTTTAGATGCCTTAACTGCTCTGATATTAATGACATCGGTTTATACTGGTAGCTTAACAGGAGGGGGGATTCTAGCCATTTTAATTAATACACCAGGAACACCTGGGGCTGTTGCCACAACGCTCGATGGTTATCCAATGACTAGAAAAGGATTACACAATGAAGCACTGGGATTGCAAATTGCATCTTCTGTAATAGGAGGTTTTCTATCATATCTTGTATTACTTTTTGCAATTGAGCCAATGACCTGGTTGGCTTTGAAATTTGGTTCTTCAGAAATGTTAGCATTAACAATATTTGTAATTGTTTTTATAGGTATTCTCCAAGGAAAATATCTTAGCAGAGCAATATTTGCGGGCGTGTTTGGTATCCTAGTTTCTAATATT
>Ga0209384_1001321_pt1 | contig 13121 bp, 15 predicted proteins | sample CoawatmetaG05DNA_FD_187511 | JGI IMG/M metagenome (GOLD analysis project Ga0209384, IMG submission 187511) | Marine microbial communities from the West Antarctic Peninsula - Coastal water metaG058-DNA (SPAdes) (version 2) | ecosystem: Environmental > Aquatic > Marine > Coastal ... | reverse complement strand
AATACAACATCGTCAAACTCTATCTTTTTAAAGATTAATAAAAAGAACATTACCATTTGAAATGACACGTGGTCCTCCATATCCATTTTCTTTTTTGATATCTTCCTATTCAGATATGTATCTAAACCTAAATAACAGAAATCAATAATCTTTTTAATTTTTCTATGTCTCAATGCATTTGTGAGAGAACCTCTATAGTAATCAAAATAATACTGAAAAGTGTCTTGATGGTTATCATGTACCGCTATCGAAGAAATATAAACATCCCTCCAATAAAAACAAATAGAACCTCCCTTGCCTACTTTTACGACCATCTTTATTTATACTTTCCTATTTACTCTTAAATACAGATAAACATATTTAAAATTGAAATACTATTTATTTATATAGTAGGATGATTAAAATTTATAAACTCATAGATAATACAAATGATAATTGTTATATTGGTTCTACAAATGAATTGCAACATAGAATGAATAATCATTTTTATAGGAAAGATTGTAGTTGTAAGTGTATTTTAGACAACAATAATTATCATTACATTGTTCTTGAAGAATGTGATGAAAGCATAAGGTTTGAAAGAGAACAACATCATATTGACAATACTAAAAATTGTGTTAATATTAGAAGAGCATTTGGTATTGATAAAGATAAAATAAAAGTATATCATAATCAAAAAGAAAAACAATATAAAAAAGAATATTATGAGAACAATCAAGATAAAATAAAAGTATATCATAAAAAATGGTATGAATATAAATATTCATGGGGAGGAGATAAAAGATCTTCAAATAATTTATTATTAATTGATGTTAATCTGTTTCTTTAATCTAAAAATAAACTATAAATTAATTCTGGAGGTATTGCATATTTTTCCTGTAATGTATATGATTTATTACTATATGATTTTTTATGTCCTTGCCCTTGTCCTCCTGTTCCACAACTACCTATATGCCGACCATCTACAAATGAACCACAGGCTTTATTACATAGTAGCATATGACATTTTTTATTAGTCCATATTCGTGTCCTTTTTCTATATGGCTTTCCATACATACAATAATCACAATCAACGTAAGGTAATGGCTCCATGAATGATTGTTTTTTTAAGTATCCTGTTTGAGGATTTTCCATGAACCAATACTCACAATTAAAATAATCTATTATCTCTATTGTTTTTAAAACTATCTTGTTTGCTCCTTCTATATCTCTGACACCTACAGATTTTGCTTTTGAGTATTCAGTGCAAGGTGGTGATGCCCATACAATATCAAACTCATTTTTATCATATTGTTTATAATCAAAATCCATAATATCACATTGATGGTCCGCTGGTAATATCAGATCCACCGATACCACATCCCATCCCAGACTCTTACAGCATTTACCAACACTCCCCGTTCCTGAAAACAATTCTAATACTTTCATTATATTATAATAAATATTTTGTATCGTGTATTTTGACCCCATAAATGTAAAATAAATAGCCATTCTTTATTTGCTTAAAAGGTATGTGTATCTCATTTTAAAGATATATGTTTATAATTAATAGACAAGTGTAGCGATTAAAAGGCAAACACCAAAACACCCGTTTAGCTACTAAAAGTTTGATATACAAAAAAAGAAAAATATAATAATGATATTCATATAAAACAGGTTGTGGAGAATATCCACGAAAGTACTGTTTTTGTGTAATCGTCTATGTTTGAGAATCCCGTCCTTTAACGAATAAACACATTACTATTAACTCGCCTTTTACAAGAAAAAAAGGAGCAACATTTCGGCTCTTTTTACAACATTTTGAGGGGTCAATTTACACACCTTCTTTAATATAGATTGCATTTTGGGTGGCGATAGAGTGTCCCATCTTATATGCAAGGTCGGCTTGTTTCTTTTTTAAATCGCCGAGTTCGTGAGAGACGACGATCTTACGCATAAGCGTTGTCGAGACAGACTTTCCCATATAACTCTTTGAAGTCTTCAATAACATTTGAGATAATACATTTCTTGAAATTGCATTCCCCGTCGATGTCGTGAATATGACATCGCCTGCTTTCTTTTTAGTTGCTCTCAAAAATGGACGGATAATCTTTGATAGAGGTAATGGTACGTCAATCTTTTTATCTTGTCCGTAAGTTCCATTTGTTTTATATTGGTTCAGCATATAGTACATAGTTCCTCGACCGACTACTAAATAATTAAATTGTTTATCGGCATTAGGATAATTTTTTGGAGTTATTAATACCATACCCGCGACATCGTTCCTCGTGGGTATAACCTTCAACATTGAATAAACTACGTACATAGTATATAAATTTAAATCCTTACCAGTAAGCTCTGGTTTGGTTTTTAACCTTCGTTTTTTTACCTCTTTCTCCATTTCAGATATCATTCCATTTATCTCATCCATACTTGCAAAATTCTCCTTCTGCTTGTCGCTTATCTTGTCGGTCTGCGAATCACGATATTTAGTATTTAATTCATCACGTATATCCACATACTTTTTAATTAATTCAGGGTCTTCTTTTAATGCTTGAAATAAAACAATAATACTATTGTAATAATTGCGACGTGTCGTAAAATGTTTATCTTTTACTTTATCGACGACAACATCAAAATCTGTTAAGAACATATAATCATCGGCATCAAACATTCTTTTTAACTGATTCAATTGCATAACATACTGCTTTATCGTAGAATCTTTGACATTTGGTTTGAAGGCTTTAATTTCTTCAGTAGGATTAATTTCTTTATTCATTTATAATTATTTAGATTTTATTTTCTAAATATTAACGTTAAAAATTATCATTAAAAAACTATTTTATTTATTTACGCATTATAGACCTCCATCATACCATTGGTTAGACGAGCGACTCTTACATACTCACAATAGCACCGAAGCAAATCTACGCCAGCAGGGACACCGCTGGTCAGATGCAGTTCAATACCCCGCTGTCCGACGCGTCCATTCGTTAGACGAGTCCCCATGTAGAAAAACTTACCTTGGAGATTGGTGTTCTGGGCACGACCTTGAAAGTCATTACCAGTAATCTGTCCAGCAACACCTTGGTCACTGAATTCATCACGAGTGACAAATGGAACACTTTCACTGTCCGTGAAAATACTAAACATACGGGCAACATTATCAACATCACTTGTAAATTCAAATCGGTCATTGTACCTGACATTATATTTGAATGTGGCTTCAACCCCCGTTGCTGCAGGGACATCTGGAGCGGTTGCATTGTACTGCCCAAGAATAGTTGATTCATTATCACCAGTTTTTGATGTAGTGATGATAATACGTGGGACAACACGATTCGCCATACCGAGGTTTCTAACTAAACCAGCCCCGAGTGCAGCAGTGGTCGTAGAATGCTCTACAACTCTGTAATCCACAAACGAAAAAGATAAATCTCCGTTCTCCTGTGCAAATCTGTCCATTTCATCCGTTGCTCCGTAGAAAATGTAATCAGCACAGAATTTTAACTGTTCTCGCACAATTTCACATTCTTGGGATGCAGTGTCACCCGAAGCGATTTGAAGACGGTGGAGAGTAGTCGGTTGAAAAGTAAGTTCGATGGCGATTGGTTCATTAATCATGTATAGAGGGAGCTGATGAACCTTTAAGAAAGGAAACAAGTCGCTTAAATCTATGGAGTAAGAAGGACATTCTTCGGGTTTATTTCCATTCATATCTGCCCAAGTAGGTTGAACTAAATCGTTCGTGGAAAAAGACATACCGTTGGCAAGTGAGTATCCGCTGGCTCTTGCCTTTGAGCCATCCACGTAATCAAAATCGTGATTGATAGTACGTCCAGTAAGATACTGTTCGCGTTCTACGTTATTTTCATTCGTGATTAATGAAGACTTAACACCAAATAATCCAGCCCAAGAATCGATTTCATTTATCTGTTTATTACCAATTTTAAGAACTGCTTTCTTAATTACCTGACCAACGCCGAGATGCGGTGCAAAGTATCCGTTTGAGACATCCGTATCGGGTTTTAGAGCAAGAAAAATCTTTGAATGAGACGAAAGAAATCCCTTGTTCTGTAAAACGAATCTCGTAAATCCATCCGTGGTCGCACCACCCTGATTAAACACGACTGGTTCGAGCAAATCGGTTTCTACCTGCTGAATGTAATTCACAGGTATCTGTTTTAACATTAAAAAGTTGGGTACAACATCGCCTTGAGGCGGAGGCATATCTAATCCATCTGACATTTATATTTCAGTAATATAAAAACCATTTCAAAAAAATAATTAAAAAAGTTAAAATTATAGATAAAACTCCACATATCTGGAGAACATGCAAGTTTTTTCTAATTTTATATGATTGCTTATTGCATCAGTTGGACACCATTCGGAGAGAATACCAACTGGGCACGAGACTTGATAAAGATATAGACACCCATCGGTCTATCACGATTTAACTGACTTTGAATAGACATACCAAACTGCTCGGTGCTAAAATCTTCACCCGCTCCACCAATACCATACTTAACACCGAGACCCATAACTGCACCGCCTTCGGGGATTAGATTGTAAGCAGTGTCCGTCGTAGCAGATGGAGTCATACTATAATCGCGGTTCATGTTTGCTGGAGAAATACTAAATCGGTCGTTAGTATAATCAGGAGATATAGCATCCACGAGATTTCTTACAATTTCAGGGTCAGGCAATTGAGTGTCCGCATCATCTTCAATATTATTCACATAATCAAAATCGGCGGGATATTTAGAACCACCCTTGAGAAACTGAACCCTACGAATAAATGCGAGTGCGGTGTCGCTTGTATCCTTACCCGACGGATATACAGTCACCTGTCCATCTTGCGTAAGAGTATTGATATTCGTGACAGGGACAAACGTCGCGAATGCAGAAATAACATTGCGGAGTGCAAGGTTGTACTGAAGTTGAGCATTCGTAGAATTAATAGACGTGTAGAGCGAAGTAATTGAATTGTATTCAAAAACACCCTGCGACTGATTACCAGTCGGTTCGTCAGAGAAATCGCTGATTTCACAACAGAGTTTAAGGTTGGATAGTTCGTAGTGAGCATCGCCAATACCAGCAGAAGAACCATTTTCATTGTAAAGGACGTTTGAATCGGGTTGAAGCATAAATTCTAACTGGATACCACCAAATGCATCCTGACGTAGATTTACCATGTTTCCTGACATCATGAATCCTGAAGGGACATGCATAGAGAAAGAGTTTGTTTGAGTTCCACCTGAAGGGCTCTCCATCACAGACTGACGAAATGAAGTAGAGTTCGGCATAATTAAACAAGTTTCGCCCAAATGACCCATTTGATCCTGAAGCGAACTATTAAGGGCAAGGTATGAATTCATATACTTTGAATAATGACGAATATTTTCACAAATCATTTTAGACCTCACAGCACGAACAGTAAGGGATTCGATGACATTGTAAATACCGAGACGGTTATTCATCGTGGTCGAATCACCCGTGCGAAGCGGTGTCGGTGTTGGGAGATTATCTTTGTATGCGTTAAAATTACCTACGATACGAATCGTAGATGGGTCAAGTAATCCATCCTGTGCGGATATCGTAAATGATAGAACGGGGAATCCGTTTTTAAATGAGATTTTACCATCGGCGGGAATGTTATCTGGGCGAATCTCGATGTAGCGACTAGTCATGTTTTTATAATTTAATATATAAAAATTTTGTAAAATAAAAATAAACAAAAAAAGATTCTTTAAAATACCACTTCAAGACTACCGTCGCGAATGATAAGTTTTCTTAAATGGAAAATGTAAGAATTGAAAATCTTATTCTTCGTAGGAGCACGCGTTGCATCCAAGTATTTTAATACAACAGACAGGTCGCGTCCCCGAAGGTCCATGGCTCCATTCTGGGCAGATGCAGAAAAACTTCTTCCAAAGACAAAGTTCTCAAGAAATGCTGAAAATGATTTGGGCTGAATTCCTGCTGAATCAAGACATTTTTCTAATTCATATAGATGGAATGCATCTAATGATTCGGTGGTCGCCAATTTTTTTGTAGATATTTCTCGCGAAGGGACTCTACGACCGTCTATCACGTACTGAATGCTTGAGAGTGCATCCACGATTCCAGTATAGGCAGTTCTGTTGCTCGCAAGACAAGTGTCGCCATCCGTCTTTGTGAGGGCACTTGCATTGCTGTAATTGGTGCCCTGTATGACATAAGTCCCCGAACCACTAATTTTTTCAGCAGAATTATATACAGAATTATCCTGTGGGACAATTAAAAGAGATTTAGCACGAGAGTTGTTCGCGAAAATCTGCATGTTAGTCTGACGGTCGCTGGCGAGAATTGAATGTTTGTAATTAGTTAGAGAAGTAATATCAAATTCTATTGCCCCCCCGTCCCGCACCTTTGACATCATACCATTTTCATATGATGGGTCTAAATGAACTTGAGAGACTACGAGATTCATATTTGAAATTTTGTATGTTGCTGCATATGATGTTTGGTCCGCGACAGCAGTTGAATACATGACAAAGGTGTCCTTGACAATAGACTCCCCAGTATTATTCACCACTCCCGCACCCAAAACAACTTGAATAAGACCACCACTGGCATTCGCACCAGCCGATAGATTAATCTCGCTAATCGTAGCAGTTGCACTCAATGTACTCGCACTACCATTGTTTGCCGAACGACAGAAATTGATGGTTTCGCCAACTACAAAAGGGAATCTGGAGACAGCGTCGGCACCCTCAAGATTGTTGTCCGTATCCACAAAGAAACTCGTGTGTGTTGAACCATTTATCCATCCAACAGGAACAGATGAACCATTTGTAGAATGGAAAAAAGGATTTGCAGGTGTTCGGCGATCACGAAGCACCGAGTCTAACTGTTTAATGACATTATCGGCATCATTTAAATCTATTTCTATGTAGCATCCCTGCGTCAGCATAAGTGGGAAGATGGTCCTTGAGTTTGCGAAAACTCCAGTATGAATAGGGAGACATACCTTCGCAGTTAAGAAATTATCATCGGAGAAAGTTACGGTTTGATCGCCAGATGTTTTCTTAAAGAAAGGATTAGTCGTAGTGTTCGTTAATCCAGTTTTTGATGTTCCAGAATCACTGCGATTGTCAGTTGATTGAACCAAGCATCCTTCGCGTAAGGCACGGAGGTTCTCAATAGATGCATCCTTTTCATAATCATATTTAACACTTACGTAAGAATCATAATTTGACACTTCTTCAATTAAATTTCCGCGTGTCCCATCATAGATACGAATATTACGAATTAAAGTAGATGTACATTTATCTAACTGAAGGCGAGTCGGGGTTTTTCCAGCAGGTAAGGATAATTTTACATTGAATTCAAGATAAGATTCGCGACCATCCATAAACTTCGTCGTAGGTGGGATAAAAAATTGTACTTTGTTCCCAGGGTCGTATTCAAGTCCATTTTCACTCGGGATTGAGATTTTAGTTTCACCAACTTTCATCGAATCATCGGCAGTCCAATATTTACTCATTTTATAACTCATAAATATAAAATAAATATAAAAAAAAAAATCAAAAAAGTTCTTATTGCACTCGTCCAGTTGTAATTGTGTCAGCAGGGGCAGACACAGTGGATTGAGTTTCTTGTGTTTGCTCTTGAGATAATTTATCAGAGTCCGTAGTATCTAATGATTCGCCTATTTCATCGGTTGCCGCCGATGCAAGGTCCAACACACCGCCCAATAATTTAGCAGGAGGAAAACCAACCCCCACGACATCCGCCATAGCTCCGCCAATCTGTAAAATGTTTCCTGCTTTTTCATATGCATTATTACCAGCGATTTCAAAATGTCCATCCTTCTTACTATCTTCGTAATCTTGATATAAATCCATCGCCCCCGCACCAGCGGACATAAGAACACCAGCCCCTTCACCCAACTTCCCTGCAAATTTACTATCTTCTCCAACACTTTGTTCAAGACCTTCCGTCAGTTTTGATGTCTCGCCACCAACTTCACCTGCTTCGCCGTCAGCACCACTCACTGCAGTTCTTTCAGCCGTTGCACTGGCTTCCCCAGGAGGCGAAGCACGAGCATCACCGCGAGCAGGGTCAGAGTCTGCCGCCGCCTGCCTCGTAGTTCTTTGACTTTGGGTTGTTGGATTCGTTGCCGAACGTCCCGATGACCAATCGTTATATGCTTTAACACGGTCAGGCATTCCCTTTGCCGTCCAAAGTCCCTGTGCTGATTGGACTCCTTGCGTTATTGTAGCAGTTGTTCTTTCTTGGTCTTTTAATCCACTAATTTTATTTGCAACGTCGGTATTGTGGGACTGAATACGTTCATTTAAATCACGAACTTGATCACTCCGCATATTACCCTGTGCAACAGCATTTGATGATGTGCCATATAAATCCAAACTCATTTTATATGATATAAATAAAAAAATGTATATTAAAAAAAAATAATTAAAAGATGAATAAAATATATATCTATCGCGCACATCATGCTTTAGCCATGTAATCGCTTATCCAATCGTCTTTCACTTCTATATTAGAACATAGCTCGTCGATTTGATTTGCTTGTCCTGCGACCTTCGCATAACAAACATTGACTTGTTGCGATGCGTCCAGACGCATCTTTAGTTCCTTGTTTTCAGTATTAAGTTTAACAATCGTCTTTAGAGACTTTTTCATCAGTTTTTTATTCTCTTCTTTCAGTTTCTCGTTTTCGTCTCCCATTTCTGTGAAGTGTTTAACCATTTGACGAAATATGTCATTATCTACACCCATCTCTTCATCGAAGTCCGCGAGGTCTTCAAGGTAATTAATCATTTCACAGTGGTTCATCTCTTGCGAGTTGTTTTGTTGTTTTTAGTTAATACATATCCTTTATACAGAGTTTCAAATTTTGGTTTAAAGGATGTTATTCTATTTCTAATTCTTCAACTTCTTCAGAGTCACGAGTCGGCCAGATCTTTGTTTCATGACGAATGAAAGCCTGTGCAGGGTTCTCACTCAATTTCAAATATAAAAATGAATATCTTTCTTTGTGGGCTTCTTCATAGAGTTTCATAAAATTTTCCTTGCCCCCCACCATGTCAGAATATTCCTCGCTTATTTTCTCCAATTCTTTCGAATTTTGCTGCTTGCATATGATCACGTCGGTGGCGTTGTTGCGAATCATACCTGACACAGCACGAAATGACTGAACTGCAATTACATAAAAATCAATGTAGTGGCGAAATCGGGTAGAAAAAAATGATACATGATTTTGTCTGCTAAAATCTTTTGTAAGGACATCGTCCATAACAAGAGCATAAGTAGGTCTATCTTCTTTATTTTCATATTGACTTTGCGACTTCTTTATATCTTCAATGATATTATCTTCATAGTGGTCCATACAATCAAAGTATTTTGATAATATTTTTCCTTTATTATCTGTATGAAGTGTTGTACTAATGAATTTTACGATATCAAATTTATCCTTATAGAAGTCACTATTACAGAATGCATTCACCAAATAATTACTTTTCCCACTTCTGACACTCCCTATGATTAATAATAGACTGGGCATCGAAGGGAGGTTTGGATGTATATCATCAAAGTTTGAAGATGGTTGTTCATCCTTTACTTTCAAAACCTTCGGTGCTGATTTAGTTGTCTTTGTTTTTTTAGGCATTATAATGTATTATATATATTTTATTTTTTATATCATAATATTAATCATTTGATAAAAAATTTATCTTAATCGCGACACACCTTCTTTATTAAGTGTTAATCCTTGTTGAAGGTTTTTATTTTCATCTTTAAGAATAACATCGGGGATGTTAAACTTATTATAAGTACCCAAATACCAACGGTACAGCCATTTCATATTTTTCGCTTTTCCAAGAATACCACCTTCTTTACCGAAAAGTCCTTGACGATATATATTTTTCCCATCCCACAGAAACGTTCGTCTTAATTTACTTCCTTTTTTTGCGATGTCTATTCTCATATGCGTATCTATATCGCCTTTTTTCGCCTCTGCTTTTATTAACTTAAGTGCTTTATCATAATTATTTAAATTATTAAAAAGTTTATCTACATCCGCACGGCTCATTTCTGGATTACCACCTCCCATAAATGCGTTTTTCTCCGCCGATGCACGTGTGTGAAATAAGGCTTTCTTCGGAGGCTTCGCTTTCTTACCTCCCGCCAACATTACCATTTTTGTTTTTACATCATACTTCCCCGTCCGTACAGTTCCATTTTGAATTTTGAAATAGACGCGGTCTCCATCTTTTACAGGCATTTTTTATATTACTAAATATAAAAAACTATTTTCAAATTTAATCAGAAATAATTTTAATTACTTCATCACGCATTTCGATTCTTTTATCTAAAGACATCCCTGTAAAATGCGCTGCAAATTGTCCCTTCTTCCATTTATTCTCTTCGGGTAAATCGTGGTCTCGATAAAATGATTGTATGATATTATGAGGGATAATAGTCACATAATTTTGATTTGAATTCATCACCGACACCATACGACAATATTTTACCATTACATCTTGCTCCCACAATCCATTGTATTTGTAGTATTCAAATTCCTCTACATCACACAAATCCCAGATTTCTTGTAAAAAGTCGTATGTCTCTTTATCATTTTTAACGACCATTGTTCCACAGTTAAAAGGACTCCATATTACATCCGCACTCACAAGCACATTTTCAAAAGGATAATCTTTTATTAACTCTTCATACTTTATATCTTTATTTGTAATTAATATATCATCATCAACCCACACAAGTGTCTCGATTTCAGGATTGGCTTTCATTTCTCTTTGTAAAAGTTTTATTTTGCTCCATGCTTGGTGGCGAGTATCACAAAGTACCTGGCTTTCAAGAACACATTTGTAATCGTGCTTATCACAATATGATTGCAATGCTTCAAACATAGGTTTTGAGAGTTCAGGGCGATCAGACAGACTACAAAATAACATAATTAATATTAAGTATTTTTTTATTTGTAATATCAAACATGAAAGTATTTAATACACGAAATGAAATGTTAAAACATTATTCTTCACAGATTGAAAACCCTGTGATATGCGAAATAGGCGTATTTAAAGGTGAGTTTTTTAAGTATATCCTTGATACTTGCGAACCCGAGAGTCTCGAAGGTGTGGATGTATTTAGTGGGGTCGCAGGCAGTGGCGACCAAGATGGTAATCATCCCATCCAAGTAGATATGAATGAAGTATATATCCAATTAAAAGATACTTATGTTGATAATCCTATTGTATCGTTTCATAAAGATTATAGTCATAAGTTTCTTGAAAAACAAAGTAATGATAAATATGATATTATCTACATAGATGCTGACCATACTTATGAAGCAGTTAAAAAAGATATTGAAATTGCATTTGATAAAATTAAGGACGGAGGATTTATAATGGGACACGATTACGAACTGAATAAAAATAAATGCGAACACAATTGGTCTTTTGGTACTAAACAAGCAGTTGATGAGTTCTGTGAAAACAAGTCTCAAAAGATATGTGCTTTTGGTAATGATGGCTGTGTTAGTTTTTGCATCCAAGTGAGCAAATAGATTTATTTAATTCAAACTTTTTTTTGAATGTATTTAGGATTGTAATATTATCATGTAGATGTTTATATGATTCCATATTACTACCGAAAACATTGTTCTTGTGCAATGCATCTTGGTCGAATCCGTACTGCTGTGGATTGATATACTTACGACCTTCTTTAATTGCGAACTTTTTAGGATAAATATTTGATAGTATAAAATCATCTCCCAGAAAACATGCCTGTAAATATTTTGACACGGGGTTTTCATCTTTAAAATTAAAATGTTTATAGAATGTCACAAACCACATTATGAATGCATCGCATTGATGTAATCCAAAACACACTCCCCCATATCCTTCGACCATATCTGTTTTACCTTCTACTATTTTATAATTTCTATTTTCATCGTAATTAAAGCCAGAACCTGTTGTAATATTATCATTTGTTTTACAATCCAATAATTCATAAAAGAGGTCTGGGTTGTATAATGTATCATCATCTATTATGATAATTTTATCATTCTTATTAAGTTTTATTTTACGTGCAATACTAAATGCTCCTACATACTTACAGATGGGTCCATAGTCTGGAACAATGTTAAATATTATCCTACGCTCCATTTTACAAAGACGTATTAGGTCCTTTGGTATTTGGAATTTGCCGAATCGTTTGTAATCAACACAAACATTTACGATAAAGTATTTATATTTTGTTCTTAATGTATGATGTAATATTCTTATTAATTTATCAATTCGTGATGGTATTGTACTACAACTTAAAATGAATCCCATAATATATATATAACATAAATTAATTTAAACAGAAATCAACGAGGATTATATAATGATAAATATATTTTGCATCACAGATTGCGATGGACTTAAATACGTCGGTGCTTCAAAATCACACATACGAGCCGTATTATCTTGCCTCGTTTATGATAAAAAAAATAATATAAAAAAGAACAATTCACGTCTCTTGAATTTAGAGTATTGTGAAATAGAAGTCATCGATGAATGCGAGCCAACAGATAAAAAAATAAAATTATCATACTGGATTGATAAGATAGACTGTGTTAATTAATATAAAATTTGAATGTATTATTTAATCATGTATAAAATGGTAAATATTTATAAGATAACCGACTGCAATCGTATTTGTTATGTTGGTAGTACGACACAAACTGTAGAACAGAGATTAACTATCCACAGATATCATAAAAATAATAAATGTAAAACTAAAAGACCTTGTAGTTCTTGTCAATTAGATTTAGAGAATTGTGAAATAGAAGTTCTTGAAACATGTGATAATGAAATAAGATATGAAAGGGAGGGATATTGGATACAAAATACTGAATGTGTCAATATAATAAAAATGATTCGTGATTATAAAGAATATAGAGATGAATGGTATCAAGAAAATAAAGATATAAAAAAAGTGATGAGAGATTATCAAAAATCATTCGGCGGTGATAAAAGATTTTATAACAATCTTTTAGAAATAGATGTAAATTTATTTACTCCTCAGTAGCAGTTGTAAAATCTATTATTAGAATTATATGCGGATTG
>Ga0209384_1001319_pt1 | contig 13135 bp, 15 predicted proteins | sample CoawatmetaG05DNA_FD_187511 | JGI IMG/M metagenome (GOLD analysis project Ga0209384, IMG submission 187511) | Marine microbial communities from the West Antarctic Peninsula - Coastal water metaG058-DNA (SPAdes) (version 2) | ecosystem: Environmental > Aquatic > Marine > Coastal ... | reverse complement strand
ACAGCGTATATGGACACATGCAAAATACAACAAAAATACCAGAATTGCAAAAACTAAAAGATAGCATTAGTTTAGATAACTACTATCAACCAAATTTAGGAATAAGAGACTTTAGTGATACAGACATAAAATACCAAATAAGCAGAGACGATTCCCACCCAAATCTCTCATGTTACAAAGAATGGGTTAAAGAGTTTGTAGATACGTTCTTATCCAAGCGCATATGGGTTAATTAACAGGAGCATTTATTGCTCCTTTTTTTATCAGAAAAATACTCTTTTAATATTGACTAGATAAATACAATACCATATACTATAAGAGTTAATATAGTATGTGAATGGCACATACAAACATAAAACAATAGGCAAATAGGCAACAAGGAAATTAAACAATGGCATCACTAGCAGAAATCCGTGCGAAACTTAAAGCACAAGAAACACGTTCAGAGCGTGGAACAAGCGGCGGCGACAACGCAATTTACCCACATTGGAATATCCCAGAAGGCAGTACTGCGGTACTACGTTTCCTTCCGGATGCAGATCCTAACAACACATTCTTTTGGATGGAACGACAAATGATTCGTTTACCATTTAGCGGCATTAAGGGTGATATGAACTCTAAGCCGGTAACTATCCAAGTACCATGTGTAGAAATGTGGAATGAAACTTGCCCGATACTTTCAGAAGTACGTGTATGGTTTAAGGACAAGAGTCTTGAAGACATGGGACGCAAGTATTGGAAAAAGCGTTCTTATATTTTCCAAGGCTTTGTTACTGAGAATCCAATGGTTGACGACACAAGTCCAGAGAATCCAATCCGTAGATTTGTTATCTCTCCAAGTATCTTTAACTTGGTAAAAGATGCACTAATGGATCCAGATATTCAGGAAATGCCAACAGACTATACAGCAGGACTGGACTTCCGTGTTACTAAAACTACAAAAGGTCAGTATGCAGACTATAGCACAAGTAAGTGGTCCCGCAAGGAAACTGCTCTTGATGCAACGCAGATGGCTGCTGTTGATAGTTTTGGACTGCACAACTTAGCAGACTTCCTTCCTAAACAGCCAAGTGAAGTAGAACTTCAGGCTATTAAAGAGATGTTTGAAGCAAGTGTAGATGGTCAGCCTTATGACACAGAACGTTGGGGTCAATACTATCGTCCATATGGCGTTAGTGTTCCGGATGCTCCAACAGCACCAGTAGCAGTTGCAGCACCAGTAGCAGTTGCGGCTCCAGTAGCTGAAGCGGCTCCGGTTGCTCCAGTAGCTGCACCAGTGGCTGAACCTGCTCCAGCAGTTGAAGCACCGACAGAAGGCGGCAAGAGTGCAGAAGACATTCTTGCAATGATTAGAAGTCGACAAAAGACTTAATCGTAAACTGGGGAAGATGATATGCTGTCTATCCTAGATCCTATCATCTTCCCTGACGATTGTCTTATATTAAAGTTACAAGATTATTACATTTACCCTATCTTTAAGAATGGCAGTAGTAGCTTAAATCAAAGCGGCTATACTGTGGTATCTCCTGATGAATACGCTGATATTCCAGAAATAACAGTATTCGTAAGAGACCCGTTTGAAAGATATCTATCTGGTGTAAATACATTTGTACAACATAATCCAGCATACCACCAAGAAACATTAGTGCATATTATCAGTAAAAACTTGTTTTTGGATAGACATTTTTGCTTACAGTTTCATTGGCTAGTTAACTTACAAAGATTTACACAAGCACCAATAAAACTAAAGCCGATGTCTGAATTGAATCATGTAATAGACGTACATAACAATGTATCTAAAAACAAGAGTTTTAGAGAAGTGTTTGCAACCCACAATAAATTGCATTTTTACTTGGCATTAGACAAAGTTCTTTTTTATGATTTAATTGGACAGACTGTAGACTTTAAACAAATACTAACAACATTAAAACAGAATTACCCAGATACTTACACTGAAGTAATTGAAAGATCTAAACAGATATGCAGTGTCCTAGACTAGATCACTTTGTTAGATTTAACACAAACGGCTCAGTTACATGCTGTGGGCATATGGTTAACCCTCAAAAATTTAACGACATTAATCAACTACAGAACAGTGAATGGATAGAATCACTAAAAGATAAGTTTTTTACTGATCAATGGCCAGACGAATGTATACGGTGCCAACAAACTGAAGAATTAAACCAAGGCAGTATACGACTAAATGCTATAGACACACACAAGAAACAGACAAAAACAGACTATCTTATAGTTGGCGGCACGTTAGATAATACATGTAACAGCGCATGCCAAACATGCAATAGCAGATTAAGCACCCTAATAGGTAAGTTGGACAAAACAAACAAGGTTGTGGATAACGCATCTAAGTTTTGGGATTTGCCACAAGACAGAATTGTGCATTTAGACATTAATGGCGGAGAGCCAAGTGTTAGTCAAAACTACCAACACATACTGAAGAATTTACCTTATAATTTAACAAATATTCGTGTTAATACTAATTGTGCGAGTATATTACATGAATTAACAGACATCGCAAATACAGGAGTTCATGTAACTGTAACAGTTAGTTTAGACGGTATTGGCAAGGTACATGACTATGTAAGATGGCCTATTGCATGGGATAAATTTTATAGGAATCTTATGATATATAAAAGCATGCCAGTTGAGCTAAACACTTGGACTACAGTTAGTGCTCTTAACATAGGAAACTTTTCTGAAATACTAAACTTTACCGAAACACATAAGATAGATCACAGTTGGGCATTGTTACGTAATCCAGATCCATTTAACGTAAGGTATAAGAATACATACACTGATGTTGACGTTCCAGACGTTATTAAACCATTTGTAGCCGTTAGTAGGAACAACCAATCTGATATACAATCATATATAGACTTGCAAGACAAAATTAGAGGTATTAATGTCAAGGACTACTTAATATGAAATGCTTTGCTGAGTTAGAGTGTAATTACTTAGATAAAATCCAAAAGGAGTTAATGACTGTTATTTGGAAAAATGTTGATATTGGAGAAACTAATGGCTGGCATTTTTTAGAAAGACAATCCCTGGCCAAAGCACCAAGCGTTATACAATTATTTAAAGGGTTAAGACTAGCCGTGCAGGATTTTAGTATTACTGTATTACGAGATAATCTAAATTTACACATCGATGCAATGCCACAGGTTGCTAAAATTAACATACCTGTCTCTAATACACAGGGCTGGAGTAATGTTTGGTACAGTATTACAGATGAACAACTGCAATCCTGTCCGCTAGTAACAGTGCATGGATCTACACATGAAGACGTAAGCGATCTCGATTTGCTAGAAATAGATAGAATAGACAATTTAGACAAAATTATAGTGTTTAACAGTAGGATTCCGCATAGTGTTAATATGTATACCCCACTTGTATTTCCAAGGATAGTTGCTAGTTTTACATTTATAAATCAGCCATTGGAGTTATTGCAATGAAAATAGCAATTACAGGACATACCAGCGGAATAGGCAAGGCACTGTTTAACATATTAGAGAACCGCGGACACGAGATAACTGGACTATCTAAACGCACTGGGCATAATATCCGCACTATACCAAAGATTGCTGCCTTGGTTGAACCATGTGATATGTTTATTAACAATGCACAGGCAGGTTATGCACAAACTGAGTTACTGTATGATGTTTGGCAAAAATGGCGAAACATACCAGGGAAGAACATCTGGTGTATTAGCACTATGATGACTCAACAGCCAGTTGATCCGTCTATCCCAGGACAAGCAGAAATTGCAATGAGCCAATACCGAACACAGAAACGGGCATTGGAAGAAACAGTTAATCAATTACGGGCAAAGTCAGGTAGTTGCAGGATAGTAATTATTAGACCTGGTGGAGTGGCAACACTTGATGGCCAAGAACCCGATAATAGATTATGTGATGTAGATAAGTGGGCAAATCTTGTAATTGATACGATGACAAACGCAGATGCACAAGGTATGCAGTTTACAGAATTATCATTAGGAAAGTCACGTAAGGTTGTGGGTATATGAAACCAAAAGATTACCTAACTAATAAAAAGTTCTGTCCTATGCCCTGGACTGGGTTAATGTATAACGTTGACGGAAAGGTTAAGAATTGTATTCGTAGTGCTAACGAGATAGGCAATATACAAGACACCGATATTAAAGACATACTCACAGGCGAATTAAACACACAAACGCAGGATAATATGTTATGTGGCAAACCAGGAGTCAATTGTAGTCCATGTTATGATTTAGAAAAACAAGACAAGACAGTTGATATGTCGATTATCAGTGATCGTGTGTTTTATCTCAAAGAGCTACGTGACGTTAGTTTAGATACCTACGACACTACTGGAACACATGACTTGCATACTATTGATGTTAGATGGAGCAACCTGTGTAACATGGCATGTGTGTATTGTTCATCTGAGTATAGCAGTAAGTGGGCAAGTGAACTAGGCAGGAAAATTGATACTCCGACCGAACAACAACAACAAAACTTTAAAGATTACATATTCAGTAATGCTAAACAATTAAAACATGTATACATGGCAGGGGGAGAACCCTTGTTAATGAAAGAAAACATCGAGCTACTAGAACTTTTAAAACAGGTTAACCCAGATGTTAATTTAAGGATCAACACAAATTTAAGTAAGGTAGACACAAATGTATTTGATCTAATCTGCGGATTTAAGAATGTGCATTGGACAGTAAGTTGTGAGACAACTCATGAAGAATACGAATACATAAGATACGGAGGTTCATGGAAAGATTTCGAGGATAACTTGGTTACCATTCAGAAACTTGACCATCGTATTTCTTTTAACATGCTACATTTTCTACTAAACTATACCTCAATATTTGCATGTATTGATTACTTTAAACAACAAGGTGTTCATAATAATAGTTTTATCATTGGTCCTATGCTAACACCGCTGTACTTAAATATTTGCAATCTGCCTAACAATGTGCTACAATTTATAAAGTTAGAGTTAACCAAGCGTATAAATGAACACCCTGGGTTTTTGCTTGAAAACAGTTACAGGAACATGTTAAAATATTTAGATACCCCATTTGAAAAGAACTTGCCTGGGTCTTTTAAACAACTCCAGATAATGGACAAGAGACGAAATTTAGATAGTAGTAAGATTTTTTTAGATTTATATAAAGTTGGAAATAATTAATGTCGATAAGCAAGTTGTATATTTCGTTGTTTGAAGACCCTGAATGGCCTGTTGAAGCAGTGCCAGTGTTTACAAAAAAAGATTTTTTAACAGCAATTAAGGCAGATACTAGTTTAATATGTAAGACTACTATCTATGATATTGATATTCTTGATATTGATATGATAATAGACCATGCTGATGAGATTTATCTATTAGAGGATAGTTATCCTCCTGATAGGCAAGGACTTAAAAATTGGGAAACTTTTCAACTGTTAAATAAATTAGCTGACAGGAATATTGCTAATGCTATTATAATTAGAGATTATATTACCCTTGGGTTAAACATGTTGCATGCGACCCGCTCTACAGATGAATCAATATTATGGACTGCTGGATGCTCAGTTACAGCAGGGACTGGGGTAGACTGGGAACAGAGATACGGATATTTACTTGCTGAAAAACTAGGCATGCCTGAGGTTTCCCTAAGCATAGAAAGATCGTCTATTGGATGGTCCGCAGATCAGATATTGAGATCAGACATAAGATCAGGAGACACAGTTGTTTGGGGACTAACAGATACAACAAGAGTAGACTTAAATGACAACTTTTCTTTAAACTCTTGTCCAGGCAATGCGTATTTTACTAGTGTTCATAAAGAAAAACAATATTTGAACATAGACTATTTTGGCAGTTTAACCCAAGAGGTTTCTGCCGCAAGAAGCGTATTGCAAGTTATAAACTATTGTAGCAAAATAGGAGTAAAACTAGTCTTGGCTAATTTACTTAATGTAACTATAATGCCAATGGTATTGTGTAATTATAAAAATACCATTGACTTAACAACTGAAGAGTACTTGGATCTTGGTAAAGATAACGATCATCCTGGGCCCAAACACCATAGACACTATGCTAACGAAATTTACAATTTAATTGAAGGAAACAACAATGGCTAAAGCATTTGACGTAAGTAAGTTCCGCAAGGATATCACAAAGAGTATTGATGGACTTAGTATTGGATTCCATGATCCCACGGATTGGATTAGTACTGGCAATTATGCGCTTAACTACTTGGTAAGTGGAGACTTCCACAAAGGTGTTCCACTAGGCAAAGTAACAGTATTTGCTGGTGAATCAGGCGCGGGCAAGAGTTACTTTGCAAGTGGAAACATTGTTAAAGCAGCACAAGATCAAGATATCTTTGTTGTGCTAATTGACTCAGAGAACGCATTAGACGAATCCTGGCTAGTTGCGTTAGGGGTAGACACTGATGAGAGCAAGTTACTTAAACTAAGCATGAGCATGATTGACGATGTTGCTAAAACAATCTCAACTTTTATGAAAGATTACAAGGCAATGGACGAAGAAGAACGCCCTAAAGTATTGTTTGTTATTGATAGTTTAGGAATGATGATGACTCCTACTGATGTTAATCAGTTTGAATCTGGTGACATGAAGGGCGACATGGGCCGCAAACCTAAAGCACTGGCATCACTTGTACGTAACACTGTTAACATGATTGGTAGTTATAACGTAGGAATGGTATGTACTAATCACACTTATGCAAGTCAAGATATGTTTGATCCAGATGATAAGATCTCCGGTGGACAGGGTTTCATCTATGCAAGTAGTATTGTTGTTGCAATGCGTAAACTTAAACTAAAAGAAGACGCAGACGGCAATAAGACAACTACTGTTAATGGTATTAGAGCAGCATGTAAAGTAATGAAAACACGCTACTCTAAGCCGTTTGAGAGTGTACAGGTTAAGATACCGTATGAAACTGGCATGGATCCGTACAGTGGGTTGCTTGACATGTTTGAAACACAGGGGTTGCTTACCAAGCAGGGTAATCGTCTCAAGTACACAACATTAGCTGGAGAAGAGATGCTTGAATTCCGCAAGGGCTGGACTGGAGATAAACTAGAAACTATTATGTCTGATATTGTTGCCAAGGAAAACATGGTTCCTGAGGTAAATAATCCAGAAGACATTTCGGACGATGATATGTCTGAAGAAATGTTGGAGGCATAACATTGGAATATGAAATTTTAGAAGAAACATGGACTGTACTCAAAGAGTATATTAAAGAAAAACAAAGTGCTGCTGATCATTGGATTGGGAATCTAATAGAATCAGGCGTAGACGAAGAAGTTATCCTAGACCTAGCAGGAATTGACAAATACTTAGCTAACGCTGTAGAGTATAACGGGCTTGATTTAGACAATGAAGATGACGAGTCTGAATAAACATCAACATGATATGTTGTTACTCATTCTCCCGTACAGTGAGTTAGATGTTCCGCCATGTGGCCCAGCGGTACTTAAAGGTATAGCTGAAAGTTCAGGATACAGTATTAAGAATATTGATACAAATGTACTCTTTTTAAAAAACTTTTGTAATAACGACCCCGGCGAATACTTTAATAAAAGCAGTTATTGGCTGGGGCTACCTGCTCTTTTTAATACTGATGAGTTCTATCAATCAATATATGATTACATATGTGATTATAAATTTAAGTATCTAGGGATTAGTGTGTTTAGTCTTTATACACACATGGCTACCTATGAGTTTTTAAAGTATATTAAAGATCTTCCCAGGGATTGGGAGATTGTGGTAGGAGGAAAGGGACTTACTACTAATCCATTTGAAGTAAACACCACTAGTCCATTTGCTGGGATTGGCGATAACCGATCAATGTTGTTTTATCAGGTATTATCTCAAGAACACCTGTATGACAAGGTACTACTTGGTGATAGTGAAGATGCTATTATAGATCTACTTGAAGGGAATTATATAGATAACTTGTTCAACAAGAATGTCCCTACGAACAACAAACTAACGTACCCATATAGCAATTTTGATGACTATAATCTCGTAACATACAGAATAGAAGGATCAGGATTAACACAACTACCAGTTTACGGAAGCAAAGGCTGTGTGAGAGCGTGTGATTTCTGTGATGTAGCAGTGCAATTTGGAAAGTTTCAACAAAAAGATGCACAACATTTAGCAGATGAGATGGTATTTCTTGCCCACAAGTATAATATATATGACTTTGCGAGTGCAGATAGTATTGCTAACGGCAATATGAAAAGTCTTAATGAATTTGCCGAGATAATGGCTAAACACAATAAAAATACAACAGAAGACAAGCGCATTACATGGAATGGTAACTGGATCGCCCGCCCTAGAAAACGCAGTTCAATATATGGATCTAATTTTTATCAGCAACTTAAGGACAGCGGATGCACTAGTTTAACAATTGGTGCTGAGGCTGGAAGTGATCATGTTCTACTACATATGAATAAAAAAACTGACGTAGATGGATTAATGTATGAACTTGAGCGACTAGATGAAGTAGGAATACAATCAATATTAAATATGATCGTTGGTCATTGGAGTGAACGATACGAAGATTTCTTAGAGCAATTAATTACCTTTGTTAAGTTTGGTCCTAAGTTTGCTTCTGGAAGTATATACTCGATAACTATCAATCCATTTAGTATATTAAATGACACTCCAAGTAGCCGTAACATTGAGTTAATGTACCCTAATAAAAATTTTACCCATTTACATTGGCATCCTGATAATCCTGTTCTTACTTACAAGGAGAAGATGGCACGTTATTACTGTATTATAGAGTTCTTTCAAGAATACGGGATTGCTTTTAATAAATTTAGACTATCAGATCGAACAATAAGCCAAATTAATGCTGATATGGAAGATGCTAGACAGTTCTTTAAGGATAAGCCCAAGGGAAGTGAACCTGCTGTAAAGTTAATGAGCAATATAATTAACTATGTAGACACACTTGTTAAAGAAACATACACTAGCTCACGTATACAACTACAGTTGGAAAGTAACTCAGGAACTAACGATCCAATTGTCAATATTACTTGGAATTCAAAAGAGATTTTTTCAGGAAGTATTCCTCTAGGAATAAATCATTATGAATTTAATATTAATTATGACTACACATGCAGTCAAGAGTTCTCAATACAGCTAGTAAACAAAACTAAGCATGATACAATACTTGATAGTCAAGGAAATATAGTTAAGGATAAGAATATTAGAATTACCCAGTTAGCTATTGACGACGTTGATATATGCGCAGATGTAGAATATCTTTATCAGAAAACTTCCTACTGTGAACACGATAAATGGTTGCCTGTAAGTAAAGACGGGCTATGGGCTAATAATAGTAAATTTGTAGTTGCGTTTGATGCTCCATTCTGGAGACATTATTTAAAATCATCTGCAGAACGACTTAATAATATGGATGAACTGTACGATACAGTTTTAAGTATTTGACATAACCCCCCAAGGGAATATATAATACTACTATGATAAATTGGTACAGTAAAGTTACACAAGATCTCGGCAATATTCCAGGTTTCCTAGCTCATTATGAATCAGAGTTAGATATGGCAAAGAAAGAAATAGGGATACACGGGCTAGTTGAGAAATCAATTAAAGAACTGCCTGCTGTTACTGAGATACGTTTTAGCCAACTACAAGAAGTTGAAGCTGTCCTTAATTTTCTCAATATCCAACTTCGTAAAATTAGGCGAAAGCACTTTGTTAAGTACCTGGAAAACTACCCAAGGGCTTTAACAAGTCGTGACGCTGAGAAGTATGTAGATGGTGAGGACGAGGTAGTAGACTTCGAGTGTATTATTAATGAAATTGCCTTGCTTAGGAATAAGTGGCTAGGCGTTATGAAAGGCACAGAATCTAAAAACTTTATGCTAGGACATATAGTTCGTTTGCGTACTGCTGGCATGGAAGATGTACAGGTTTAAAATGGATTTAGCGTATATTACCCAGATTAGACATGATTTTGAAATTGAAACTAATATAATGCTTACGACAATGAGAAAAAACGTTAATCTTCGCAGTCAAGGAGGCTGGCGTCGCTATAGAGATGTACAAGAAATGTTTAGTGAAACAAAAAAGTCTCTAGTTTTAGCAGAACAAGCAATAACAGAAGCCGCTGTGACGCCTAGTAAGAAGAATATCTTAAATGTTACGAATAGATTAGAATTCTTTAATGCCAGTTGGCACAATGCTAGAGAGCATTCACTAATAGGGGTGTTAAGTAATTAAGACTTTTCTTTTAGTACCTGGATATCTTCGGAGTTTTGGCTAATCTGATGGCCATTTAGTTCAGGCTTATGATTAAACACTACTTTTTCTAACTTTACAAAAGTAATTCTTTCGTTAGGAACGTACCTCCAGATATAATCTCCAGATGCTTTATTGATACCAAACACAGTCTGTGTCATTCCAATCTTTACGATCAAAGCCTGTTCGTCGTCCAGTAATACATGATCGCCTTCCTTAAACTGACTGTTCATAGAAAAAGCAATACCTTTTCCAAGTTTCATTATAAAATCTTTAAAAATAAATGCAGCGATAAGAATCGCTATCATACCCAGGAACGGTCCAATAAGTTCCGATAGTTGCAAGGCATATGCTTCTGGGTTATTTACTGCGGCGTTAAGAATATCCATACTACTATTTATTGCCTACAATTTTTGTCTAATACGTAGCCATTGCTCGCCGATCTCGTCAGCAAACCACTCTATATTAGCCATATCAATTAACCAATCTTCTCTGTATGGATACCTTGCCTCGTTAAACGAGCTAGTCACACCGTAGGCTAAACTATGTTCACTAACTACACTGGGAACACCTTGTATTACGCTACTGACTCCTGCGTTGCTAGAATAGCTAACTGTTAGTGCAGTTTCGTTAAGTTGGTGCTCAAAATCAAAGCTATCATAGGTTTCATGTACTTGTTGGGCAATATTCCACTCACAATTTTGTTGTTTAAACCATTCTACGTCTTTTACTGGGAAATGTAAATTTTCTCTAAACCTAGGATGACTTCTAAGCACAATAGGTTTATCTGAATGTTTACGGATCTCAGTAACAGTTTCCCTAAAGTAAGTTTCCATGTCAGGCATGTCTACCCACTGTTGGCTGTGTGCATGCTGGCCGCATACCAAGATGTATGGCTTGTCGACTTCTCGCCAAGGTTTCATCTCAATGCCTAACTTCTTGACCCTATCAGGATTTACACCCACATCTAGTGCAAAGTCAGCGTCACGGTTAATACCATTGATTCCTAGTTTCCAGGTTTCGTTACGTATTAACCCACCAACCTCAATTACTATAACTGGTTTACCTTGTGCGCGATATCGATCCCAAACCTCTTTATTTTTGCCCATTTGTCCAAACCATAGCACACTCCATATCAGAGCCGCATCAGCGTCCATTTTACCTTTAACTAAGGTGTCTGTTTTGGAGATTGCCTCAATGAGTTGTGGATATACCAGGATGTTGTTGCCTGGTAAGTTATTTGGGAAGTGACTTATTATCATTATAAATACCCTTAGTTATTATATACGCATATATTTATCAAAGGAATTATCCATGAATTTTAAAGTTTGCACAACCTGGCACAAGACAGGGTATAAAAAATACGGAGATCACTTTATTCAAGGATTTTGCCAGAACTGGCCCACTGAAGTAAACTTAACAATATACGCAGAAGATCACGAGCCTAACACTTACGACGCAAACAATATTAAAGTATTAGATCAACACACTACACTGCCTGACTTAAAGTCTTGGCAAGAACGACACAAAGACAACGACAACGCACATGGGTGGAATAGAGATCATTCAAAGAAAAGTTTTTTATGGGATGCTAGTAGGTTTGCCAACAAAGTTTTTGCAATATGGCACATGGTTGACAACACCGATGCAGATGTAGTAATATGGTGCGATGGTGATGTTAGAACACATTCTCCTATTACCATGGAATTTTTGCAGAGTATGGCTCCAGCAGAAGATGAATTAGTAACATACCTAGGCCGCAAAACTTGGCCTGAATGCGGTTGGATGATGTTTAATACACGACATCCAGACTTTAAAGAGTTTATGAAAGAATGGCGTTGGATTTACGAGAGCGACGACATCTTTAATCACAGTGAGTATCACGATAGTTACATATTTGGTGAACTAGTAATAATGTATAAAGCGCAGGGAACTAAGGTTAAAGACATTGGCGGCCCAGAGGCGTCAGGACATGTCTTTATTAATAGTCCGTTAGGCGCATACATGGATCATCTTAAAGGATTCCGCAAGGAGCTTGGCAGAAGCAACAAGAGTGACCTGCAAGGAAATTGGAGTCACACTGCTGAATGGTGGAACGATATGCAGCAAGTTAGCAAGCAGCAAATACAACAGGAAAAACTAAAAAATCCACACGAATATGATGCTACTCAACAGCAAAGAAGTGACGGAATAAAGAAATGATCCCAGTGTCGCAACTAGAGTTTAACAAAGATTTGTATGTTAAACAAAAAGGAGAGCTTATCTATGCTCATTATACTGAGCTAATGGATAATGTACTACATGCAAATTATGTTTATATGAAAGATTTTTTTCTTAAAACACAGTGCAGAACTGCTATTGATGTTGGATGCAGGTACGGTGAATACACAAATTATTTGCTTAAACACTTTACACAATTAAAATGTTTTGAGCCTAACTCTGCTGTCCTGCATAATTTTAATCGTAACATACCCAAAGAGAAAGTGCAGTTATGGGATTGTGGTATTGGTGAGATCGACGAGGTTGTTGATATGAGCGGGTCATTGGTTGTTAACGAAATAAATGCTAAACTTAGGAACCCTGCAAAGACAAGATCTGGAGTACGAATCTGTACATTAGATAGTTTTAACTTTAGTGATGTAGATTTTATTAAGATAGACGTCGAAGGCCAAGAGCTCAGGGTACTTAAAGGTGCTGTTGAAACCATACAGATATACAGACCCATGATAGTTATCGAACAATGCGGCGCAGATGTAAAATGGGGATACGGAGATCAAGAGAATCAAGCTGGTGCATATTTACAAAATATAGGGTACGTAAATACGGG
>Ga0209384_1001317_pt1 | contig 13159 bp, 19 predicted proteins | sample CoawatmetaG05DNA_FD_187511 | JGI IMG/M metagenome (GOLD analysis project Ga0209384, IMG submission 187511) | Marine microbial communities from the West Antarctic Peninsula - Coastal water metaG058-DNA (SPAdes) (version 2) | ecosystem: Environmental > Aquatic > Marine > Coastal ... | reverse complement strand
CTGATATCTCATCAGCGTAATACATGTCATAAATTAATCTTCTCATTTAACAGTCTCTTTCGTTTTCGTAAATATGTTTTACAGTTGGAAATCGTAATGATATTCCTCCTTTATCGTTGTTAGTTTCTTCAAAGTATTGAACAGTAATTAATTTACCAAGAATTGATCCATCCATATACTCTAAACGTTGTTCTTGACTAAACCCACTACCAACCTTTACTATATGACCTTTATGTTCAATCCATACTTGTGCTAACATAGACATTGACACTGACTTACCATCTCTAACTACTTCATGTTGATCAATGTCCCAACCTAACACTTCATATTCAGCATCAAAGAATTTTTTTACTTTAAGTAAATTTTTGCTACGTTTACCTTCATAACCTACATCTTTACGTAACATAAATCCTTCCCAATTATTGTCAGCTGCCATTTGAGTCCATATATCAAAATGTCTACCATCTGTAACAACTGATTGGTCTAAATAACGTAACGTGTCTTTAGTAGCATATCTAGGTCCTAACCACGTTCTTAATGTGTGTAATCTGTCTGATAATATTTCAGTTGACTTATCATTTTCAAAGTCAGTTTTATGAATCATATCAAACAACATAAATGTAGGATTTTCAATTTGATGATCTTTACGTCTAAGTTGTTTCATTACACTTTGGAAATCTTCATTACCATCTTTATCTATTAAACAAATTTCACCATCAAACACATAGTTGATAATGCCTGTTGCTTCAATAGCATATTTAATTTTGTTTAATGTAGTAAATTCTTTACCCATTCTACTATATAATGTACATTTACCTTCTGTATCTACAACTGCTAAACAACGTACACCATCTAATTTTCTACTAGCATACCATGTTTCATTCCAATCACATTTATCATCATAACTTTGTGCTAATGCAACGTTGAATGTAGGAATCAATCCAGGCCATGCTTTGTTAAGTACTTTAGCACCTGCTCTGATTTTTAAGTCTTTATCAATAATGTTATAAATTAAATCTTCATAACCTGGATTTTGGGCAACAAAACTATTTACCATAGCAATTGCATCATGGCCTGTGTATACTCTGTTAGTTAAATCATCTAATAAGCCAAATATAGATTCATAAATTTTGTTTGAGTCACATAAGTCACTATTTTTCTTACATGTTTTACTAGTAACGTAATACTGTTTGTAAGGATTGTAAGTGTGTCTAAGGACTAACTTAACAAAAATTGATGATTTTTTTAGTATTTTTACTTTGTCTAAGCTACTAGATGTAGCTCGCATTTGATTGACAAATTGTTGTAATTCTTCCATATTGTTTGCATTTATATTATGCGTCAAGATACGAAGAAAATGTTGCTTCTCCAAGTTTGTTTGTAGAAGTCTTTAATTTTGATTTTTTATTTTATATGTCTTTATACATTTCAGGATCAATTGGTTCTGTGTCTAAAGCTACTTTTAAATTACGTTTTTGCCAATCATATGAAACCTTATCTTTATTTATAGGCCCACCTGCTGCCCAAGTATTACAACTTCTAGCTGAATGGCATTTAAAATGATGCATCCAACAATATCCTAAAACACCATCTTTATCTTCTACAGGCTCTGAAGCAATAGCAGGTATACATTTTTCTACCATTCTCGGAGAAACGTCAAATGCTACACAATTACCACATCTAGATTTTTTAGCTGCTTCAACTGATGTGTTCCATTTTTTAGCTATTTGCATCCAATAATCACCTGGTTCTTCTACATTTAGAGGACCATATTTAATAAAATCAGCTTGTATTGCTCTGTCACGGTTAGCAGTGTTTAAACCTACATTTTGTGTAGGAGCAGGACATTCTTTAACTTTATCCTCTAATGCTTCTCTAATAATTTGTCTTAATTCTGATTTTTTCATATTATTTTACTGATCTACTGCCTTGGCATTTCCATTTTTTTCTAGACAATGCATTTGCACAAGGTGGGTTTTTACATTTTTTAATTTTAGCTGAACGAGCACAGTATGCATTACCTTTTTTAGTACCAGGTCTTATACGATCGCCTCCTTTTTTAGCTTTACCTTTTTGACCAAATGATCTACATTTACCACTTACTCTTTTAGCAAAACGTTTACCTTTTGAAGGTTTACATTTACCTTTCTTTTCATCTATTTTGTTAAGTGTTTCTTTAACTGTTTCTAACATTACTTCTGTACATACGGGGCAGTATGCTTCGTTTTCATTTATAGCATCAACATAATATACATTTTCTTCTATTTCGCCACCTTTAACAATATGTTTTTTTATTAAATGTTTTAATGTAAGTTTAAATTCTGTATCAGAGGATCCTTTTTTTAAATTAACAGCATGTTTCTGTAGTAGATGTTTTAATTTAATTTTAAATTCAGTATTATCTTTAATTTTAATACTTTCTTTAATTATATTAGCTAAATGTATTTTTGATTCGTATGTGGGTGCTGGGTTTCTAGCTCCAAATGTTTTACCTCCTAATTTAAATCTTAATTTATTTTTAGATCTAGTTTCTAAATCACTTATAGTAAAACAATCATCCTCTTTATCTTCTCTTGGATTTTTTTTATAAAATTCTTTTATTAAGGTAATGTGTTTATCTAAATAATTATGCATTCTAACTGCATCTTTCATACCTGACTCACTATGAATATATTTAAGAAGATCTTCACAACACTTAACCATTGCTTTAGATGCTTTTTTATCCGTTTCTGCTTTTGTTCTTAAAAGAAATATTTCATCATTAGCTATAGCTGTTAGTCTTAATGATTTTAAAAATGCATCACTATCCTTACGGTCTATCATTGTGTTTTGAAGTGATTTATATAACTTTTCAGCTTCAGGATCCATATTAAATTTTTGAACTTCATATTGATTTCCTGATTCACCCCCTATAAAAGGATATTTTTTAACATTATTGTTTTTTGGTTCATCTTTTGGTTTATCTTTTGGTTCATCTTTTGGTTTATCAGATGGATCTGGTTCATCATAAGAAATCATAGGAGTTTCTCTACCTTTTTTACTAATCTTTATGTATCTTTTAACTTTTCTACCTCTTATAACGTCTGGTTTTATTGAACCTGGTTTTACCCCATCAACTCCATCTTTAGGTTCTTCATTTAAATTTTCACCTTGCATTTGACCCTTACATACTTTAACTGCTCTACCTGATAAGTAAGCTGATGATTTTTCACCTGCTGCCATACGTTTAGCACGGTATGCTTTACCTTTTTTACATAATTCCTCAAATAAATGATCTTCTTTTTCCATATTATTTAGCTGCTTTTGTATTTGATACAAATTGTTTATTACTTTTAGTCTTTTTTCTTGATGTTGCTGCTCGTTGTTTCTTTGTAAGTGACTGTGCTTTAGCTTGAGGTAAACATCGTTGTGTCTTTTTACCTTTAGGCATTGTACCACAATCACCTGCAATATTTCCTTGCGTATCTATACGCTTCCATTTTTCCTTTTTAAACCAATTACGTAGGTTTTCATTTTTAGGAACACAATTAGGAACCATTTTATTACCTTTCTTTTTTACACCTACTTGTTTGTAAGTTTTCCAACATTCATCTATTTCTTTTTTTATAAATGATTTAATCTTTTCATTTAATGCTTTATCATTAGGGGGTAAATCATGGGGGTATTCTTCTTGTATTAGTTTAGCTAACTTCATTTTACTTATTTTAAGCCTCTCATGTCAAAACCAGATTTTTCACCTGCTTTTTTAAATTTAGACTTTTTTTCTTTTGGTTCGGGTTTTAAATCTGCAAGTGATGGAACTGGTTTATTTATTACTTTTTCAAAATCTTTATCACCTAAAGCTCCTCTTAACTTATCATCAAGACTATCTGCTTCACTTAATTTTGCTATTTCTTTTTGGATAAGTTTTTTCATCATACTTCTTGTACGATCATCTGCGTCCATACCTTGTGTACCACCTGGTGTATTACCAGGTACCCCCTTAGGACCATAACCACAAGAACCTTCATTTGCTACCTTTTGATAATCAAGTGCATTATCTATGCTAACTTCAACTGATCCTCCATCTTGATCTTCTCCGTAAACAGTACCTTTACCTGATAAAAAATCTTCTATATCTCTAGGATCTTCAATGAATACTACATTACCATTTTCGGAAGTTACTTGTAAAGTTTCAACTATAATTTGTTTAAACATTGCTGAATATGATTCACTTAATTTAAATTGTCGTGATAATTTTTCCCAAGAATAATTTTGATCAACCCATCCTTGTAGCCTTTCATCACTAAAATCTTTCTTAAATTTACCTGCTGCGTTAAGAGCTATTAACATGTCTAATTTCTTAGTAGTACGTGCATTCCACTCTTTATTGTCAATTTCTTTTTCTGCTTTTCTACTTACATCTAAAGAGTTCCATGATTTTTCAGTTGTTTCATTTATCATATCTTCATCAGGTACTGAATAAGTAGAGGTACCATCATCAGCCACATTTTCTAATTCTCGGTTGTCTACCATTAAAGTGTCCCAATCTGGTTCTCCTGTTTCTTCATCTAAATCTACTATAAATAACCATTTACTGTCGTTTGAAAATGCCATTAAATCCTCATCAAATTCAGATTCTCGTGTAAATTTTAAATTAGCAAGTGTTTTATTACCATGGTGGTTAGCTCCTCTCCATCTAATTGTAATATTATTAAGATCATCTGTGTTATCAATGAAAATTTCTTTATCTTCTGTTTTTCCAGGTGCTGTATTTACAGCCGTTCTAGTTTTGTATGACGTATTGCCTATCTTTTGTCCTTCAAACATACTTTTAATGTCAGCGTTAACATCAGCTCTATCTTGTTCATCATCTTCATCTTCATCTTCACCTTCACTCATGTCATATAAAGAGATTTGTTTTATGACTTTATATAAACGAGTTTCTAATCTATTAAGTGTATCTCCATATTGATCTGCTACAGGGCCTCCTTCTGATTCTACATCAGGATCACTTTCCATTTCTCGATATAGATTACTTATTTGTAATTCTAAATCTCTTTTTTCATTTCTTAAATCTAAAACTTGGTCAAAACTTATTCTAGGGTTAGATTTCATTTGATTTCCTTGACCTTTAGCTGCTCTTGCTCTCATTAAAGCAGGATCGTTAAGATCTATTTCTTTTAAAGGTTCTAAATTTATTAAACTTGCTAATTTCATAATTTTTTTCTCTGTTAATTGAGCGTCAGCACCTATAACTCTAACTCCCTCCATTTTTAATTTATTGACAATTTTTCGAAAACTATATTCATCTCCTACTTCAGTAAAGGTAAAAATATAAAATCCGTCATCTTGTAATGTTGCGTTATAAGGGATTTCTTCGGCACTTTCATATCCTAAAACTTGGGAAGCTCGTCTGTAGTCTCTTTTTGGTATTCCTAACGTATACATAATACTTGTTATTTATTATAAATATAAAAGGGGATTAGCTCCTCAAACTAATCCCCAATTATCTAAAATGGACATAACCTATTTATTTAACGAGGGTATAATTGACTGATCTTATTAAAACTTACTTGATTGAAACTGTTTTTGGTTTGCTCTCAGGTTGAAGGGGGATGAATAGTTTCAGTAATCCATCCTTCATTGAAGCTTCAATTTCTGGTAGTGAAAATCGTCTAGCAATTTTCCATCCTATGTTAAAGCTACGTTTAGCAATACCTGAATGATAAATGTGAAGATCTTTTTCTTCTTTATCATCTTTCTTAGTATAAATGACCCTTAAAACATCATCTTCGACTTTAAGTTCAATTTGTTTCTTTGTTAAGCCAGTACAGGCTATATCAAAGTACAAACCGTCTTTGTCTTCGTAGATGTCTACGGGGTGGTTTAAAATTCTGTTGTTTGGTTGTTGAAATTCTTCTTGTTCTGCGTTGAAGAAATTTTTGACAAGAATGTCGAGTGGTGAGAATCGCTTCTCTAAAAATAATGTTCCCATTGGTAAACTGTTTTTAATTAATAATTCTAAAATTTATTTGTGTTGATCGTCCTAAGATCGATCAGTCAATCGTTAATACATACTATATTTTCCAAAAAACCTGCACTATTACTAATCCTGTTGCTAGAATTAGACTCGTCATTGTTTTAAGATTAATTCCTTCATTAAAATAATAACTTACCATTATAGCATAAATTACCATTCCCACTCCAAAACCAATAAACCTTCCAGGCCATAATTGACCACCAAATGCTTCTACAGTGTATTTAGTACCCCACATATAAAAGAAAGATAGTATAAGTCCTGATGATGCTACTAACCATTCGTTTTTTGCAAATGATTTCCATAAAAATTGTCCATTTAATTGAAAAAATGTTAAAATATGAGCTATTAAAAACATTCCTACCCCCATAAGCAGAGGCATTATCTTTATACTATTCAAAATCTTTTGCCATTTTTTGCATGATTTTCTCATCACTAAATTTACTACTATTTCTAGCTACAACGTGATTTGATTTAATTGCTACCTCCGTTTTAAGCCAAGCTTCCTTAATTGTTCTTGAATGTGGTATAGTTGTAAGTTTATTTAATGTTGTGTGAAAACCATATAAATCATCCTCATTTTCAAAATTATACCCATCAATAGCTTGACCAATTTGTAAGTTATTTATGTCACGACCATTTTCGGTTGCAACAAAATATCTACCTTCTGGATCAACCATAGTTCTAGCGTCAGGATATTTTTTAGTGACTTTCTTTTTAGCTTCTAAGAAGCGCTCTTTTGATATATTATTTACTTGCATTATCATCTTTTTTTATCCAATGGTTTAAATAGTCAGTATTACAATGGTTGAATTCAACGTCAGCTTCAGCTTGCTCTTGAAATAACTGTTGTTTTTGTTCGTCATTTAAACTAGCCCACCAAGCGTCATGATTTGCCTGTGATTCCTCTTGTGATATTGATTTACCTATTTCATCAAGATATTCTTGATACTGCCAATCGTCATCTATAAAAGCTTCAACTGCCTCTCTAATTAGTTGTTCTTGTTCTTCCATAAACTTTTCTTTCATTTTACCCATAATTATTCCCTTTTTTGATTATGGTTCAATATACGAAGGCTATTTTTAATAACCAAATTTTTTATGTAAAATCTATATATTCTTCGCCATCTTCTTTATTATCCCATAATCCGAGATCTTTAAGATGTTCAATGTGAGATTTATCCATTTCCCAGTCGGGTGTGGGATCGTTGTTGAATTTGTTTGATTGATTATAATCTTCCATTTGTTGTAGTTGGTTATCACTCCATACGTTACCAACATTTAAAAAATAACAGTTATAACACAACATTTCAAGATTTTCTAACTTCCAATTCTTTGCGTTTCCATCGCTAAAATTCAATATTAATGGCACCTTATAATCAACCACTCTACGTTCGTTAAATCCACAGCTATGGCATTCTTCTGCGACTAAAGATTCATGTATGAGCCTTTCTTTTATGTCTTTAGGACTATAATTAGATATGTCAACTCTGCCTTCTAGTATGTCGTGGATGGGTGTAAGGTCTTTCTTTTTATATAAATGTTTTGAAATACCTCTACCTTGTCTGTTTAAATGTGCTTCAAACAATGTTTGGTCTTCTTCATTTTTATAAAGTTTAGCGTATTGTTTATAATGGGGGTATGAACAACCTATAAAACGAGCAGCCGACATATTTGATTTAGTGTGCTTCATAGCACGTTCAATCATGTCTTTACTTATTATCTTTTTTCTCATATTGTTGAATCAATTCCCAAATATCATCTGGTGTATCAGTAGGTATTTCTTTACCTGTTTCTTGGTCATTTAATATTAAAATACTACCATCATGAAGAAATTTATCATATAAAAACCATTCTATAATTGATCTTTGTTCTTTACTAAAATGAAGATGCATTAATGATTCTATAACATTAAAAAATACTTCATCATATTCAATAAAATCAATTTTATAATCGTGTTTTAATCCCACTGAACGAGAATTTAAATGAGCTAAACCAGATACGATTATATTAAAATGTTCTCGTTTTTTAGCTTTAACTGAAGGGCGTTTTTTAGCTAAACCACTCTTAACTCCTAAAATATCATTAATTGATTTTTGGATTCTTATAATGTCATCCTCTTCTTCCATAACCTTTTATTAATTAAACTAAATCTTTACTTTCAAGTAAAGTATAACTAAATGAATTACCATGAATTTCTCTAGCTGATTGACAAATGTCTAAAAACGTATGCCAATCATCATTATCAGCAATTACTTGACAACCCGCAGACCATTTATCAATACGAGTTGATTTTTTACCTGCTCTACCTGTTGCTCTATGAATATTAATCCCAAATAAACCTGTGTCTGTTTTAGACTCATCTAAATCATAATTATCATCACGATTATTATCTCTATAAACTGTTACTACTGATTTTTGGCCTAAGGCTAAATATTTACCCTGATGTAATCTTAATTTATGTGAACCCCTATATTGGTCTGGTTTTAATATTGCAACACCTTTTTCACTTAATATGTTTTTAACCCAATGTGAACCTGGATCAGTTGTACAAGGAAAACAGTAAAATTGCCATTCACCCTCTATTTTATAGGATACAGTAATGCAATCATCAAATGCATTTGTTACTCTACCTTTAGTTTCTGAATTTCTAACTCCTATAATATTAACATCATATCCTTTATTATTATTATCTTCAAACCATTTGTATCCCTTTTCTCTAACAGATGTTTCAATCTGTTCTCTTGTATAACATGTTTTCATTTATTTTATCTTTTAATTTCTGTTACTATAAATATTTTTTTAAAATCTTTTATAGGCATTTGTTTTATATCTGCAAAATATTTTACTGCTTGTTCAAGTGTAGGTTGGATGGTTTTGTGGATTATATCTTTTCCGGTTTTAAGGAACATTCCATATTTTATCATAACTTATCTATTAAATTTTTAATTTTTGAGCATTCTTCATACTCTTCTCTTTCTATATAATAATCCATTGCTTTAGCTAAACTTCCTGACCACATATCTTTATGAACTGTTAAGTATGTGTTTGCATATTTTACTTCGCATAATTTAATTTCATCTGATTTTGTTTCAAATGCTTCTGTTATGCCTTCTACTAAACTTCTATATACTTGGGGTTTTTTCTTTTTTAACTCTAACTCATTAAACGATATAACTGGAATTTTACGTTTCTTTTTCATGAATTATTACATTATATTATGCTTAGTTAAATATGCTAAATATTTTTTTGCTTCTGGTTTTGATTTACCTGCATCTTCCATATCACGAATAATATTATTACCAGCATTGATAAAAGCATAAAAATCATCTTTATCTACAATTTTAGAAATTTCATTTAAATCACGAACTCTCATTTCTTTAAGAAGTTGTTCAGTCATTTCTTCTTCATCTTCAGGTTCAGGTGCTTGTACATCAGGGGCATCAACTTTTTGACCAGTAAGTGATTTTACTATTAAATTTTTAAGTTGAGCTAAAGGAATAAAAAAACCAATTACATTAGAACGTGGTACATCAGTATCTTTACTTATCTGTATATCATATTCTGATAATGCTACGTTAAGTTTTTCTTGTAAAGCAACTTCTAATTTACTTTTAAGTTCTTTATCTAATTCTCCAGTTAATGGTTCAAATTGAATTTTTAAACCTAATTTAGTTGGATTTTTATTTACACCTGTACGTAAATTAAATTTAGTATTGCCCGCATTTACAGTTGTAGCTTCTTTAAGTACCTCTTTTTTAATGATTTTTTTTATATCTTTCCAATTCATATTGTTATTTTTTACTAAATTTTTCTAAACCTGCTATACCAAAGCAACCTAATACTATCCAAGTAAATGAATCATATATAGTTTCATTTATTACTAAATCTTTACCTAAATAACCAGTAATTAAATCTAATAATGCAAAGCATACCATCACTATAAACGCAATAAAACCTACTACGTTTTTTTCATTCCACTCGTTGTCGTCTTTAAATATCCCCCACATGTTTTTTATTTTATTATACATATAGAAAAATATTACGAGGTAAATACTTTTTTAGTACCTCCATCATAAACGTAAGCATGACCTTCAGCTATTAATGTTTCGTTAACATTCCACTGTTTACCGTCATTATCCTCAACAAAAAGCTCACCTAACACTCTACCATATTTCCCTACACCATGTGATTTAAGTCTAAAATAACCCGGTTTTGATGATGTTGTTTCTAGAAGTTCTATTACTCTTGATTTTGCAGCTAATCCTAACTTTTTTTCTTCTAAATCTCTTGTTCTTGATTCCCAAGCATCAAGCCCCATAAATCGAATTCGTTTTTTAACCCATATATCGAATCCAACGTCAATTAAGGCGTCTACTGTGTCACCGTCAACTACTCTGTCTAATTTTGCTCTGTAAATGTACTTTTCCATAATTTTTATTTTGTTAATATTTTTAAGTCGTTATCTATCATTTTTTTAACTAATTCTTTAAAAGATGTATTTGGTATCCATTCCATCTCTAATTTAGCTTTTGTATAATCTCCTCTTAATACATCAACTTCAGCAGGCCTCATAAATCGAGGATCTTGTTTAATATATTTTGACCAATCATTTATACCTATATGATTAAAAGCTTCTGTTAGAAAATCTTTAATTGAATGTGTTTCGCCTGTTGCTATTACATAATCCTCGGGATTATCTTGCTGTAACATCATCCACATTGCCTCTACATAGTCTGGTGCATAACCCCAATCTCGTTTAGCGTCTAAATTTCCTAATGTAATATGGTCTTCTAATCCTAGTTTAATTTTAGCAACACCATCTGATATTTTTCTAGTTACAAATTCAATTCCCCTTCTTTCTGACTCATGATTAAATAATATACCTGAACAAGCAAACATATCATATGACTCTCTATAATTTTTAGTAATCCAATGACCATATAATTTAGCTACACCATAAGGACTTCTAGGATAAAATGGTGTTGATTCTTTAGCTGGATTTTCAACCATTCTTCCAAACATTTCAGAACTACTTGCTTGATAGAATTTAATTTTAGGATTAAATTCACGAATAGCTTCTAATATCCTTAATACACCTAATCCTGTTACATTACTTGTATGTTCGGGAGTATTCCAACTTTCACCGACAAATGATTGTGCTGCTAAATTGTATACTTCGTCTGGGTTACATTCTTTAAGACATCTTAATAATGAATTTTGATCTGTCATATCACCATTTAAGATTGTTATTTTATCTTTAAGGTGTTTTGTATTAATGTCATTAGCATTTGATGAACGACGTTCCATCCCATATACTTTATACCCTTTAGTTAATAGTAAGTCAGCTAAATGACTACCATCCATTCCGTTAATCCCTGTTATAAATGCTGTTTTCATATTTTATTTATTTTTAATTATAGCTCTACCTTCTAATCTTTCCCAATCACGTTCAGGTCTAACTTCTAAATTAGTTGACCATACTCCTTTAAGTGTATTCATACAAATACCCTTATCTTCACCAAAATTAATCATAGCTTGAATATCTTTAGGAAAACATGAACCTCCAAATCCTTTTTTTCCATCAGGACCAGGAACTGACATATGTGAATATCCTATCCTACCATCACGTATAAAACCTTCAATAGCCATATCCCAATCAACACCACATTTATCAGCTACTAACTTCATTTCATTCAAAAATGATACTTTAGTGGCAAAATAACAATTATTCATATACTTAATCATTTCTGATGTTTCAAAATTAGTTTCAATACATGGTACACTGTCACCAAATCTCCATTTATATAATTCAGCTACTCTAGCTGTATTTCTTTTTCTTCCACCTAAAATAAATCTTGATTGGTTTATGAAATCAAATTTAGCAGAACGTTCTGTTAGAAATTCAGGATTAAAAACTATATTTAAATTTGTAAATTTCTTACATAAATTAGATGTAGTACCAGGTATAACTGTAGATCTAATTAATATTATATTATCTTTTCTCTTGTTAACTACTTGAATATCTCTTAAAACAGATTCTAATATTCCTAAATGCATACTACCATCTGAATTTGATGGTGTAGGTACAGATAGAAATATAAAATCTGATTTATTAACTGTTTCTTCTAATGTATGTATACCTTTTGTAGGATTTTTATCATAAATTCTAACTTCAGCATCACAACCTGTTTGTGCTGAAAAACCAAACTCTACAGCAGATCCTACAAATCCTCTACCTATAATTCCTATTCTTTTCATTTTATATTATTTAAATTGTTTCCTACTATTAATTTTGTGTGTGTTAATGTATAATCTTTTATTAATAAAACCCCATCTATAGTTTTTAATAAAAATGTATCATTATCAAATATTTTTAAAATATCTCCTGGTTTATATTTCTCTTCTGTAAATAAAGTATAACTAAATGGATGGGCTTCCCATATTGTTATTTTTTTATCTAGTAAAAAGGCTCCTGGGAATGGTCTTGATACACCTCTTATTAAATTAAAAATTTCATTTGTAGTTTTTGATAAATCGATTTTACCATCATCTGATTTTCTTTTAGGAAAAAAGCTTTCAGGTTTTGATTTATCTTGATCTTGTAATTTAATTTGATCATTATTAAAATCTTTAATTAAATTATTTACTACTTTTTCTGCATTTATAATGCTTTTTAATCTTAAAGAACTTATATTATCCCAAGGCAATATATCTAATTTAGATGTAGAATAAATATCTCCATCATCAGGATTTTTATTATATTGAAAACAGTGATTATATACTTGTTTAAAATCTAATATCATTGACCAATTAAGGGGAGATCTACCTTTACCAAAAGGTAACCCTAAGGGGCTTGCATGAAATCCAAATATACCCTTTTTAAACCTATCTAAAACATACTGAGGTATTATTCTTTGCCAACCATAAACTATTCCTAAATCAAAAGTATTATTATTAAAAAAATCTTTACATTCTTGAGTAGAAAAGTTATAACTATTTGATTCATAACATTTTTTATCAATAAGTTTATTTATTTTTTCACCCCCCGATATATGATACTTTTTTGTTTCATTATCGTTTAAAGTTATAACAAGATCTATATTATCTTTAAAATTTTTATAAAGATCGTATGTATCT
>Ga0209384_1001311_pt1 | contig 13224 bp, 20 predicted proteins | sample CoawatmetaG05DNA_FD_187511 | JGI IMG/M metagenome (GOLD analysis project Ga0209384, IMG submission 187511) | Marine microbial communities from the West Antarctic Peninsula - Coastal water metaG058-DNA (SPAdes) (version 2) | ecosystem: Environmental > Aquatic > Marine > Coastal ... | reverse complement strand
CGTCCAATAAAACTCATATGTTAATCCTATGTTATTTCCATTATAGATAATGTACCAGAAACTTTATCTGCTACTGAACAATCTATTTTAATTTCGTCTGTTGTTTCTAATACAACTTTTCCACCAGATAAAAGTTCAAGTGAACTACCTGCTGGTATTGTTACATCTTTTACTAAAAATGCAGTGCCATTTGCAGTATTATTAGCTATAGCTCTATTTGCTGTATCACTAACTAATTCTACTTCAACAGTTACTGCTGCTGAATGTATATTAGTAAGAATCAAACCAAGAACAACAGTTGTTGTACTTCCTGCTACAGTATACATTTTGTATGCTGTACCTGCTGAATTTGGTTCGGCTGCAAAGGTTACTACCTTAAACGTGTTTGCCATTGTTATTATCCTTTATTTGTTATTATTAATTATTATCCTAAAGCTATTGCTAAAGCTGTAGGGTCGTCTGTTACATATCCAGCAGTATTCAAATATGTTTTAACATCTGACAAAGCTACTTGTACCATAGTACCAGCGTCATTTACAACTAATCTATCTGCATCTAATAATGTTGTTCCAGTAGCACTTGTACCACCAGCCATTTTATTTAGTTCTGTTGCAGTAGCAGTTACTGCTACATTTTCATTTATTTTTGGTGAAGTATAAGTTTTATTTGTAAAAGTTTGTGCTCCTGCAAGTGTAGCAACAGTTGAATCAATTGCTATTGTTCCAGCAGATGTAATTGCACCACCAGACAAACCAGTACCAGCAGTAACACGAGTTACTGTTCCTGTATTATTTGGAGTAATTACAGTAAAAGTAATTGTGTCAGAACCTAATGATGCTGTGTTATTTGTAGTACATAAGAATATTTTATTATCATTAACACTTCCTTGATTAGTAACAACCATTTGACCTGATAATTCAGCAATAGAATTAAATTGTGTATCTCTTGATGCTGCACCAGCACCAGATCCTACTGCAGTATATAAACCATTTTGAGAACCTGTACTTTGATCTTTTAAAAGTACTCTATCTCCAGCTACAAGTGTAATACCATCAATAGCGTCTCCAGCTTCTAAACCATTTGATACATTTACATTTGCTGTTGAAGCACACTCTGCAATAATTCTAGTTCTTAATCCAGCAACTGCATTATCAACATAAGTTGTTGCAGCTTTTGCATCTATTTGTGTTTGAGCATTAGATGATAAAGTATTAATATATTGAAATTCTGCAGTTGTTACTGTACCATTTGCAATCTTAGTTGCATCTATTGCAGCACTTGAATTAATATCTGCATTAACAATTGCACCATCTGCTATTTTAGCAGAAGTAATTGCTGAATCTGGTATCTTAGCTGTAGTGACTTGGTTATCTCCAATATGAGCTGTGTCGATTGAGCCATCTGTATAGTGTTCAGAATCTATTCCATTATCAACTATCTTTGTACCATTAACTGAATCTGCTGCTAAATGAGCAAGATCTATACTTGCGTCAACATAATGTTCTGAATCTATTTGATCGTCTGCTATTTTGGCATTTGTAATTTGATCTGCTCCAATGTGTGCAGTATCAATTGAACCTGCTGCGTAATGTTCACTATCTATAGCATCATCTGCTATATGAGCATTGTCAATACTACCATCTGTATAATGTTCGCTATCAATAGCGTTATCAGCAATAAGAGAAGCAACTATTTGATCAGCAGCTATATGTGCAGTATCAATACTAGCATCTGTGTAATGTTCAGAATTAATAGCATTATCTACAATCTTAGTTCCATTTACAGAGTCTGCAGCAAGTTTAGCAAGTGTAACAGATCCATCAATTACATTAGCTGTTGCAATAACTGCTACAGGTATAGAACTATTTGTTTTACTTAAAGCACCAATAAGTACACTTGTAATAGCTTCATTAGATAAAGATCCTGAATCCCATGATACTGTTACTGTTGTATTTGAAGAAAATGCTGTTGCTGTTATTGTTCCATAAATAGTGCCTGGCGTACTTGCAGTAACTTTAACTCTACGTCCAACATGATAAATAGCTGTTACGTTAACTCCTGCTATTGTAAAACTTGTTCCTGAAACGTAAGCTGGTGTATATGCACCTGCTCCATCTCCGTATTCAATCCATTCAGCAACATTGTAATGCTGTCTAATATCTGCCATAATACTTCTAAAAGCATTATTGATATTGGAAGGCAACATTCCTTCTGCGACTGAGACGGAATTAGTACCTGTAGCTGTATTGTTTGCTGATGCTGTATCGTATTTACCTAAAAATGTTCCTGCCATAATTCTCCCTAATTCATGAACCAACTGAATGCTTTATCGCTTTCAGTATTGTTTTTATTTACTAATGTATTAATTGCTTCTTCAATTTGTCTTTGAAAAAATTCTTGTGTTTCCATTGAATATCTTACGTTATCTATATCTATAATATCACTCATTATCTGTACCCTGCTTTTGATGCAACAATGTCTATACCTTGTGCATGATTAAATGTTTTGCCTGAAGCTATTTTTACATTAGCTCTTATGTATCTTCCTGACTGTCTAACTGGATTAATACCAGAATCATTCATTGAACTTGATGCTGATGTTGTAACTGTATCTGCTAATTTATCTCTAGTCTTTACAATAACTGTTGCTTCAGCATCTACTATTGGTCTTATACCTGTGATGTTAGTTCTGGCTCCTTTAAATCCTTCTATCTCTGCTGTTTCTATTTCACACTCATTAGAAGTTCCTGAAAAAATTGCAGCTTTATAATCTGCATCAATTCCACCTAAAAACATTTGCCCACCAGACCAAAAATCTGTGTCTAATGATGCATTAATATTTTCTAAATTTTCAGATATAATATCCATTAATTCTACAGTATAAGCTCCAATAAACTGTGAAAATATTTGACTAGCATTTACTTTTACTAATGACCATTTTTTAGTAGTATAATTATATACAATCATACGATCACATATACCTGTAGTATTATTAGTATCATTTACAGAAGGATATAACCACATAGCTAATGTATTAAAAGGATCTGTTGCTGCTACTATTCTATCTGTGTATGCTTTGTTTAAATCTAAATCAAAAAATCTGTTAACTTTTTCTACACCAATACCTTGTACATTATCACCTTGTATTTCATAGAAACCATCATCAGCATAGAAAAATACACGTCTGTTATCTTGACATACTGACTTAGCATATACTGCACCTCTATTAGGAGATATAACTGATAGTCTAAATATTGTTGCACCACCAACATAATCCATACGAATTATTTGATTTTGTCTAAATACATATCCTACTTCTCCAGAAGTAATTGCAACAACTTTACCACCTGAACCTGGAAGGTCTTGAAAGTCTGATTGTTTACCTGACCATGTAGTAATATCATTAATACCTGACCATTGAATTCTATTAGTTGCTCCAACTATATTACCTGTTACTAAGAAATCTCGTATTACTCCTGAGACTCTAAACACAGGACAAGTTCCTGCTGTTTGTATAGATGTTAAAGCAGCAAAATTAGTTGATGTTCCCATTAAATAAAATTGAACTGCATCTACACCATTACTTGCAATAACGTGTTCACCAAATTGTGTGAACGTCCAAAAGTCAGTATCTCCACCTGTTAAACTTGCTTTACGAGATGTAAAAGTTCCTGAAGCTAATTGGTATAAATTTGTATTAGTTGCAACAAAGTTAAATACAGCATTAGAGTTATCTCTAAATGATCCTGCTCCACGAGCGTCTTTAGTAACGTTTGATGTACCAGAATAGTCTACCAAAGAAGGAAATCTTTTATAAGATCCTAAAGCGTGATAAACATTAGTTGCTACATTAGCACCTTTCATACCATGAGCTGGTTGATCAGGTAACCATTCTCCAAAAGGTACTTGCACTATTTACCTACTTTTTTAATAGCTTTTTTATGAGCTTTAGTAAAACTAACTCCAGATTTCATATCTGAAACCATCATACTCATGTGTTTCTTAGAGTGATGTGCTGATGCTTTTTTTAATTTTTTCTTTTCTTTTTTATCAATCATTATCTGCTCCTGTAAAATGATAAGTCAGTTTGTATATCTGATCTTTGTTGAACTGGTGCTCCACCATATGAATCTTGTTTGTCATTATTTTCACATCTTTCTAGACCTGCTACATACATTTGTAACCATTGCTGAACTTGATTAGGATCTATACCACCTAAGAAGTTTGCTGCATGATATAAAGAACCATATAAATATATAGAAGGATGACTGTTTAAAATATAATTTGAAGTTGCTGAATCACTTAATGCTACAAATCTTTTATAATAAGATAAATAACCAGTATAACTTGTATCAGGTGCAGGCCCAAATCTTAATGTTTCTGCAGCGTTATCACTTTGAATTGTATATGTTTTAGGTCTAGATGTTGTAGATCCTGCTCTAATATCAAACATTGTACTAGGTGTTACATATTTTAATGCAAATTTAGTACTTGATAATTGTATGTAAAGAGATCTAACTCCAATAAAACCTGTTGGTACTGCTACAGCTTCTGTGTTTATTGTAATAGTATCAATCTGCTCCATCTGCCTTATTCTTAACTTAGCATTGAAGTCAGCTTCAGCTAACCCAATAAAATCATCTATTTGATTAGTAAGATCAGATCTATTTAACCAGTCTGCTATAGATGCTTTTAATCCTGCATATGTTGTTAACGCCATTATAAATTTCCCTCAGCTGTTCTAAAATATCTAAACTCATTACTATTAAGTTTAGTTTTCATTATCTTTCTTTGAATTTGTTTTGGTAATTGAAACCAGTTGTTAGTTCCATTATATTCTTTAGTCCATATAGCAAGAATTAAAGGAGGAATACTAGCAACTCTTTTCATTTCTTTAGCACCAGATATATATCCACTATCATGGTTGTAAAGTTCCTTGTTTCTTTTTAACAAAGGATTTACATCTTGAGAATTATTGATAGTTAATTTACCATCAGACTCTTGGATGTATTTAGTCTTTACTCCTGCATCGTATTCAACTGATCTTATCTTAGCCATAAATTATTCAGTTAGTTCTGTAACGTATAATTGTCCGTCTGATGATCCAATTCTTAACACAGCTATTTTTTCTCCAGCTGATACTTTAATAATTTCAACTTCATTTGCAGGTAGATATGTTGTAGCTACTGCTGCTGTAGGTGCTACTGCTATATGTATATGACAAGCAATAGTGCTAACTACTCTAATATATTCTGTTCCATCTGTGAATGCTGCACCTAAAGAACTTGAAGATGCTGAAACTAATTTCTGTACAATTCCATGTCTTAATCCGTAATTCATATTTATTCCTTTTGTTAGGGGATGTTTCCATCCCCATAATTAACTATCTTCTTATAACGTAAGTGATTTCCATTTTAGATGCATTTGAAGAACCACCATTAGTAATTACTTCAAGTATTGATCCTTCTAATACTTCATTTAAAGCTGTTGGTTCTACTGTGTATTTTTTTAATGCAGAACTTCCAGCTACATGACTAATAGCTGCACTTGTACAAGCTACAGTATCTATTTCAAAAGTAATAGCTGCTGTTCCTGTAGTAGTTGCTTTGTTTTGTGCGAAAATTTTAATTATTCTACCAGCGTCTGGTACAGTAACAAATGTTGATGATGCTGATGATACGTCAGGTATTGCTGATGTTATAAAGTAATCGTTTAATGTTCTCATTGTATTATCCTATTGTTCCGATCATAACCTATCTCTGATCTTCAATGTTTTTAAAAGTACTAGGGGAGTAGTATTAAGGTTACTCCCCTATATACGTAATTTATTATGAAGTAGTTAAGTCGGCTACTAAGCCACTTGCACCTTCATTTCTTGATTCAAGAGTAGCTTCTACTAAAAGCTGTCTTTTTTCTGAATCACCAGTCTTAGCAAGTTCATGCATAGAGAAGTCTCTTAGGAACGCAATGCCCCAATATTCCATGTCTAGTACATAAGCGTCTCTATCTCTAGAGAATCTATTAGGTACTACTTGCAATTGACCAAAGTCAGATGCGTATACGTCAACTGATGTATATAAAGTAGCGTCTGCACCTGCATCAAATCTAGTAGAGTTACCAGTAAATCCTGATAATTTCTGCTTATTGAAAGGGCCACACATAACCATAGATGGATCTCCACCAGCATTCCATACTGATTTGATGACATCTTTTAATTGTGCTTCTGTGAATGCTCTTTGTGTTCCATCAGTTCTAGCAGTGTTTCCAATACCAGCTCCTGTTGTACCATCTGCAGCTTTGTTATCATTAGTGATAGTCCAAGCTCCAAGAGTTCCCATTTTTCTTGCAGTTGTTGCATTTCCACCTACTTCGGCAATATTGCCAGTGATACATGCTTCCATATCTCTTTTAAGCTCTTTAGCTCTCTTAGCGATTTGGTATGCAACTTCTGATGCTCTACCTGCTTTATCAACAGACTCTTGAGTTCCAGTAATAACTACAGTTTTATCCATAATTTGCGAACTGTTAGAAAGTCTAACTGTTGCTACTGAAGCGTCTAAACCTGCTTCATCACCTTCAATAACTGCATTGTTAGATGCTGCTGCTGCAAGTGCGTCTGTTTGCCATTCGTGAAGAACAGCAGTTGCTTTAGTTTTAGCTGCTGAGCTTAAAAATGGAGTATCTGTAGGTGCTATTGAATAAATAACGTCTGAAAGATCTTCTCTTTCACCTACTGAATCATACGTATCGAACGTATTAGTTGGTTGTGCCATTGTATTATTTCCTTTGTTGAGATTTAAGATTAATCATATCGGCTATGGCAGACTGGGCATCTTTTATATGACCAGACTTTCTTAGCGTATTGATTTTATTTCTTACGCTCTCTCTACCTGAACTACTATTCGATTTTGCAACACCAGCTTTTAAAACCCTTGGAGCATTTGCTATCTTCTTAGATACAATAGGTCTTTTGTCTGTTTGAGTTTTAAAGCTCATAGCATCTTTTGCTACCATTAAAAACCTATGGTCTGCAAGACTACCAATTTCTTGATCATTAAAACCGTAATCACGTAATGAATTACGCATACTAAGTTTAAAGGTATCAATTTTATTTGGATCGCTAAACTCTGGTATTTTTGTTGCAGCAAGTTCCTTTTGTGTATTAAGATAAGATTCATACTGTTGAGATTGAACCTGTCTAGCTTTATTTTTTAATCCTTCTATTCTGCTACTTTCTTGTCTTAATTCAAAGTCAAGTCTAGAAGCTTCTGAGGGATCTTCTTGATAAAGTTTAGCAAGGTCTTGTCCACCTTGTTTCTGTTTCACATATTGATCTGCTGTCGAAATTAAATCGTTTAGTTCTGATAAACGAGTATCGTAACTTTGACTCAAACTACTCTTTTGGTTTTCAAGATCTCTCTTTTCCATACCTAAAGTGTGAGTTTTTTGTCTGTAATCCGAGTCTCTAGAATATCCTGCTTTCAGCTCATCGAGGCTCACCTCTAACTCTTGACCACTTACTTTTACTCGGTGGAGTTCTGGTGTCTCTAATTCTGTTGTAGTTTCTTCTTCAGTCTCAGTATTTTCAGGAGCTTGTTCAGGAGTGGGTTTCGATTCCTCACTTTCTGGTACTTCCTGTTTCTCAGGAATTGGCTCTGATGGTTCAACATTAGTTGCTGGTACTTGATTGTCCTTTTGGGGATTCAGTAATCCATCTATTTTATCTGCTGCACCTTCTGTGTTTTCTGACATGATCGTTCCTTATGGGTTGACGAATTTGAAGTTTCGTTAGATTAACTTCGTTTATTTAATTGCTCAATATCGGCTTGAGCTAACCTTCCACTTGACATAACACTTAGTAAATGTCCTTTGATTTTATCCACCATATTAAAGGCTACCCAAAGGTTTCTACGAGTATCATCGTCTGCGAAACTTGTGTTAAAGATCTCTAGTCTGTAAATATCAGAAAGATCTTCAAATGCTTTCTTTAGAAGGGGATCGTCCAGCAGTTGCTGAGCTCTCTTGCCCTCCCTTATTAGTATTTCCTTGTCCATCATTAAAGAATTGCTTCTGTCCTCTCACTATTTGCCCCATTAGATCTCCTGATTTTTGTAGATCAGTTTGTTCTAACATGGATCTTCGTTTAAGTTCTAGTTCATCAATTTTGGTATTGTATTTCAATTCCATTTCTTTGATGGCTAGTTCATAGTCTAGAAGTGAACTTCGCATTTTGCCTTCCAATCCTTTAGCTTCTGTTTCAGCTTTTAACTGAGCACGTTGGTTTTCACCTTGTACTTGGGCTAATGTCACCTTCTCAAATTCAGTAGGTGGCTTAGGAGGAAGTTTAGGCATTTGTGCTGCTCCCACTTCTGGATCCATGAAGTATGGTTCTATACTATTTAGACCTGCATTTTCAACTAATTTTTTCAAAGAGTTGTAAATATTTCTTAAATTGACCATTGGGCCATGAACATTCTGTTGTAAATTGATTGCAGACATTTGTCTTTCTAGAATTGCATTCATCAATATTAACTGTTGTTCTTTTGATCCAGTACCTAATCCTACTTGTACTGTGATATTAACTCTGTCTTTCCATTCGTAAGGTCTCATAGGAATATACTTACCTCTGATTCTTACAATTTTTTCCTTGTTTTGATATTTACAAGTTAGTTCAAACATTTTTAAGGCTAAATCTTTTACACCAGTTTCAGCAAAGATTCTGGCGATTAACTCCATTCTCATTTGTGATTGTGTTAGATTTTGGTTTTGGCCAGTTGCTGTACTACTTAATGCATTTGAATCTAGCCCTTGTGATTGTCTGCTAACACCTGTTCTAGTTTCCTTAACGGAATCTAAATATGCTAACATACCACTTGCTTGTTCTGTAATGGGTTGAGCCTGAATAGGCATCATCACATTTTGAGGAGGTTGTTTTGTTCTTACAATTCCTCCTGGACGATTTGTTAAAAGATCATCCATTGAAACTTGTCCATCTTGTACTGCAACTCTATTATTATTTGTTAGATACATATTGTCTAACATCTGTCGCATTACAGTTGATTTAATTAATTGTATATCTTCTACTAATTCAGCTATACTTCTACCATAGAATCTGTGTGGCATGATAACTGGAGTCATAGAAACAAAAGGCATAGTATCTATTTCTTCCATATCAAGAAGTTTTTTACCATCACCTGCTACGCAAATTTTTAGTAATTCTGCTTTACCATCTCCATCTACATCCATTCTAACATAGCATTCATGAATTAAAATATCTTGTGTACTTTTATCTCCATCAGATTCTCCATGAGAAAAGTCTACGTTTTGATGTCTAGTAAATTTATCTTCACTATAAAAATCTCCATCACCAGTAGGTAACGAGTCAACTAAATCTTTATCATAACCCATCTCAACTAATTCTGTTCTTGTTTTGTTCACTCTATGACAAACAAAGTTTGCAGTATCAATTGACTTACATCTACGTTCAATTAGAAATTCTTCTGGTGGAACTGGTTCTATTCTTACTTTACCATAAATTTTTGTTCTATGGATTACTACATCATGTAGTGTAATTTTATCTATCTCTTTACCAGACTCATCTGTAATAGGTTCTTTGTAAGCAGTATGAGCTGATACTTTAATCATATCAAGAGATACTAAATCATTAAACTCATCTTCAGTTAATCTTTTGTATTCTTCTCTTTCAATTTTTTCTGCATCATCCCAATATACTTTTAAGATTCCGTTCTTTTGAATTAATGCGTCTTTGAATGCTGTATATAAACAAAGGAAACCATCATTCTCTTTATAGAAAATATAGTTTAAATAATCTGAACATTGTCTAGCCATTTCTTCATCTTCTGGCCCCATACCTTCACAGTTAAATACATTATCACCTGATGTAAAAATTCTCATCAATGATGGCATTAAACTTTCTACTGTATCTAAAACATCGTTAGAAACAACTTGAGAACGACCTTCTTGTTCATTGCCAAGAGGTTCGCCTAAATAATATTCTAATGATTTTTTTCTAGCAGATACAAGTTCTCCACCAATGTATCCTGATGCGTTATGTATTTCTCTGCTTACTACTGATAATATTTCTTGATTTGATTTTTTGTTTTTCATACTACGTATTTTGTATCTATATTAATTGGTTTATCCCAGTCTGATGTATCAATTGGGTCGTGTACACATCCATATCTAAATGCATCACTTGCGTGTGAACACCAGTCGTGTAGAGGTTTATTTTTAAAAACTTGATTCTTGTCGTCCCATTGTTTTCGATACTGTCTCAAAGCATCTAATCCTGTTTTACATTTAACTCTGTCAAAATAACAATTAGGTAATGTATTTCTTACAGATTCGATTCCATGATCTACTTCTAACTTAGGTGCTACTTCAAAGTCAATACCTAATTCTCTTGAAACTTCTAATCTTGATTTACCTGTTCCTAACTCTCTCGCCATTATATCGTGAGGTGCTATATGTCTACTATAAGCATAATCTTTTTCCATTAAGATATTTGCATAGTGTGCTAATGATTCACCTGAAGTTTCGTAATAATCTATTAAATGAACTTCATCTCCAATTCTTTGTGCAAACCATATTGCAGTAGAATCTCCAATACCCAGGTCCCACCAAGTTTCTACACCAACAGCTTCGTCTACAGGTACTTCACCAATTCTTTTTTCTTTATCTGCTTTAGTTATTAATCTTCCAAAGTAACTTCCTGATACTGCAGCAGTAAATGAACATTCAAATTCTTGTTCGTACTGCTCAGGACTCATTATATCCTTAGCTTGTTGTAGCTCGTCAGCTGGGATTACCCCTGTTTCAGAAGCTCTATATAGTTTCCCATACCAATCTTTATGACCACGTTGTGCAAAGTCAAATACTTCCCAAAACTGGTTATGTCCCATTGGAGTACCAATAAATAAAACCTTTCCTAATTTATCAGATACTGCTGGTCTTACAATCTCAGTCCATACTCTAGGTGACATGATAGCATATTCATCCATCACAACACTATCAAATCCCATTCCACGAATACTATCAGGATTATCTGCTCCAAAGATTTGTATACGTGAGTTGTTGAATAGATCTATTCTTAATTCTGTTTCGTTTCTGCTACCACCAAATTTCATTAATGGTGCTGTGTATTGTTTCAAATATTCCCAAGCGATACTCTTACCTTGACGATAAGTTGGTGCAATAAATGCACATAAGGATCTTGGTTTATCTGCTGCTGTCTTAATTAATTCGTTTATAGCTAGTACTGATTTTCCGAATCTCCTGTGACATACTAGAACACTAAATCTTTTTAATGAGTTGTGTACGTCTAGTTGATAAGGTCTTGGCTTATAGGGTATTTCTATGTTAGCAACTTTGTCTTTAGTCGTCTTTTTGCCAAGAGACTTTGATTGCGATTGGTTCATCTGTTCCTATTTTAGACGTTGATGATGCTAACCTAGGGTGAACAAATGGAGCTGCCTTTTCTGCTGCATACATTTTACGCTCAGGTGAGCTCATAGGATTGTTTAACACAGCTAATAGATAATCCAAAGGAGAATGTTGATATTTATCTGCCATATCTTCCATAGATTTCCACTTCTTCTTAGTGGCTGCACCTACAGGTCTACCAGCTCCAGGTCTTTTACCACCTAAGTTTGTAGACTTAACATCTTCTTTTTTTATTTCTTCAGACATTATGCTTTTCTTCCTCTTTTATCAAACTGTCTACCTTTAACAAAATTAATACCTTTTTGATTTTTAGCACCTTTGTATAAAACAGTACCAGCAGTTAATCCTATACTTAAAGGACTAAACGCTATTTTACTTCCAAACTTGATACCCTTCTTCATTATTTGTTTTAACATAGAAGGTTTCTTTGGAGGTGACTTCATAAAGTTTTGATCGCCTTTATATATTTTCATTAGTAACCTCTTTTAACTTTCTTACCAGTTTTTTTAGCAGCCATCTTAGCTTTCTTTTTACCAGCTTTTGAATATGGGTATTTCTTTTTTCCTACCATTGGCATAATTATTTCCTATTTTAATAAACCTTGTTGAGCAGCCATTCTTGCGTTAGGCATGGGTTGTTGACCACCACGTCTTTGACCCATTTGAGCCATTTGTTGTTGAGCTTGAGGATTCTGCTGTAATAATCCTTGTTGCTGTTGCTGTTGTTGTTGTTGTTTAGCTATCTCTGGCATAGCTTTAGCTTTAATAATTAAGGCTAATTGCTCTCCTTCTTCTGGAGTTAAGCTCATCATTTGTGTCGCTAGTTTTTCTAATTTATTTTTCATTTTGCTACCTTGTTTTTATTGGGGCCTTTTTTAATAATATAAGATTGAGTCCCATTAGCTCCTATTACGACTTCTTTTTTAAGGTTTCTGAATAGGCTCATTTCTTGTATTCTTTTGTAATTCTCTTTCAAGTAATTTTGTATTGATTTTGTATCTCTCACTAGCAGTTCCAAGCTCTTAATGATTTATTAATCCTACTATTAGGATCTCTTGCAGTCTTAGCAGAAGTAAGCTTCTTCTTCATGCCAGTCATTCTAGCACAGAACGATGCACGTCTTTTATTCCCTACTTTTTTACTAGGAGCTTTTAAAGTTCCCCCAGTTTGTTTTTTATAACTAGCTCTACCTTTAGCATTTAAGCCACCCTTTGGGTTTTTACCTGCTTTTCTTTGCCATGCTGCTGTTTGTGCCATTATTTCTTAGCAGTTCTAGCTGCTCTCCTAAAAGTTGCTGAAGTAGGTCTACCTTTTGACCCTTTCTTCTTCATTTTCTCTTTACTACCTGCAGCGATTCTCTTTCGCTTGGCGTGAATGTTAGCGTAAAGTCCACGTTTAGCCATTATATGCTAGATTTGTAGTCTTTAAGCTTAGCTTTTGCTCTAAACTTAGGATCTTTTAAATTTTTTACCAATGCATCACGTTTCTTCCAGCTTTTTTTTAACATTTTTGCTGATAGCTCTTTGATAACTGGTAATTGTAAATATGATCTCATAATTATCTGCCCTGTCCTTTATATCTATTGTGACTTTGCTGTAGTTTTTCCGACTTCGATTTCGATTTTTTGTGGATTCCTGGTCGACTTTTAGGCTTATCTCTAGGAATAAAACTATTAAAGTTTTGCTTAGCCATTAATCGTCAAGAAATGACATACCTATAGCACCACCTAGAAATGAAGCTGTCTTAGGATTCTTTTTGATTTT
>Ga0209384_1001310_pt1 | contig 13224 bp, 11 predicted proteins | sample CoawatmetaG05DNA_FD_187511 | JGI IMG/M metagenome (GOLD analysis project Ga0209384, IMG submission 187511) | Marine microbial communities from the West Antarctic Peninsula - Coastal water metaG058-DNA (SPAdes) (version 2) | ecosystem: Environmental > Aquatic > Marine > Coastal ... | reverse complement strand
GGGGGGGGGGGGGGGGGGGGGGGGGGGGGTAAACTTACACACAGCCGGAGGCGTTTAGGTTGGAGCCGTCAGATCGGGCGGACCTCAGACTCTGAAATTTCCCAAAATAGCAATTTTGGCGACATTAGCGAGCAATTTTGGCCACATTAGCCTCTCCCGAATGGTGGCAACACTAGCGCACAATGCAACACGAAAAGCTGGTCCCAGCGAGGGGATGGCAACATTAGCGCACATGTGTTTATCGACATAAAAGGAAGGGTTTTGTTTAGAAGACAAACACGATGTCCGGCCCACGCGACCACACGAAGATGGAGCTCGCGAGCGGGGAGGTGCGCCGAGGCACCTTCATTCACGGCGCCTGGCAGGGCATCGTGAAGGTGGAGTACCCCGGCGGCTCGGTGTACGTGGGCGGCTTCCGCGGCGAGTTCCAGCATGGCCGGGGCCTCATGACGCACCAAGACGGCAACTTCTATGACGGAGACTGGGTGCACGGCGTCAAGACAGGCAAGGCCGTCATGAAGGGAAACCACGGCAAGTACTCCGGGGACGTGGTCGGGAGCGTGCCCACGGGGATTGGACGCTACGAAGACTCGAAGGGCAACGTGTACGAGGGGCAGGTCAAGGCGTCCAAGCCACACGGGTGGGGCAGCATGCAGTGGACGAACGGGAGCGTGTACGTCGGGGAGTGGAAGCACGCCCTCATGCAGGGCAAGGGGACGTATTCGTACGGCACCGGCGAGGTGTACTGCGGGCACTTCGTGAAGGGCAAGAGGCATGGCTTCGGGGTGCTGAAGGGGGCTGGGAGGCTCCAGCACAGCGGACAGTGGCGCTTCAATCGCCGGCACGGCCGGGGCTGCTGTGTGCACAGCGACGGCCTCGTGTTCTTCGGCCGATGGGCGTGCGACCAGCGCCACGGGCGCGGCGGCGTGCTTCTGGACCGCCGGCTGAGCAGCCACTCGATGTGGCTGAAGGGCGTCGAGGTGCAGGGGGTCGGGCCGGGCTTTGTGGACCTCGGCCTGGACTGAGGTCCGGTGTACATAATGTTTCAATAAATAGCAGTCGAGGTGCAGGGGTCGGGCCGGGCTTTGTGGACCTCGGCCTGGACTGAGGTCCGGTGTACATAATGTTTCAATAAATAGCCCTCAACTGTACACGACTCGAGTCCGTGTGTCTGCGCCCGCGGCCTCAGAAGCCCAGCACCTCGAGCATGAGCGAGCGCGTTGGGCGCTTCTGGTACCCCGTCCTGATCTCGGACGACTCGAGGAAGGTGAAGGGCGGGACGGGGCCGCCCGCGAGCGCGCTGAGCACGAGCGGCTGGATGTCCGTGTCGAATATTGCGACGACCGAGGCCACCTGCGCGGCCAGCGTCGGCGGATGCGGGCTCTCGCGCGAGGCCTGCATGACGCCGCGGATGTGCGTGGAGAGCACGCTGGGGATGATCTCGTGGCGCTCGTCGGTGGCGATCTTCTGCGCGAGGAAGTCGAAGGCGGCGTCGCCGGAAACGCGCGCGGCCGGCAGCGCGCCCTTGACGTAGCTGAAGTTGTGCGTGGGCGCGAAGGGCAGCTTCTGCGCCGGCAGCGACTGCAGCAGCATCGCGGCGTGCAGGGAGCGCGCCGCAGGAGTCTCGAAGCGCGGGGCCGGGCCCGCAGCCGCTGCTGGCGGGCCGGGGATCGCGGCGATGGCGCCGATCATGTGCTCGAAGACCTCGGGCGACATGCGGTCCTCGCTGTTCTCGTTGTTGGCGGCGAGCTGGCGCATCTCGAAGAGGCGCGCCCCGCGCTCGCGGGAGCCGTCGGCGAGCGTGTTCTGGCAGACCGAGTCGACGTGCGCGCGGATGCTCGCGTCGAGCGTCTGCAGCGCGTGGAAGGAAAGCCGGGTGCGCGTGCGGTTCTGGCGGCGCGCGCGGCCCCTGACGAGGTCGGTCGCGACGGCGGCGCGCTGGGCGAGCAGAGCGTGCATGTTGCGGCAGAAGAGGCCGAGGTCTGCGTCGGCGAGGTGTCGGGCGGCGACGGTGCTCAGGGCGGCGCTGTCCTGGCCGACCCGCACCTGCGCCAGCCCGGCCTCGGCGTTGCGCAGCCGCCCGAGGAGGGCACGCACCCGGACGGTGTCGATGCGCGGCTCGAGGCGCAGGCGCGTCGCCGGGAAGAGGAACTGCGCGGCGCCGCCGAACGCCTCGAACTCGGCGGCCGCCGCGGTGGCGAGCGCGGGCGGCGCGACCGTGCGCTCGAGGCCGAGCAGCATCTGGTCGATCTGCGCAAGGTGGTGCTCGGCGGCCTCGAGCGAGACTGTTTTGGTCGGCGCGTCCCAGCTCAGGCGGCGGTCCTGCGACAGCCCGGCTGCAGCGGCCGCCAGTTGCGCTGCCGCTGCCACGTACGCTGCGCTCGGCCGCGGCGGCAGCGCGGCGTCGTGCACCTCGCAGCTCACGGCGAAGCGCTGGCCGCCGGGCGCCGTGAGCGCGAGCGAGAGCGGGACGCCAGCCACCGTGCGCTGCGCCGCGAGCGGCGCGCCGTCGCCGTCGCACACCGCGAGCTCGAGGCCGCTCGGCAGCGCCATCACGGCCGTTGCCGCGGTCGCGTCGAGCATGCACGGCCTCCTCACCAGATGCACCGCGGCGCCGACGTCGAGCGAGGCCAGCAGACACGTGCCGGCCGCCACCTCGCGCATCGCGAGCCGGAGCGTGCCCGTCGGTTGAATCAGCCCCGGCTCGCACGCAAGTGATTCGAGGGTCGTGTTCAGAGAGTATGCAGCGTCCATTTTCAGACACCGACGGCTCGTTAATAGCACATCGACTCCAAAAAGAGAAAATCGGAGAAGTGATCAGCACACGTTTATTACAAACACTTATTTCTTGGCGTTCACCGTCACCTTGCTCCGTTTCGCTGGCGGTTTCGGGTCCGCCGCGACGGGCGGGTCCGCCGCGACGGGAGCAGCGGGCGCCGGCGCAACGGCCGAAGCTAGCGCGAGCACCGGCGCGGCGGCGTCGGGCACGCGTGCCTGTATCGGGCATCCCCCGCTCGAGAGATCCCAATGATAATGATATGTAAGTGGAAATCTGGAGCCGGCGGCGGGCGAGCTCGCGCCGGCCGCGGACTCCTTCTGTATCCATGTATCATACATTTCTGAGCGTTTTTCTCTGTTTTCCCGAGCATCATTAAAAGAATTTTTGTTGCTGCCCAACTCTAGAGACAGACTCATGTCTACATCGAAATATTGAACTTTGGTATTCTCAAATGCGAACTTGCATTGTATCGCAAGCACACGACGTTTGCCGTGTGTCTCATCAAATAAACGCTCGATACAATCGGCGGTCAGCGTAATAAGGTCGTTCGGCGAGAATCTCAACGTAGACTGGTGTACCTGTGCGAATTTAGAACGGTCCATGGTTTTCAGATGATCCTGTATTGCTTTTTCAATCAAATTTTTGTCCTCCAGCAATTCATCTGGAAATGTGAAAACACCCTGTGTTCCTTGGTCTTTACGCAGTTTGAACGTACATCCCACGACCAAAGGAACTCCAAAAGCATCATAGTACGTCGGTAGGCACAATGGAATGTGCCTGTTTATATCGACAATAATCCTTTGGACTGCGTCGTTTGTCACATCTTTTGGAATAGCTTGTTCAAGACGTGATCCGGGAGTGTTTAGATCGACATGGAACGAATGGGAGGCATACTGCACGCCCTTCCGAAGTCCAGACACCTCATTGTTCAATCTGTCAATGCGATGCTTTTGTTCTTCAACTTTGAGGTCTGTTTCCTCTTGTACTTGAGATGCCCGCTCGTATTCCGTTATTTTTTGAGCAAGTGCTGCGAAGTGTTCTTGGTGTACACGGATTTCCTCGTCGACGAGTTTTGCGGCCTTCTCGCACTTCGTCTTGGACTCGGCCGCTTTTTCCTGCAGGACCTGCAAATCACTCTGTGGTATATTTTCAGACCTCTCTGCCAACGCTTTGTCGTCGTTTTTTTGGGCTGTTCTTGCAGATTCAAGGTCGTCAGACATACTACGTTTGTTCGCTTCAGAATGGGCTGTTTTCTGCTCGAGCTCTTTCAAGCTGGCGTGTGCACAGGCCGTTGCAGTGCAAGCTGTCGCATGCATATCAACCGCTTTGTTTTTGGAAACTTTCAACGCCAGCAGCTCTTTACAGATGTCCAGTATCCTGGCGAGCCTGATGCGTTTTTGAGACGCCTGGTCGATACGGGATTTAATGTCTGATTCTGTCTGGTTGAAAACGTGCATGGTGTGGTAGACAGGCGCAAACAGCACCTGCAGGAGCTGGTGACCGCTGCTCATGTTGACCTGGTCGTCGTTCCAGTAGTGTGCATAACGCGAAGTAGAGGTGCTGGCTTTGCGGTGCTGCATCATCTGCGCTAAGCGCCAGTATCCGGTGGTGCGATAGTCGCTGAACGCGGGCGTCAGGTCCGAGTCTGTTACATCGCTCATCTTGAAGACGCGCGGTATGATCTGCCAACATCTCCGGGGCTCGCCTGGAAACGTCTGGGTTACGATGCCTTTGTAGTAGTGGTTGAGCTGGTAATCACGTGTCGGCAGCCACTCGAGTCTGAGAATGAGCTGGTCGCCAGCACTGAGGTTCTGGTCGGCCCAGTAGTTCACGAGGTCGACGTTCTGGCCGTCCACCGTCATCGTCGTCACGTGGTTGGCGGCGGCCTGCACCGGCATGAACCCGGTTTCCGACATGCCTCCCTGCTTCTCGGAACCGGCGCAGATGCCGTAAGGGAGCAGACGGGAGCGCACCAGCCTCTCCACGGACTTGAAGTTCTTGTCGGCGCCCTCTTTATGACCCGTGAGCTTCATCGACGCCTCGTCGGCCTTCTTGGTGGTCTTGGGGTTGTTCTGCTCCCAGCCAAGATCACTCTTCAGTCCGCGCCAGTCGCTGTGCTCGCAGTGTCGATCCTGGTTGGGGTTGACGATATCCGGCACACGCTGCACGCCCGCAAGAATGTAGTTTGCGGTGGCGATGTTGACGAACAACGCGTGCGTGCTCAGACGCTTCTTGTCGGTCGGGCCCACCTCCTTGCTCTCGAAGAGCAGGCGCGCGTTGTTTTCGGTGTTGAGCACCAGCGCGATGTCGCCCTGGTCCACCACGTGCGAGACGCCGATCTTGCGGCCGCCGGCAGCGGCCGCCGGCAGCCACAGCTTGTGCACGATCTTCTGGACGCGGTGCGGGATCTGCTGGTAGTTGCGGTCGGAGCCGATGCGGCCCTTGTCGGGCCCGGAGTACGGCGTGATGCCCTCGAGCAGTGCGCTGTTGAAGTTGATGCGGCCGTCGGGGTCGCCGTTGGCGCCGCTGGGAGCGCCCTGGCCGAGGCTCGGCAGCGGCCCCACGTTCATCTGCGTGTCCGGGAGGCGCATGCCGCCGCTGAGGCCGGCGAAGAAGTCGCTCATTCACAGGCCCGGCGCGACACCTTTATACTGCGGCGAGCGCATCCGCCGTTTCTGCGCGGCCGCTACTCGTCGTGCACACAGCACACGAGCGGCATCAGCGAGAGGATGCCGTCGCGCGGCCGCTACTCGTCGTGCACACAGCACACGAGCGGCATCAGCGAGAGGATGCCGTCGCGCGGCCGCTACTCGTCGTGCACACAGCACGCGAGAGGATGCCGTCGCGCGGCCGCTACTCGTCGTGCACATAGCACACGAGCGGCATCAGCGAGAGGATGCCGTCGTTGCGGTTGAAGCCGAGCTCCTCGACGACGCGCAGGTAGTTCTCGTCGGGGAAGAGGAAGGTGCCCTCGCCCGAGTTCTCGCCGTCGGCCAGCCCCGCCGCGCGCTCGCGGCCGAAGATCGTGTTGTGGGCGGAGCGGTCGCGACGGACGGCGACCGTGCTCGAGGGCACGCCGGCGAATTTGCTGTGGTACGCGACGGTCTTCGTCGGGAAGCAGCTGTTCTCGGCCGGGGAGCTGAAGATGGTGCCGTACATGTTGTAGTCCGCGTTGTCGCGCGGGCCCTGGTAGAGCCAGAAGCCCTCGGCGCTGAACATGTCGACGACGATGCCGTTGGTGCTGTGGTCCGTGCTCGCCGCGGATTCGCAGAGCAGCATCTCGTGCGGCTGAGCGGCCGCGCGCAGGTCGTTCATGTAGGTCGAGGTGGTCGGCAGCGCCATGCGGGTTTCCGGGACCGGATGGCTCGTGTCCGTCACGAGCTGCAGGCGGACCCCGAAGAGCCGGCCGAGGTCGGCCGCGATGCGGTTGTGGTTGCGGTGCGTGGCTGTGCGCAGCCACTGCAGCTCCTGGCACTCGAGCAGCTCCCCGCACGTCACATGCTCGCTCGCGTCCAGCCACAGGTTGTACAGCTCCTCGGCCGCGTGCGTGAGACACCCGCTGACCACGACGTACGCCTTGTGCTCGCGCGTGGTGTTCGTGCAGGTGCGCGCGAAGGCGTGGTAGAGGCCCATCTTCGCGGGCACGCTCGGGGTCCACGCGATCTGGTCGGTGTTGTTGTCCGTCACGAACGAGATCCGCCCCATCTCCGTGCGGGTCGCGCCCTGCACGTCGGGGATGCAGGCGAAGCTCGCGAACGGCCGCTCGCTCGTGTGCATGCCGCGCGCATACTCGGCGAGAAGCTCGCGGTAGCGCGGCATGTCCTGCACGACGCGGATGATGTGCGCGTTCAGCGGCGCCGCAGCGTTGTTGCGCGGCGCGGCGTCCGGCAGACACTCGTACACCGACGTCATGCTGAACGTCTTGCGCGACATCGGGAGCACGCGTGCGCTGTCGAGGCGGCTGCATGTGAACTGGAAGCCCTGCAGCTCGCCCTCGGTGTTCATGCTGTGGTTCGGGAGCACCTTCAGCCGGGTGTGCGGCGAGAGCTGCACGGCGTTCTTGCACGCGTCCTCCTCGAGCGCGGTCAGGCCGTACATCGCCTGGCGCACGTCCACGCGCTCCATTGCAAGCGCCTGTATGGCCACGCAAATACAGCCGTGCTTGCCGCCGTCGATTATCGCGAGACGCAAAGCAGTGGGTTTGATATAAAAGAGGATACGATTCCGTGCCAGGCTGCATTGAACTATGTCCGATCACACGGAGAGACAATCGCAGCTACTGAGAGAGGTGCAGATGCTTGATCAGAGCGCTTCTTCGTCCACGCCATCTGCGCCGACCGAAGCTTCTTCGTCCACGGCATCTGCGCACACCGAAAGGGAGTTGCAGCTGTTGCACGACGTCAGTGTTATGCCCACTGTGCAAGCCGTGGTAGCACCCCCTTCTCCGACCGCTTCCGTCGACTCTGACTTGCCCGACTCTGAATACGAATTGACCGCCGACGAAAACGCGTATGCCCAAAGGTTCATGAGGGCCCAGGAAGCACAGCGCAAGAAGCTCATGAAAGAATATACTGAGAGCGACAGTGTTTCCGAATTCAATTGGTCGAGGCAAATACAAGACGAGGATGAAAATTTGAGGTTGCGTGATCTACCGTCGATCGACAATCTGACCAAACGCGCTATAGACACCTGCATATTGCACCAGTTGTCCACGTCCGCACTGTACAAGGAATCGACGAACATTGAGCTCGAAGTCATCGACGCGGAAGCCGTCTATAAACTCGTCATGTCAGAGGGAAAAGGTGATGAGAGCTCGGGTCTCTTGCAATTGTTCGTCATGCGACTTCTTGGCGCGAGGACCGACACGGACGGAGATCGAGTCGATCGGTTTAAGCTCCATGATTCGATATTGACTAAGGTCGCGTATCTGCTCGACGATGACAACGGATCGTCGACGACGGATCTGCAATTCAGTGACGAGGTCAAGGCTTGCATCACCGAGCATAACTTCGGGGTTAACCAGCACTTTATCAAGAAAAAATACGCGAGAGTCGACAGGTGGGAGAACTCCCGGAATGGAAAGGGCGAGTTATCGCAAACGCAACTTTTATCGATTATGGATGCTCGGACTCCGAAAAAACAAGGAATATCATACGAGATGAAGCTGCGCAAGAAGGCCCAAGATAAACCCGAGACAGATCTTGTGAGGTTCAGGGTGCGTTTAATCGTAGATGATGGACGTGGCGGTAAAGTTCAAAAAGATATTTGGGCCAGCGATTTCTACACGGTGTTACCGTTCTACACAGGGAAGCAAAAAGACGGCACATATCTTTTGCAGAAGCCGTACGAGGATGCTACCCAGAATTCGGGCAGCGACGAAACATTACATCGCAAAAAGGCTGATTATGCAGACGTTGCAGATTTTTGCCTGCAACTTGCGGATGTCTCCAACTCGGACATGGAACGGATCGTCGTATACTTGAATCGGATGAAACTCACCAGACAGACCGTCCTGATCCAAAAACCGCAAAAGAGCATCCCTGGCTTTGAACGCGGCGCGAAAGGCCAGTATCAGAAGACGATGCGGAAAGGGAAGCATGTCACACTACCTGTCACGTACGATTTCGAAAACCCTAATTCCAGACAGAACTTTATTTTGATTGTGAGCCCAATCGAAAAGTTTATGAGAGTTGGCGACACCATATTCGTAGCCGAATGGCAAGAAGATGCGAGCGTCGAGTCGTCGTCTTCTGGCAGTGATGGCTCAGCGTCATGGAGCGAAGGTAAGGACGAGAGCTCCGACGAAAGCAGTATCTCCCAACAAAGCGATGTATATGTGACGAGCGATGAGGGAGACGCCGAAGAGGACAAGGAAAGGTTCAGGTACGCTGACAGAAGGGGACACACGTACGTCAAAAGGAAGCCCGGAGACGCCATCGACCAGCGAGAGGGTATGAGGTCTCAGGGCAGACTCGCGGCGCAGCGCAAAAAACCTAAGCCGGCGCCGTCGGCGAGGCCCCAGGCGGCGCCGGCGGCGCCCCAGCAGCCGCGCGAGGGCTTCACGAAGCGTAAAAGGGTCTTATCCGACGATGAGTGCTAGGCCGTGGTGTTTGAGCGTGTTTAATAAATAGAAACAAACAAAACGCCTCAGATGTGTATGTTGGTGAACGTGGGGACCACGAGGTGCTTGCGGATGTTCCGAGTCCCCGGCTGTATGCACGGGACGAGTATGACCGCCATCGGCCCGTTCGCCAGCGGCTGCAGGGCCGCCCACTCGTCGTCCGAGACCATATGAGCGCCTGGCCATATTAGCGCCTGACCATATGAGCGCCTGGCCATATGAGCGCCTGGCCATATGAGCGCCTGGCTATATTAGCGCCTGGCTATATTAGCGCCTGGCTATATTAGCGCCTGGCTATATTAGCGCCTGGCTATATTAGCGCCTGGCTATATTAGCGCGCCTGGCAACATTAGCCCAGTTGCTACTAAATACATTCAAATTTTCCGAACCCTCGATCCATATTCCAGGGCACTCTTCCCACGCTCGCGAATTTTGTTCGCGCCACCCACCACCACCCTCCCACCCCGTGTTCTCATGGCCTCGATGGTGCACGTCCCCAGGACGGCCCTCGACTGCAATGGCGTCTCTGCCGTGATCACCTTCCCCTCCATGAAGGGTTACGGCGGAAACAAAACCAAGTCCGATCTTGTGCGCAAGTGGTACCTCGCCCTCTACGCCGAGGGGTGCATCGTCTGCAGGCTCTCGCCCAGGGAGACATACAAGCACCAGGCCGTGCTGGGTGTGCTGCACCAGCAGTATGCGCTCGGGAACGTGCACTCGATCGCGCCCGCGGAGGAGTGCTGGGCCAACTTCTACTCGCTCACGGTCGCCCCGGGTGTCGCTGCAGAGTATGTGCAGGTGTCGGCCGCCGGCTTCGAGGCCATGGCCGCCAGGTTTCAGGAGATCTCGTACGGGCCCGTCGTCCCCGAGGGCAAGAACGTCTTCAAGCTCTTCATCCAGCACCTCAACAAGTACGGCATTGCCATCGCTGGCAACCCCAAGGGCCACGGCAATCCGGCCAAGCTCGTGTGGAGGGCCGCTGACTTCAACAAGTTCATCCCGATGCGCATCGTCGGCCAGAGCACGAAGCGCGAGGCGCACCTCGTGCTCCCGATCGACGGCGTTGCGGTGGGGGCGACGGACATCCACACCAACGACGTGGTGGCGGCCGACGACGACGCGCGCATCGCGGTTCTTCCCGTGGTCTGTGCTTTCGACAACACTCTGCAGGGACTCGAGCTGGCGAACTGGCTCATCGCGCCCCAGACCGAAGCGTACATGGACTGGAATTGCGGCAACCGCGTCGGTCTCAAGAACGCGCTGCTCGGGGAGCCCAAGGCGACCGCGCTCGGCGCCCTCGCGAAGGCCATGGCGGAGCCGGTGATGGCGATGCACGAGAAGCAGATGGCAGTCGTAGAGGATGGCTTCGACGAAGCGGCAGGAGCCGCCGAGGTCGGCGACAAGAGGGCCTCCTCGCTCGAGGGCGGCAGCTCCAAGAAGAAGGCCTCGGCGACGGCGGTCGACCTGCTCATGTCGCTCTCCGAGGCCAAGTAGGGTTGCTTTGCTCTTTCAGTCTTGCTCGGTGGGACGCGGCGTGTGCGAGGGGTTGGGTAGAGTGCTTATTGTTGGAGTCATGAATAAACTTAACGCATTTTGCGTGTACCGACAACCCTCGTTTGTGTACTCTTAGGGTTTATTACACAACCAAAACGATCTTAGCCGTGTTACATTTCTGCACACACTCGTAGTATTTCGACATGTCGGAGTAGTCCGATCGATCTTTGCGATGTTCGGCCAGGCACCAAGTTCTACGACGCATACGCTCGATCCTTTCGCTCTTGAGGGTTTCAGCACGCGCGGCGACTGTGTGTCGCTCTGCGCGCGGGAGAGCGATGCCAACGACAAAGGAGACGAACGCAGCAATATTCGTGTACAAACAGTAGAATGTGGACATCGCGAGTGCCACGAAGAGAATCGACACGAACAACTGCAGGGGACGCATTTGTGATGGGTCTGTTGCGGTGGCATTGTGCATCTTATATATTTCACTGGAGGCAAACATGACGCGCGCAATGTGTTTCTGTGATTTATTCAGAACCGGGAAAATCACTTCGACTAGGGGGGGTTGTCGGGACTGGTGGGGACGAACCCCTCCGGGACTGGCGAGTAGACGGGACTGGTGGGCTGGCACCCCTCCGGATCCAAGGCAGGCCACGAAACCAGCCCGTCAGGGCGGGCCGTGCCATCGAGGATCCCTGAGGCCTCCAGCATACGGGTGGTAGGCGACAACACGTATCTCTCCGAGAGCAAGCTCTGCTCCTCCTTCTTCTCCGCACTCTGACCCCTCGGCGCGTGAAAGAGGTCGCCAACCGTCACACGTTGCTTCTTCGATATCATCGTCTGCAGGTCCGACCGGTCCGTGTCCACATTCAGCTTCCTCTTCCAAGTGCTCTTCTTCTCCTGAGGGGTGTTCAGAACTTGAGGAGAGGCGGGCGAGGACTCGCAAACAGTCCTTGTGCTCAACGCAGGACCGAGGCTGGAATCCTTGGGCATTCTCCTGGTAAATCAAATGTCTGAGACCTTTTATATTTGATGGTGATTATTTGCGCGCATAACATAGCAATCGGCAACCTTAGCGTGCGGCAATATTAGCGTGCGGCAACCTTAGCGTGCGGCAATATTAGCGTGCGGCAACCTTAGCGTGCGGCAATATTAGCGTGCGGCAACCTTAGCGTGCGGCAACATTAGCGCAAGTTGTTGCACTTTTATATAGCAGAGGAAATTATTCATAGACCATATTTCGAAATGAACGACGAACAGACACGCACCCCCACCGGCCCCCCGCACGTGACAGAAGCCGCGGCGGACACCCCTCGCAAAGCCCTCGCCGGCGCCCGCCGACTCTTCCCCGTCGAGCTGTTCGGTGAGCAGGAGCCTGCCGGTCCTCATGGACAAGGCCCCCACGCTTTACAGTTCAGCATGGACTTGTGATGGTGTGAACAGACTAGTGCCTCGTAACGAACAACCCAATTATTCTTTATTTTTAATAAACTGGGCTAACTTATCAAATCATGTCCGTGACGCGTTGACGGTGACATTTCCTTGGGTGGTAAGGGCTTCTATAAAGATCGCGTGTACTCTCAGAGTCTGTTACAGGATGTGATCGAATTTGATGCTCGTGCTTTTCGTATGCGCGCAAGCGATCTACGGTGGACTGCCAATGCTCATTTGCGGTGGACACACGAGGCCTGCAAGTGTTCACATAATTGTCAGTCGAGCAGTGTTCGACATGATGTCTACGAGCACTACCAAAGCCCCCACCCGAGTGGTGTTGGCCATTTGGGCCAAAAGAATCGTGAAGGCCCCTGCTCGAGCGTTCCGTGGCGCACCGCCTCTCAGTTTCCACCCCGGAACGTCCTCTTGGTTCGCAGCATCGGTCTCTCGAAAACTTGTCGATGGGGTGTTCTTTCTCGGTGTTGCAGAATAGGTCTCTCGAAAGTTTGTCCATGGGGTGTTCTTTCTCGTGGTCGCAAAATCCAGCAGCGAGCATGGCTGTCCGAGTCGTCTCTGCACCGACGAGCTCGGCATATTCCTGCAACGGAGTCTTGACGCATTTGAGTCCATCAAGTCCGGTGGGAGGCTTGCTCGGGTCGCGCAGGGCATAGCCTGCAGGCGCAATCGCGTTTGTATGTGTGAGCGACGTTACCGACTCCGGTTTTTGAGACACAGCTGGCTCCAGGTTTGGTGTCAATCCAAGCATATACGGGTTCCTTGATTCTGCCTGCATATAATATCAAACAACTCTCTCATAAATAGTAATTTGGTGTTCAAATGACCTAATCAGAACTGTCAAAAAGAAGTATAACACGATGACGTACATATTTAAGTCTCTGTTGTGGTGGTCAAATGAGATTTATAAAAGTAGAGCTTTCTTGTGACGTCTTCAGTGGGTTCTCGAGGACAATCCACGAACATGAACACAATTCGATGGGTGCCATTTGCGCGTATATCAAGAGGCAACTTATCGCCACGCTGGAACTACAGAATATGAAAGATCTCGTCGTGCAGGCGGAGAAACTTCAACTTCGTTCAGACTCACGGTTCAACACCGCATCTGATTTATTTGAATCAGAAACATCTCTTATCTTCATATGTGAGTGCGATCACGACGACTGTGCAGCAGAGAGCGCGCCGCAGTCACCGATGCATGGGCACTCACACCTTCCACGCAGCAAAAACCCCTTAGCGCGAGTCAGCGGGGGTGTCCCAACCAACGGAGAACTCACCTACAACATGATGGCGTTGCTCGATAGAATTTACTTCGAAACCTTCCTGAATACAACTGAAGATAATCTCAATTACGTCTGCGTGATGGACTTGTTGA
>Ga0209384_1001303_pt1 | contig 13265 bp, 11 predicted proteins | sample CoawatmetaG05DNA_FD_187511 | JGI IMG/M metagenome (GOLD analysis project Ga0209384, IMG submission 187511) | Marine microbial communities from the West Antarctic Peninsula - Coastal water metaG058-DNA (SPAdes) (version 2) | ecosystem: Environmental > Aquatic > Marine > Coastal ... | reverse complement strand
GCAGCAAGTAAAGGAATATATGATCAATTTGCATCAGAAGTATCAACTGGTGGTGCGTTAATTGAAAAAGTATCATCTTTAGCAAATTAATCTAATTTGTATTAGGCCCTCTTTCTGAGGGCCTAGAAAAATATATGACATTAAAAAAATTTATAAATTCATACGAAAAATTTTTAAAATTTATACTGTTCGTAATGATGGTAGCCCTTGCAGCAACAGTATTGCTTGGTGTTTCTTTCCGTTTTGCTGGTAGTGCTTTAGTTTGGTATGATGAAGTTGCAGCAGTTCAACTTGCATGGATAACGTATTATGGCTCAGCTTATGCATCATTAAAAGGAGCACATATAAGTGTACCTAGTATTTTTAAAGCATTCCCATTAGCTTTAAGAAAAATATTTTTTGTATTATCTAAATTTATTATCTATGCTTTTTTGATATTATTAGCTTATTATGGGTTCAAAGTTTTAACACTTATTGGAGGAGAAACATTGGTAACTTTAGAGTGGGTTCCTCAAATTTTTGTACAATCAGTGATACCAGTTGCATCATGTCTATTTATTTTATCTGAAACTTTACGAATTCCAGAGGATTATAAAAATTTAGTTCTTCAAACAACTAACATTGAACAAACAGGAGATATTTGATGTTAATTTTAACAATGTTTTTAGTATTACTATTTATTTTATCTATAAATGTTCCTATAGCCATTGGTTTAGCGGTAACAACAATAGTTGCGATGGTATTAAAGTCTGGAACAAGTTTTTTAATCGATACTGCAATTGTTATGTTTGATGGATCAATGAAATTTCCATTGATTGCAATACCTTTATTTATTCTTGCAGGTTCAATAATGAATAGTGCTGGTATTTCTAGAAGATTGATAGCGTTTGCTTCTGCTCTGGTTGGGTTTATTAAGGGTGGTTTAAGCATGATCAACATAGCAACTTCAATGTTTTTTGCAGAAATTTCTGGGTCTGCAGTTGCAGATGTTGCTGCATTAGGTTCAATTTTAATTCCAGCAATGAAGAAAAAAGGATATCCAGGAGCATTTGCTGCTGCAGTCACATCATCTTCAGCATCTTTAGCAATTATTATTCCACCATCCATACCAATGATTGTTTATGCGGTGATGTCACAAAGTTCAGTAGTACAATTATTTGTTGCTGGAATTGTTCCTGGTGTAATTGGTGGTTTTTTTTTAATGTTAGCTGCATACATCACAGCAAGACGCAGAAATTTTCCAGTCGAAGAAACATTTAATCTTGCAAATGTTAGAAAAACTGCAAGAGAGGCAGCATTAGCATTTTTACTACCTGTAATTATTTTGGGTGGTATTTTTGGTGGTGTCGTAACGGCAACAGAGGGAGCCGGTTTGGCAGTTGTAGCGTCACTAGTTATTGGGTTAGTTTATGGAGAAGTAGATTTTAAAAGACTGTATGAAGCTGCAACTGAAGGAGCAATTCAAACATCATCTGTAATGTTGTTGGTAGCAGCTTCAGTATTACTAGGAGAATTTTTAACAGTCGAACAACTTCCGCAAAAAATTGCTGGATCAATTATGGACTTTACAAATAATAAGTATGCCGTTTTGGCTATATTAAATGTTTTTCTTTTAGTTATTGGTTTCTTTTTACATTCTGTGGCAGCAATAATTCTTACTGTTCCTATTGTCATGCCTCTAGTTTATGCCGTGGGTATAGATCCAGTTCATTTTGGAATTATTGTCACTTTAAATTTAGCAATTGGACAACAAACTCCTCCTGTTGCAAGCGTTTTAGCAACCGCATGCTCTGTAGCAAAAGAGGATATATGGGATGTAACTCGAGAAAACCTTATCTTTATAAGTGTTTTAGTAATATTGTTGCTGTTAGTGACCTATGTACCTGCCATACCAATGACACTAGTTGAATACTTTTATAGGAGTTAAATGAATAAATTAATTGAGCTTAATAAGATAAGCAGTCATTTAACTGAAGTAATTTTAAATAGACCAGAAAAGCTGAATGCAATGACCAAGCCTATGTGGATAGAGCTTGGAAAAATATTCAAAAAGTTATCTAAAAATAAAAACTTAAGATGCATAATTATAAGAGGCAAAGGCAAAAAATCTTTTTCGCCTGGCAATGATATAGGGGAATTTAAAAAAGAAAGATCATCATCAAAATTGGCAAAATCTTATGGCAAATTTTTACATGGAACTTTAGGTGAAATATTTAATTGTCCAATACCGACTGTAGCTCTAATAGAAGGAATTTGTGTTGGTGGTGGATTGGAAATAGCAGCATGTTGTGATATTAGAATTTGTGGCAAAAGTTCAAGATTTGGAATTCCAATTAAAAGATTAGGTTTAACAATGGCTGCAAAAGAATTAGAGGTTCTTTTAAAAGTAACTAATTATTCAACTGCTATGGAAATTTTATTTGAGGGTAGGGTATTTAGTGCAGAAGAAGCATTTGAGAAAAAACTTGTTAACAGAATAGTTGATGACAAAAATGTTGAAAAAGAAGCTTATAGATCAGCAGAATTAATATGTGAAGGAGCACCAAAAGTTGCAAGATGGCATAAGCAATTTGCTAGAAATATTTTAAAGAACGGTAAAGTGACTGAAAAAATTAATAATCTTGGTTATAAATGTTATGATACCGAGGACTTTAAAATTGGATATCAATCCTTTTTGAATAAAACAAAACCAAAATTTAAAAATAAGTAATACATGGGTGCTTCATTAAAAGGTATTCGTATTTTAGAAATGGCTCAGATTATGGCTGGCCCAACTTGTGGATTATTATTAGCCGATCTAGGTGCTGAAGTTATCAAAATAGAAAAAACACCCGTTGGAGATGATACTAGAAATTTTCTTCCTCCTGATATTAATGGAGAAGCCGCAGCATTTATGATGATGAATAGAAATAAGAAGGGAATAGCTTTAAATTTAAAAGACAAAGATGGAGTAGAGATTTTCAAAAAAATGGTTGAAAACTCTGATGTAGTTTTAGAAAATTTTAGAAAAGGTACATTAGAAAAATTAGGTATTGGTTATGATGTGATGTCTAAAATTAATCCTAAAATAATTCTCTGTGAAATTTCTGGTTATGGTAGAACTGGTCCTTATGCTGATAAAGGAGGCTTTGATTTAGTTGCCCAAGGAATGAGTGGTTTAATGAGCATAACTGGAGAGAGTAAAGACAGACCGCCAATGAAAGTTGGAGCTCCTATCACAGATATTACAGCAGGCTTATTGGCTACGAGTGGAATTTTGGCTGCATTGGTTCATAGAAATAAAACTGGCGAAGGTCAAAAAGTTGATACATCTTTATTTGAAGCTGGTATTGTTCACACTTATTGGCAATCAGCTATAGCTGGAGCTACTGGACAATCTCCTGGTCCATTGGGATCAGCGCATCCATTAACAGCTCCTTATCAAGCTTTTAAAACTAAGGATAGGTGGATCACTGTAGGTGCTTCAAACCAAAATACTTGGTTAATGTTATTAAGAGCTATTAATCGTTTGGATTTACAAGAAAATGAAATGTTTTCATCAAACCTGAGTAGAAAAAAAAATACTGCTCAGCTTATAGATATACTTAATCCTGAACTTTTAAAAAGAACATCAGAAGAATGGCTAAAAATATTTGATGATAATGGTTTGCCGTGTGGACCTATAAATTCTATTACAGAAATGTTTGAAGACCCACAAACAATTGCAAGGGAGATGATAATTGAAGTAGAAAATAAAAAAGCTGGCAAAAGTAAAGCTATTGGTATGCCAATCAAGTTTTCAAAAAGTAAAACGGAAAAATCAAAAGGTGCACCTAATTTAGGCGAACATACAAGAGAAATTATGCTAGGTTTTGGATACAAGCACGAAGAGATAGAAGATTTTTATAATAGAAAAGTAATACTTTAATTTACAGTTTCAAAAATTTTAAATAGTAATTCAGAAACATGTTTACCTTTCTTATTAGATAAATCTGAAATTTGATGTCTACAGCTAGTACCATTTGCAATAATAAAATCTTTTTCATCACTATTGTTTACTGCTGGTATCAAGGATAAATTTGCCATTTTTTTTGATATTTCATAGTGTTTACTGTCATAACCAAATGATCCAGCCATACCACAACAACTGGATTCTATCATTTTGTTGTTAATCTTTAATTTAGATAAAAGATTTTTAAGACCTTTCATTCTATCTTGAGATTTTTGATGACAATGACCGTGTATTAATACGTTTTGGTCAAATTTATTAATCTTAATATTATTATCATTTTCAATATGCTCTAATATAAATTCTTCCAATAAATAAAATTTATTTTTTATTTTTTCTCTATTTTTTACATTTTTTAATTTTTGATATTCATCACTGAAAGTAAGTAAGCAAGAAGGCTCAATTCCAACAACTGGTAAATTAAAATAATTATTTTTTATGATATAATCATTAAATCGATTTAATTCATTTGCTGCCTTATCTAATTGTCCATAAGAAATATAGGTTCTTCCACAACATAAAGGTCTGTCTAAATTATCTTTATCATAACTTGGTATGATTGTTTGAAAACCAAGTTTGTTTAATACTTTTATAGCATATATTAAATTTTGATTTTCAAAATTTATATTAAAAGTATCTGCAAATAATATTAATTTTTTTTCAGATATTAATTGTTCTGTGTATATTTTCTTTAAAATATCCTGACTTTGTACCTCTGGCATTTCCCTTTTGGTTGTAAAACCAAACTGTTCAATAATTGTTGAAATTATAGGTAGGTTTTTGACTTTATTGAATATTGGAGCAATGATCTTTAAAAGCCAAATCATCTTCGGCATCTCCGATATAACTTTATCTTTAATTCTCATACTAAATTTATTGTAGTAATGAGAAAGAAATTCGCTCTTCATCTTGGCCATATCTACGGACATTGGACATTCTCTTTGACACGCTTTACAGCTAACACACAGCTCCATTGTTTCAAACATGGCTTTAGAGACAAACGATCCCTCAGGTAATTGATTTGATAATGCTAATCTAAGTGTGTTTGCTCTACCTCTAACTAAGTCTTTTTCCTCTTTAGTTACTCGATATGAAGGACACATTACACCTGAGTCAAGGTTTCTACATGCACCGTTATTATTACACATTTCCACAGCATCTGACAATTGTCCCCAATCAGACCAATCATAATGTGTGTTAATTTTTTCAGCCTGATAACCAGACTTATATCTCATTAGAGACCTATCATTTGAAGTGAGTGGTCTTACAATTTTACCAGGATTTAAAAGATTTTTTTTGTCAAATGTATCTTTTATCTCTTCAAAAGCTTTTGTAATTTTTTCTCCAAACATCATTTTATGAAATTCAGATCTCACAATACCATCTCCGTGTTCACCAGAGTGTGAGCCCTTATAATTTTTTACTATTGCAAATGCCTCCTCAGATATAGATTTCATATTTTTTATATCATTATCTGATTTCATATTTAAAACAGGTCTTACGTGCAAGGTTCCAACAGATGCGTGAGCGTAGAACATTCCACTTGTTCCATATTTTTTAAATATTTCGTTTAAACTTGCTGTGTAATCTGCCAAATGTTCAAGCGAGACAGCACAATCCTCAATAAAGGCAACTGGTTTTTTATCACCTTTCATAGACATTAGAATATTTAGTCCAGCTTTTCTTATATCAAAAACTTCTTTTTGCTCATTAAGATCAGAATAATATTTAAACTGATTTTTATTATTTTGGTTTAAAACAATGTACTCCAGATCATTTATTTTTTTTTCGTAAACTTTTTGATCTGTATCTATAAATTCTACCATCAATACAGCAGCAGGGTTCCCCTTGATATATTTTTTTATTCCCTCTGCGTACATAGGAATATCTTTTGCTAAATTTAATAGATTTCGATCCATTAACTCAACACATGTTGGTTTTAATTTTACAATTTCTTGAGATATTTCCATAGCCTGATGAAAATTATCAAAATAACAAACACCCAGTATCTTATTTTTTGGTAATTCAGACAGCTTTAATTTAATTTTGTTAAATAAAGATAACGTTCCTTCTGATCCAACTAGTAAATGCGAGGAATTAAATCCATTTGGATCAATTAAATCTATGTTATATCCACCAACCCTTCTTTGTGTTGTTGGCCAATGTTCATTTAATTCAGAACTTACATTTTTTCTTACATCTAAAAACTTGTTTATTATTTTATATAATTTGTCTTGATCATTTTTTGTAGATAAAAAATTTTTATCAATGTGATCAAATGTATTTATAGAGCCATCATCTAAAATAGCTTCTATTGCCAAAACATTATGTACCATATTCCCATAATATAAGGATCTTGAGCCACATGAATTGTTTGCAGACATTCCACCAATTGTAGCTCTACTACTAGTAGATACATCAACCGGAAACCACAATCCATGAGGTTTTAGGTGTGCATTTAAGTGATCTAATACAACACCTGGTTCTACCCAGACATATTTTTCCTCTAAATTTACTTCTAAAATTTTATTCTGATGCCTTGAATAATCTAAAACAATACTTTCACCCACTGTCTGTCCACATTGAGAACTTCCACCACCTCTAGCTAACAATGGAACTGAATTTTTTTGAGAATATTCCATCAGATTTAGCACATCATTAGTGTTTTTTGGTAAAACTACACCTATAGGCTTTATCTGATAAACAGATGCGTCAGTACTATATCTTCCTCTAGAAAATTCATCGAATAAAGTTTTTCCCTCAACCTTACTACTAATTTCTTTACCAATTTTTTGAATTTTACCCGCACTTAAACTCATTAAACTTTGATAGAGGTTTATTTATTTTTGTAAACTAATTTACCAAACTTTTTTAACGCGGCTTCAGAAATCTCTAGTCCTAAACCAGGCTTTTCATTCAAGTATATCCATCCATTACTCATTTTATGTGAGTTTTCAAATAATTGAGCTTGTAAAGGATCTCTTTCATCATCAAATGACTCAACAATTCTTCCTGCTGGAGTAGATGCAACTAATGGTGCGTGAATGTAGCAATCGTGGTGAGGAGCTATATCGATATGATTTAATTCACACAAAGCAGAAAGTTTCTTCCCATTTGTAAATCCACCAAACATTGTACAATCAAATTGCAATATTTGTATCGCACCTTCTTCAATCATAGATCTGCATCCATAAGCTGTTATCTCACTCTCACCACCTGATAGAGGTATACTCGTTTGTTTTGATAAGAGTTTTAGTGTTCTTCGATCATCTTCCCATCTTAGTGGTTCTTCAATCCAAGTTGGCTTAAATCTTTCAAACTCTTTAACACCCTCAATTGCAGTTTTGAGATTCCATGCTCTGTTAACATCGATCATTAAATCTTTTTCTTGACCAATTTCATCTCTAATAATTTCTAATCTCTTTGCATCATCTTTAATACTTAATCCACCTACCTTAACTTTAAAACTTTGATGACCTATTTCTATTAATTTTTTTAATTCTTCTCTTAACTCTGAATCGCTCTTACCTTCTCGGTAATATCCACAAGTTACATACACTGGAACTTTATTCCTATAACCTCCAAATAATTTATATAGGGGGATATTTAATGATTTACCAACTAAGTCCCAACAAGCAATATCTAGAGCTGCTGAAATTCTAATTAAAGCTTCTTTACTCCAGCCTTTTTCACTACTAATTCTACTATCAGTTAATTTAAATATTTTTTCATAAATTTTTTCAGGACAAAATGGATCTTCTCCAATTATGAAATCTTCAAGACCACTTGAAAATGGTTTGATAATTGGTGATATATCAGTGTAGCTTGTTGCCATTCCAAATCCTGAGTTACCATTTTTATTCTTAATTTTGATCAACAATTCATTTGCAGTTGGAACAATAAAATGACTTACCCAGTGTGGCTTTGTCTCATCTGGGTTGTTTAATACATAAACTTCTAAGCTATCTATTAAATTACTACTATTTGTCATATATTAAAAAATTGATTATATAATAACTTTAGCATATACAGCATTATGGCAATTTCAAATATTATTAGACCAGGTAAACATTTTTTACAGATACCTGGACCAACAAACGTACCGGATAGAGTTCTGAGAGCAATGGATTATCCTACTATTGATCATCGAGGACCTGATTTTGCAGAATTAGGATTAAGAGTATTGGATAGAATTAAATTAATTTTTAAAACTTCTGAACCTGTAATAATTTTTCCAGCCTCAGGTACAGGAGCCTGGGAAGCTGCAATGGTTAACACTTTAAGTGTTGGAGATAAAATTTTAATGTTTGAAACAGGTCATTTCTCAACTCTTTGGTATGATATTGCAGAAAAATTTGGATTAGAAATAGATTTTATTAAAGGCGACTGGAGAACAGGTGTAGATCCAAATATTGTTGAACAGAAATTAAAAGAAGATAAAGAAAAAAAAATTAAAGCAGTTTGTGCTGTACACAATGAAACTTCTACAGGTGTAACTAGTAGGATTGGTGAAATAAGAAAAGCAATGGATAGTGCAAATCACCCAGCCTTATTATTTGTTGATACAATATCTTCTTTAGGATCAATTGATTACAAACATGAAGAATGGAAAGTAGATGTTACAGTTGGTGGATCTCAAAAAGGTTTATTATTACCTCCAGGACTTTCTTTTAATGCCATAAGCTCAAAAGCTTTAGAGGCTTATAAGAAATCAGATTTACCTAAATCTTATTGGGATTGGGAGCCAATGATAGAGAGTAATAAAAAAGGTCATTTTCCATACACACCAGCTACAAACTTGTTATATGGATTAGACGAAGCAATTAATATGCTTATGGAAGAGGGTTTAGAAAATGTATTTAATAGACATAAAAGATTTGCTGAAGCAACTAGGGTAGCTGTGAATGCTTGGGGTCTAGAAGTGCTTTGTAAAAACCCAGAAGAATATTCTAGCACATTAACTGCAGTTCTTGTCCCGGAAGGTCATGATGCAGACGCGCTAAGAAAAATAATTTTGGATGATTATAATATGTCTTTAGGAGCAGGATTAGCAAAAGTTGCTGGAAAAGTATTTAGAATTGGTCATTTAGGTGATTTTAACGAACTGATGCTAGCTGGAACGTTAGCAGGTGTTGAGATGGGTTTAATGAAATCTAAAATACCCTATAAAAAAGGCGGCATACTTAAAGCTCTAGAATACCTTTGTTAAAATTTTTGGCTTTTTTCTTAAAATAGTATCAATTAGATCTTTAGTTAAATATTTGAATTTTTTTTAATTTCTATCTTTTTGGTTTTTCAGTCGCAATAGGTTGAGATTTAATTTTTTCTCTTACATAAATATATATACCAGCACCTATAATTATCGCTACACCAAAAAATGTTCTTAATGTTGGAATATTATCAAAAAGAATAAGACCTGTTAGTATTGACCAAACAATTAGAGAATACTCATAAAGAGAAACAACAGATGGCGAGGCAATACTGTAAGCGTTAAAAACAAAATAAAATGAAAAGGTAGCAACAATTCCCATTGAAATAATAAATGGAACAGTAAAAGATAGGTTAGTACCCCATTCTCTAAAAATAAATTGAAATGTAGGGTCACTAAAATTATTGAATTGACCTTTTCCTGTAAATATAAAAAATAAAATACTAATTATAGTTGCTCCAATATATAAGTGTATCATTTGTGTATAAACATTATCTTTATCAGATGTAATTTTAGTTATTGTCATTGATATAGAATAACACAAGGCACATATGACTGGTGATAGTTTCATATAATTAAAATTATTAAAGTCAGGATTTAAAACAATAAACACACCAATAAATCCAATAAGAATTGCCAACCACCTTCTGAAGCCAACTTTTTCTTTTAAAAATATTGTTGCTAAAATTGAAACAAAAAATGGACTTGAAAAAAATAAAGCATTAGCTTCAGCAAGAGACATGAAAGTAAGAGAAATATAAAAAAAACTAAAACCAAAAAAGAAACAAATAACCCTAAAGACTGTTAGATATGGATAGTGTGTTTTTAAAATTATCTTCTGTTTTGAAAATTTTAAGTAACAGGTTAATAAAATTAAGGCTGTTAAAGTTCTTCCAAAATATAATTCATATAATGCAACTTCCTCATAAACAAATTTTATTAAAGCATCTTGTATAGAAAATAAAGCCATTCCTACTAAAATAAAAATAATTCCTTTAGAGTTATTTTGAGATTGTGTCATGAATTAAGAATAAATTCTGAAGCTCTTTCAGCAATCATAAGAGTTGGTGCATTTAAGTTACCACTTGTAATCTCTGGCATAACAGAAGCATCAACTACCCTTAAGTTTTCTACGCCATATACTTTAAGTTTTTCATCAACTACTGCCATATCATCAATTCCCATCTTAAGAGTACAGGAAGGATGATAGGCTGTTTCTGCTTTAGATCTAATATATTCTTCATATAATTCATGAGTTTGAATATTTGATCCAGGACCAATTTCTTTGCCAGTAAATGGTTTCATTGAATTTTGACCAAGAATGTTCCTAGCCATTTCAATAGCTTCCATTGTTTGTTTGAGATCATCTTTATGTTCAAGATAATTAAATAAAATTTTTGGGTAATCATAAGGATTTGAAGTGTCCAATGTAACCGAACCTCTACTTTTTGGGTGATTAGGACTAGCATGCAATTGAAACCCATGTCTATCAGGCTCAACTAAGCCATGATCAATTACTAAAGCTGGAAAAAAATGAAATTGGATATTTGGATACTCTCTTTCAGGAGAGGATTTAGCAAAACCACCTGCTTCTAGGAAGGAAGTTGAGCAGGGTCCACTTTTATTCAAAAACCACTGAATTCCTATTCTAAGCATATTGAATTTATTAACATACGAATACAGTGTGTCAGATGTTTTACATTCTTGCTGGATATAAGTTTCAAGATGATCTTGTAAGTTTTTTCCAACACCACTTAGATTATGAATAACTTCAATTCCTTTGTCTTTTAAATGCTCAACTGGTCCAATGCCAGATAGTAAGAGTAATTGAGGAGAGTTAATTGAACCTCCGCTTAATATTACCTCTTTATTAACAAAAATATTTTCAATTTTATCCTTAATCTTAACCTTAATACCAATGGCTTTCTTTCCATCAAAGATTATCTTCTCTACAAAAGAGTCTGTGAAAATTGTTAAATTTTTTCTATTTTTAGCAGGATTCAAATAATGCTTAGAGACACTAGCTCTTTCTCCTTTGTCAATTGTCACATCATACATGCCAAAACCCTCTTGATTTTTACCGTTCATATCAGGGTTCATTTCATAACCAGCTTCAGTTGCAGAATTTATAAATGCTTTGAATAATGGATTTTTATTTTTAGATTGATTAACAGGTAGTAAGCCATTGCCACCTCGATATTCATTTTCTCCTTCAGACCAAGTTTCAATTTTTTTAAAATAAGGAAGAACCTTTTCGTAAGACCAATCTTTAAGTCCAAATGAAGCCCACCTTTCATAATCATTAGGGTTACCTCGCACATAAACCATGCCATTATGAGCAGAACATCCACCTATCATTTTCCCCCTAGGACAAAATAGTTTTCTGTTATTTAAATGAGGCTCTGGTTCAGAATAATATTTCCAATTATATTTTGGATCATGCATTGTATAAAGAATAGCAAGTGGCATTTTTACTTTCCAAATATCACTTGGTTTCCCAGCTTCGAATAAAGCTACTTTGTATTTTCCATTTTTAGTTAAACGATTTGCAAGAACACATCCAGCTGATCCACCACCGATAATAATATAATCATATTTCATATAGTTTTTTCTGCTAGATTCTTAATAAATTAAAATTAATGAGGTTGATCACCCTCAATAGCTATTCTATCCATTATTCTTTCATGACCTAAACCTCTGCCAGGATAAAAGTCTGCTATCGCATAGTGAATAACACTTCTATTATCCCATATTGCAACAGTATTTTCTGTCCAATTAAATCTACAAGTTAAATCTAATCTAGCCTGATGTTCAAATATCTTTTTTAATATTTCATCACTTTCTATTTTATCTAAATCAATTATTTTTTTTGTGTAAGTCCAATTTACATATAGTATTTTCTTTCCTGTTTCTGGATGAGTTCTCACTATGGGATGTTCATTTGAATATTCATCATAATTTCTTTTTTCATGACCTGACATACCCTTGTAATTGTCTATAAAAAATTCTGCTCCAAGAGAGCTATGAATAGCTTTTTTATCTATTATCTTTTTTTTAATTTCTTCATCGAGAGTTTCCCATGCAAGTTCCATATTAGAAAAACAAGTATCTCCACCTACGGGAGGTATCTTTATAGATTTTAAAATTACTGCTTTAGTAGGTTTAACATTGTAACTAACATCAGTGTGCCAATTTTCACCCCATTGATTTTTTTCATCCTTAGTTTTTACTATCCTTACTATTTCAGGATGTTTATCCAGGCCTTTTACATAGGCATGAGTTTCAAGTGGACCCCAGTTTTGAGCTAGTGCAACTTGTTCATTTTGGGTGATATCCTGATTCCTAAAAAAAATTACTTTGTGCTCTAAAAGTAGAGTATTTATTCTTTTATAGTTTTCTTTAGAAGAGTCTTTAAGATTTATACCTGATATTTCAGCTCCAAGAGCACCTGATAAAAGCTTAACTTCCATTAAAAGAATATATTTCTGGAATTTTATTTTGTCAAAATATATAAGTTACTCATGACTTTAATACAGGCTTATATTTTGTTAACAGTATCGATTTTATTGGAAATTACGGCTACTGGATCATTGAAAGCGACAGAAGGTTTCACTAGATGGATTCCTTCATTAATTTCTGTTATTGCCATAAGTGGTTGCATGTTTTTAATGTCTCACGTAATGAAAGTTTTACCGGTGGGTATCACCTATGCTACATGGTCAGGAGTTGGAATAGTAGCATTAACAATTATTGGAATAATTAAATATAAACAGATACCAAATTTAGCAACAATATTTGGACTAGCATTAATTGTTACGGGTGTTGTAATTGTCAATGTAATGAGTAAAGCAAATATAGATGGTTAATCTATTTTTTTAATTTATTTAAAAATTTTAACTTTTTGTTGTTAAAATTAATCTCATTTTTTAAAATAAAATCATTCATCACTTTAATTTTTTCATCTTCAAATTCAGTAACTTTTCTTTCTTTTAAATCAACGTATAAAGATAAAAATTCAATTGTTGAAGCTAGGTATTTTTTTTCTTTATGGATCATTTCAAATTTATA
>Ga0209384_1001302_pt1 | contig 13268 bp, 17 predicted proteins | sample CoawatmetaG05DNA_FD_187511 | JGI IMG/M metagenome (GOLD analysis project Ga0209384, IMG submission 187511) | Marine microbial communities from the West Antarctic Peninsula - Coastal water metaG058-DNA (SPAdes) (version 2) | ecosystem: Environmental > Aquatic > Marine > Coastal ... | reverse complement strand
TCGATCTAAGACAGAGCGATGATTACGTCGGACATGGTTTCTTTGAGAATGATAAAGATGCCGATTGTGCTGAGATTCAAAGCCATATGGATGCCGTTGCAAAAGTCCTCTCATACAATATGATATTTGAAGGTTATGAAGACTGGATGAAGAAACAGACTGGTTAGGAATGGATTGGATTATTAAATGAACAATAATGATGGAATGATTAAACACGAGCCACAATTTGATACTGATAAGATTTGCGAACACTATACAGAGAAAGATGGAGTTCCTGTCAAGTATGTCTGTACCTCTACGTCTATAAAAGAAGGCACACAAGCAAGTGATATCTTTTATCGTAACACGCCACATCCTGAGTTTGGTAACAGGTATTTTGGATTGTATCGCAATCATCCGGGTAATATGATGATTACCAATGCAGATAAAGTTGAAGATTTTAAATTTGGATTAGTTGAGGATGACGATGGTAATTTACAATATAGTTCTCATCGTTGGGATTATAAGCAATTCGAGAACGGCAATATGATTGATGGCGGCCGTGCTTATATCAAATCAAGTATGTGTCCGGTTCATATGTATGTAGTTCGTGATGGTGAAATGGTAGAGAGTGCAAAATAATGAGATATCGTATCACTACTACATTAAAGACAGGAATTCTAGATAACGCTGGTAAAGCAACAACAAGAGCATTAAGTTCACTAGGATTTTCTGGAGTAAACGACGTTCGTATTGGCAGGACTATTGAGTTAGATTGTGATACAGATGATATAGACAAGATTGCACAAGCCCAAACAAACGCCGTAATGGAAGACTACACAATTAAAGAAATAAAGATAGGAGAGTAAAAATGATTATGCATGCATTAGAATTACAGTACCAAGCAGAGATTGAAAAAGCAAAAGCAAACATTAAAGTGTATTTAGAAAACCCTGCTGGTATAGGTGAACATCCTGATCTAGTTGGTGCTGTTGACAGCCAAATAGAAATTATGGCACACGCAGAAGACAAGTTAGAGATAGTAAAGAAGTATTATGCATCTAAGTTGAAAGGCTAATATTATGAACATCGATTTACCCCAAAAAGCTCTGGCATTTGCTTTAATTGCCTTAGGGTTACACTACCTTGTTAACTCAGCAATTATCGCAACAGATTTTATTATGATGCTAGGGTATCAAATGCCATTTGGGTATTAATATTATAAACTCTTAATATTAGTTTCTAATTCAGCCCAGCACTTATCAGCAAACCCATTATAGAACCAGTTATAATTGTGCTCTAGTATTGGCTTTATCTTATCACGAATCTGTTCTAACTGACTTAAACTACAACTGCCCACATCGTTAACGATGTCTGCCACTGCCTGTAATCGTTGATCCAAGTCGTCTATAGTATCGTAATCTTCATTCCAGAAGTCACTGAACGTTTTAAATCCGTAACTACGCAGATACTCCAACCCACCTGCACCGTTTAATAACACAAACGGTTGTTTAAGCACTATGGGTTTAAACATCTTTTCAGTAAGGTGTACTCTGTCAACTACAGTCTCAGAAACAATATGAAGGAAACTAGATTTCCATACACTTGGCTCAAAACATGATAACTCATTATTGTAATTTTCGAAGTTTATCCAAGCACTACTATTGTCATGCTCGTCAAAGCTGTGTGGATCAACTTGATTATCTGGATATATTTCCCAGGGAGTTCTATGAGTATTAGGATCCTGTTCTAATAAACTATACTGACCTTGGCTAACATCCAGCATATTTAGGAATTTAATTCTATAGGATCTTTGATCGTCTATCAGTCTATTAGCACATATAAACTTGTGCTGCAACGGTTTATATTCTGTAACTAGATTTATATCCTTGTATAGTCTATACCAATGTTCGGCACAAAGATAACCATTTGCAAACCAATGAATCGGGGTAAATCCTCGACCTGTAAGTTTATCTATCTCAGAGGACTGCTCACTGTGTAGTACATACTGGCGCCAACTAAGTTGCCTAGTAAATTTCTCTTGTTGGGTGTCCCAAAAATAAGAATCTAAAATAAGATCAATTGGTTCCCAACAATGTTGGAGGGCTTGGGTATGTATACAAGTTGTATCACACTTTTTGCCACCGTTTGCGACGTCATCGTAAACAGAACCGCATGAGTTACACTTTGTCAGAGGGGAAGCTACTACCCACATATTAATATCAGATGAGCCAGGCCCTCTCTTATGCTTTTTAATAACATCTAACTTAGGGTCATACCTGTAACCATTATGAAATAATTGTAGCTTAAAACTAGCTTCGCTATCTAAGTTAGCCTTAAATAGATCTGATGTTTTATGGTTTATATGTTTAAATTCTTCCATTTTGTCCTGGTTCTATAAATAGTTATATGCGCATATTATCAAATAATGAGTGGGATACTTTAAAATCTATTGTTGTTGGGTCAGCTACAAATGCTAATTGGCCAGTAAATTGTCCTGACTTTAGGAAGCAAGAAGAACTTACACTGTGGAAAGAAACTCCGGTACCAAGTGGACCAGTGAATCAGCAAATTATTGATGAAGCTAACGAGGATTTACAATATTTATCTGACTTCTTAACAGCCCTGGGAATTATGGTTTATAGACCAACTGACATAGATTTTCAAACTAGAGATGGGTTTTATAACTATTGTCCCAGGGATAGATTACTAGTAATTGGCGATACAGTTATTGATACGCCCATGGCACAGGCATGCAGGGACATGGAGATAGAAGCATACGACTTCTTGGAATGTAATTATGTTAAGGGAGAAGGGAGATGGGATGCCGCAAATGTATGCAGACTAAACGACGATCTTTTATACTTAATAAGCGATAGCGGAGATCAAGCTGGGTATGAATGGCTCAGTGATTACTTTGCTGGTAGCAAACGAGTACACGCACTTAACCTTTATGCTGGGGTTCATATAGACAGCACCATTAGCCCAATTAGGGAAGGCCTAGTAGTGTTAAACGCTAGTCGTGTTAATGAAGACAATATGCCTGAACCGTTTAAAAACTGGGACAAAATATGGATTAATGAATGTGCGCACCAGCCCTTTGTAGATTATCCGTATGCCAGTAACTGGATTGGCGTAAACTTCCTAACAGTAAGTCCTGATAGCATTGTGTGTGACCCTAAACAAGAATGGCTCATGCGTGAGTTAGACAAATACAAAGTTAACAGTCAAGGTATCGATCTACGCCACAGTCGCACACTTGGTGGTGGACACCATTGTGTAACACTAGACCTGGAACGCCAATAATATGATAGTATGCATAATGAGCAACGGAGAAGTAGGCAATACTTTTTTAATGTGGAGTTTATATTATCTAAGTGGCGAAACAGAAAATCTTGTTATTGACCGTCATGATACATATTTTTATAACAAACTACCAAGTTCTCCTATTAATACCACTGGGGTAAAAAACGCACATCTACATTTAAAAACCCATCCACACGGAAAAGATTCATTTGATAAGCGTTTGACACGCATTAAGTTACAACCTAATCAGGATAGATTGTACTGTATGTTTCCTACAGAGATGGAGATAATATCTGCTGGTAAACACTTGTATGGCAAAGATATAACATCCATGAGTCATATGCCTGATATAGATAAAATAACAGAGTATAGGGCTAAAGATTATGCAGCAATAGCAGAATCTTGTTATAATAATAATGTAAAGTTAATTTACAATATTAGTAATAATCATTTAAAATACTCATATAAGCCTAGAGAGTTCGGAAATGCACTTGATGGGACTAAGGTAACCACGATTTTAGAAAAAGTAATTAGTAATGTTATATGGGGGTATCCTGGAATAAAAGAGATGTGTAATAACTTTAAGGATACATGGGATATAAGAGAAGGGTTAGCGATAGGATTAGGCCCAGATTCTCAGTTTAAAAGAAGCAAATTTTTTAATTATTCTCATCCTCATCTTTATTTAGAAGCAACTAGTTTCCAGGCTGACGGAATTTATACTATTAAGAACATAATGAACTACTTGGGTTTGGATATTGATCAAAATAGGTGGGACCATTGGAAAACTGTATATTATCAATGGCAGGAAATAACGCAACTTAAACCTAATAGATTAATTCGGAACATAGATCATGTATGTGATAGTATAGTTAATAGCTGGAATCACGATTTAACACAGTATGATCTAGATCTAATAGACGAAGCATTTATCCAACACATGCTAATATATAAATACAATATAACTATTAAGGGGTATGGCCTGGAAGAGTTTCCTGGCAATGCCAAAGACTTCCGGGACTTGATAGAACCAGCGTTCTACAAAGGACTTATTCACAAAGAATATGCTTAGTTATATTGATGTAGGTAGCCTACCATTGCCAATAAATACAGCATAATAACAAATAGGGCTAACTATGATGCATATACTTGATTACCTAACCCCACAAGTTTCTCTTGCCACCTTTAAAAAAATTGCAATAATAAAAGTTAACAGTTTCTTAGATAATTTTAATCTAACTCATAGTATTGAGAATAGTACATATCTTGTAATTGGCAAAAACCTTATTGCGTATGGTTTAGAGCAACAGGGATATAATACAACTGTTGTAGATGGATTAAGTTCAACAACTACATTAAATGACGTTGTTGGTAGCGGAAAGACCTTTGATTATGTTATCGCGGCAGATGAGTATTTTACTAAATTTGCTACTGAAGCCGAACAAATACTGGCGATCCATGAGTTGTCCAAATTAACAAAAATTGCATTATATACTACACTTAAAGACTACAGGAATATGAACGCTGGACAGAGATTTTTTCAGGAACCTTTTGAAGTTAAAACTCCGTCGGGTGATGCTATTATTATCCGTAAGCGTGATTGGAATAAGACTGATAAACAACAATGGACAAACCGAGAATGGATTATCCAGAACGACGAATTAAGCGTTTGTCCTCCCATAGAGTGCAGAACCATGTATTTCAAACAACTAGCAAAGTTTTCAAGTGATGCTGGTGCTAAGAATTTTCAAGTAGAAAAGAAGCAGATGTATAAGCCACTATTTTCTAAGAGTTTTGAATATATAATTTGCATTAGCAAATGACAATTGCATTTTGTATTGGTAACGGCGAGAGCAGAAACGGATATGATTTAGATCCGTTAAAACCCCACGGCAAAATATATGGTAGCAATGCTGTCTATCGCGACACTACTGTGGATCACTTGATATGTTGTGACAAGCGAATGGTAGATGAAGCATTGCAGAGCGGATATACTGGTCCAGTGTATACACGAAATGATTGGATATCAAACTTTAAAAGCCCCCAAGTTGAAGTGTTGCCCACATTTAATTGGGAAGAGAATAAAAAATGGGAAAAAACCTTTCACTGGGGAAGCGGAACTCATAGTGCGCACCTAGCACTAAAACACGGAACTGATGTGTTAGTAATGATTGGTCATGATTTTTGGAGTGTTGACGGGTTACATAACAACCTATACAAAGGAACACATAATTATCAAAGTGTGGATTACTCAGCAGTTGATCCTAGTTTTTGGGTACTACAGTTTGCCATATTGTTTGCACAGTTTCCAGATTCCCAGTTCTTTTTTTGTCAACACAACATTGATAATTGGGCAAAACCTAAGCAATGGGAAGAACACTCTAATGTGCAATACAAAGAATTAAATACTTTAACGGAAGATCTAAACGGGCCCTGGAGATGTGCTAGTTTATATTAGTATTATTGGTTGACATCTTTGTATCCCGTGTTACAATAATACTATAGTTTAATAATGATATTAAGCTAAGTAAAATGGAAGGGATAACACATTGGCTGGTATGATAGATGTGTAGCGGTTATTGACTATTATACCAATTCATGTTAGCATTATATCATGAATAGACTAGCGGAAGCACTCAACGAGCTAAAAGAGCTTAACCAAAAGATTACAACTTGTGGAAATGTTGCAAAACGTAAACCATTTAGCCTGCAATCTGACTTAGATCATATTGTAAACCTTAAAAAGCAGAAGCAGGAACTTAGAGAAGAAATCGACACTCTGCAACGCCAATAAGGTAATTTTTTTAACTCTAACCAAATGGGGCATTATGCGAATAGGTTTTGCTTGTAAGTATCATCATCCAGATCGCACTCTGAGCAAGAAGCTTCTGGAAGAAATTGAACGTCCTCTCAATGAGCGCAGTACCACTATCACGTGGTTAAACAGACAGACCCGAGATGTTGCAGAGCAAAGGCTCTGGGAAATTATGGAACATAACATTGACGGTATGTGCAATCTAGTTAAATACGTTGGGAAACTACCAAATGATTTACGCATGGTCCGCATCGGAAGTAATATCCTTCCTGCTTATACTCAGCCTGACTGGAGTTACTATTGGAAAGAACCAGGTGTCCAAAGGTACCTTGAATCCGGATTTGCTCGCGTGGGTAAACTCGCAAGGGCTCTTGATGTTCGCCTGTCTTTTCACCCTGGCCAGTTTGTTGTGTTGGCAAGTGATAGACCTGATGTTGTAGAACGGAGCATAGAAGAATTTGAATATCATACGGACATGGCTAGGTGGATGGGGTATGGTAAGACCTTCCAAGACTTCAAGTGTAATGTCCACATCGCGGGTAGAGCCGGTCCAGCCGGTATCATCAACGCACTTAAAAGACTCTCGCCTGAAGCAAGAAACATTATTACCATCGAAAACGACGAAATCTCCTGGGGTATCGACTCTAGTGTAGAATTAGAAAAACATTGTGCATTAGTATTAGATATCCATCACCACTGGATCTACACAGGCCAATACATTAAAAAGGACGAAGATATTGTTAAACGAGTTATTGATAGCTGGCGTGGTGTTAGGCCTGTTATTCATTATAGTGTTAGTCGTGAAGCACTTATTGAAACGGTCCCAGAAGAACATCAACGAAATGTGCGACCTAATTATCAAGCACTCGGGGAAGCTGGATTAAAACGAGGCAAGCTAAGAGCTCATTCTAACTCATACTGGAATACAGCGTGTAATGAATGGGCTTGGAGTTTTACTGATGACTTCGACGTTATGTGTGAGTCCAAGTTTAAACAAGTAGCTAGTATAGACTTTTACAACAGTATGACCGGAAAGGATATTAGTCCCTACATGACTAACTAAATAATAGTATGGATGAAATTCAAAGACAATTTAGCAGAGTTAAAATAGCTGCCGCACCGGTAAGCAATAAGAACCCTAATCGTGTCGCAGGCGGCATTAGAGGAAGTGGTACCGATATGGTTATAGTAGTAGACGAATCTGGCCAGGAAAGACATATTCCTACTAAGAAGTACATTACTGCACTAGAAGATCAAATACGGTTAGAGCGTAATCGTATTAGTATCCTGGATACTAAACTTACCAGGCTGTCTCGCCAGGAGTAGTAATATTGGATTTATTGCTTCTAACGATCCCCAAAGTAACATTTTCACAAATCCAAGCTGCTTGCCCTATATTAAAAGGTATAGTTAAAGCACATGGGTATTCATGCGAGATATACGATTGTAATATAGAGTTTTACAAACGATTTAAAGACACAAACAACGCTGAATATTTGTCAGACTATTTCCTTGTATCAAATCCAGCTGAATACAGTGATTCTGACCTTGCGTTAATTGATAGTGAAATTAACCGTTGGGTTAATCATATCATTGATGTAAATCCAAAATTCTTAGGCATAAGTTTGTTTTCATATGAATCGCAATATACTACCAAATCTATTTGCGAGAAACTTGCACACACTGACATTAAAATTGTTTTAGGCGGTAGCGGAGTTGGTAGCGCAGGCAGGGTTGGTAAATCTGTCTATGCTGAAGACCTGTACCAACAAAACCTAATCCATGCGTATGTAACCGGTGACGGTGAACAGGCTATTCTAAATATACTTGAAGGAAAAGAATCAGACAATACTAACTCAGTTCAGTACTCATCTCCTATAGATATAAATGTTTGGGCTCAATATTACCCAGATTACGATGATATTGAATTTCATGAATACCAGGGCCATGTAACAATCCCAATGAATGGGTCAAGAGGATGTGTTAGACAATGCTCTTTCTGTACTGAAGGATTAAATGCGTATGGCTTTAGATACAGACATGGGCAAAACATTGCTGACGAAATGATTTTCCTAGCAAACAAATACGGCAGGACAAATTTTTATTTTACTGACAGTCTAATGAACGGATCAATGAAAGCGTTTAGAGAGTTTTGTACAGTAATGGCAGCAGAAAACAAAACTCGCAAGAAAAAAATTACATGGGGCGGATACTTTATCTGTAGACCTACAAATCAAATGTCTCCAGAAGATTATAAGATGGCTGCAGACGCCGGTGCAAACCTATTTAACATTGGTATTGAATCTGGCAGCGAACGAATTCGTGATCATATGAAAAAGAAATTTAGCAATGCTGATATGGATTACACAATCGCACAGATGGCTAAGAATAACATTAAATTAATCATGCTTTTAATTGTTGGGTATCCATACGAAACTGAAGAAGATTTTGAAGATACATTATCCTTATTTAGACGGTGGAAACCGTATAGTGATAATGGAGACATATATGAAACAAACGTTGGGTCTACCTGTCAGATATTTCCAGATACCCCGTTGTATTCTGATCCTAATCTTATGTATACTGACAAATACAATTCAAAGAATCCAATGGCCTGGATTAATGTTGAAAATCCATCTTTAGGTGTAGCACAACGATCAGCAAGATATGCAATCGCCTGTGAAGTATTAGAAGATTTAGGATACAATTTCCGTGGCGTAACAGAAGTTCCAGGAGATTGGGCAATGACAATGAATAACTATTCTGACTATATTACAGAACATGAACAAGAAGTAATTAAAACAAAAACTCCGTATTATAGAGATTTATAACTAATGTTAGACTTTGAAGAGCTGCCATACGCCGAGTGGGGTAATGAAGAGGTAGCTGAACAACCAATATATTCTGGGTATGCTCAATATGGGTTGTATTCAGTGATCTGTGACAGGTTTGTAATTACATATTACGATCCTAGTATACTTGTACCGTTATCTAAGATATTAAGTAGTCGGTGCCGGTTAGATTTATGCAGGTTAGACACTGCTTCTAACTATACTCCAGGCTTACTTGACAATAATTGTTGTTTGGGATGGACAATGAATGAGAAATTAAGTTTTACTCGCTTTCCTGATTTTAACAAGCCTGTAACTCACCCAGGGTTATTAATTGAAAAAAACATGTTAACTGACGATTTACTTGTATCTGACAGACAGAGTTTTATTTTCGCACTGCATTGTGTTATTAAATTAGAGCATCATGTTAATGAACTATACAAAGCATCATCAGTGATGCAAGACTTAGTTTTTGGGGATACGTTAGATTTAAGTAAATCAACTGATTACATTTACGAGGCTGCAAAAACTTTACAAGATAGCATTTATCGGATATTATATACTACTCATAATTTTAATGAAATGACACAGAAGATACAAAGAATTATAGATCAATATGACAACACAGAACTTACTATACGCATCAAATAAACTTAAACCCAAGGGCCTTGACATTGAGTTGGCTACCAAATGGTTAATGTTTAACTCTAGCAAGCATATCCAATCACCACGAGTTGGGGTTGCACCTAACCCATGGAATATTAAAGAAATACCTGGCCACGCTATGCCTGTTTTTGTTCCATATGCAGCAAGTTTTAGTGAAACAACGGATTTGCAGGCTATTGCATTACAAAAGCAGTTTGGGGATAATGATTTACCAATTGTTGTTTTTTGGTCAGGGGGGATCGATAGCACAGTGGCACTGGCGGCGATGATAAAGAATTTCCACACATCAATGTTAGATCGTGTTGTGGTCCAAATGAACGAAGCAAGTTATTTTGAAAACCCAGTTTTCTTTGACAAAGTTATACGTAATAAAATTAAATATGCTAGCTCATCATATGAATATACACAGTATAATATTGTTCATGGTAAAATGGCAGATCCTCTTTGGGTCAGGTGTGAGATCGTTGAGTTTTACAAACATTACCCAGAAATTATTGGTAAGGAAATTCAAAGAAATCCAGATATACTAATTAATGCTATTGCACGAGAGAACTGCTGGGGAACTAATAACCCTGTAGGCAAAGAATCCGCAATATGGTATTATGAAACAATTATCCATAACGCGAAGTCAGCGGGATATGATATAATGGATTGTGAAGATTTTTATTGGTGGTGGAATTTTAATTTTTGTTTTAGCCATCAAAAATGGGATCTATTAGGCTACGAAGATATAACAAATAGCACTGTCTTTAATAATAAAATATATATGGAGCATGTTATTTCATGGTTCGATTCAAAAGAATATCAATTATGGAGTATGAATAACAGATCAAATGGTGTTAAAATTAAAAGTACCATACGATCATATAAGATGCCTGCTAAGGAATATATTTACGATCTAGATAATAATAAATGGTACAGAGATTACAAAACTAAGACAGGAAGTGGCCTGGCTAATGAAAAAAACAAAGAAGTATTAGCAGTATATGATAACGATGAAATAATTTATGCTTGAGACTTACTCTAAGTAAATACAAGTACTTCCTAGAGGACCAACAACAGAAAGAACGATAAAACGTCGGGAGGTAGTGCCAAATAATCCACTACCTTACGTTGGAATTAGTAACCATACGTAACATAATAACTGGAAGTTTACAAACTTACAAGGGGGCAGCTTCACTGTTGCCCCCTTTTTAAAATAGTGAATTATATGAAATCTATTGATCAAATTACAATCACATTAAGAAGTAAAACTAACGAGATACACAATGTTTACATTGATGTTCTTGACAATAGCCTTGCAGAAAAATGGCTAACGTCATTAAATCATCTTGTTAAAGACGGCTATCATTTGGAAAAGAACTATCACTGGATGGGGTTTGCAGATAGAGACTTGCCTATTCTTTGCGAGAAAATTAATAGTAGTTTACGTGCTATTAGTTTATTTAATTGGGATAATGTTGGTTTAACCCCCTATGTTATTACAGAGCATTTTACCATGGATAACACTTTAAAAATTGATAAGAATACTCTAAGGCCTAGTATTGTGCATAATATGTTTAATACGCTACACAGATATTTTGAAGAGTTTCAAGGCCAAGCAGGAAAAATTTCTCCATACTACCAACGTGCAAATGCAGAGACTCGTTGGCACATTAGACAATTAAATCTACTGTGCCATGAGTTTGAATCCCGTGCGCTAAGTTACAGGAAAGAACAATATGCTCCTGAATGGGCCCAATACAACCAGCTATTTTGCTTTCTTAATACACCAACATTTAACTTAGACCCAGAGACAGACTTCTCAGCATTTGGATTGGATACGTTAACTCGTAGACAGGGCGATGTAATGATGGGTATTAACAAGAGCGTAGGAAAAAGTCACTGGGAAGTATTTTGTGACGAAGGCGATGTTGAATTAGACGAATTAACTACGAGTGCTCTTATATCCCAATGGCAAGGTAGCGGAGACTTTGATATTAGCTGGAGCCAAAGCAGTGAAGGCCATCCTTGGCTTCAGGAAAATATTGATAATTTTGTTGCTTGGTTAACTAAGTGTGGATTTAATCCAGAAGATCCTAGTCTAACTCTAGGCCATCCTAGAGTAGCAACTGTTAATTTTGATAAGAGTTTTAAAAGCACTGATTACAGTGTAGTGCAATCTATTATTAACAAGCACTTGGATGTTTATAAGATTAAAACTGGAAATGCCAAGCTAACATTGGATTACCGCTGGAGCGATGCTGGTTACCAACAGCAACAAATTGCACTACTTTAAACTTTACAGGTCTAAAATATCGTCTAGTTCTATGGTGGAGGATAGCGGGTTCGAACCGCTGACCTATGCCTTGCAAAGGCATCGCTCTCCCAACTGAGCTAATCCCCCCATAGAGGAAAAAGTAATAATGGTGCCGGCGCCAAGATTCGAACTCGGGACCTATGGTTTACAAAACCATTGCTCTACCAACTGAGCTACGCCGGCTTTTTTACTGTTTATTTATTATTGCAATATTAGCACTTAATGTTTTTTAAGTCAATATTTGTATGTATCAAGTTGCAAATCGATCCCTTTGTTAGGATATATTTTCCAATCTATTAACTCATAAAAATTATGAAATCGCTGATACCTATTGGAAAGTCTTTCCATTAAGTTGCAGTCATCTTGTTCGCGAAGGCTTTGTTTAATTTTTTTAGGTAAGTTATGCCAGTATGTTAATTTTTTAGCTGTTATTCGATCTTGGTTTTTCCATTTATTAAAAAGACCAAAATCTTTTCTTACTTTTAAGTTAAAATAACGTATATACATATAAATCTTGTATATATCACTACTCCAAACTTTGCTTGGATCGCGAGTATTTTGTATAAATTCTTCTTGTTCTTGGGTTATCGGATTAATGTGTCGTTCTTGTATATAACTGTTTAATATCTCCATTGAGTACCAATAAAAATGAATTATATTTTCGTTTTCAGAAAACAATGTTAGGTCAAGCGTATAACTATTTGCATTTCTTAAATTAACAGTATTGCTTATTCTCCCAACTATATTAATAAATTTATTATCTAAGAAATGTTTAGTAATAGCTAAATCCTGGCACAATGATCCTAATGGAAAATTAATGTTGGTTTTACTATATTTTACGATTTCTTTTAAGTTAAGCGTATAATCGATATATTGATGTTTAGATCTTAGTTTATTAGCAGTTATATATTGTTCTACACTGTTAATATCATATGGATTTACTAATAATTTCTTTTCGTCATAGACTTTAAAAGTATAAATTTGAAAATCAATACTAGCCAATGTAAAAATTTCAATGAGTGCTTCTGAGTCCATTCCACCGCTATAGAAAATATTAATAATTTTATGTGGAAAACGTTTTTTAATTCGTTTAGCAGCCTGAATACAGGAATCTCTAAAATTTAAAGTATTATCGAACATGTAATAATTAAATTTAATTTCAGTATTGTAGTAATCAATATATCTACATTGATACCAGTCATTATGGGTTATTATTGTTTTCATAATTAGTACTTATAACCTGTATCATGCAGCCATTTTATTTAGTCGCCTAGTTACTGCCTTAGCACCCTTTGTGATATCAGCGGCTTTACGCATGCAAGTTTCAAAGTGTTTGATGTCTTTGGATATCTCGTTATAACGTTTCTCGTAT
>Ga0209384_1001291_pt1 | contig 13379 bp, 11 predicted proteins | sample CoawatmetaG05DNA_FD_187511 | JGI IMG/M metagenome (GOLD analysis project Ga0209384, IMG submission 187511) | Marine microbial communities from the West Antarctic Peninsula - Coastal water metaG058-DNA (SPAdes) (version 2) | ecosystem: Environmental > Aquatic > Marine > Coastal ... | reverse complement strand
CTCTTTAAAGCTGCCTGAGTTTTTTTTACGACCAGCGCCCTTTCTGGCGCCTCCATGATTAGGTGTATTCATAACTAACTTGATTTATGTAACAATATTCAAGTTGGAATTATAAATTAACTAATATAGCAAGTCAATGGCAGTACTAAGAAAAAGTTATGCGTTAGCTAATTGACGTAATTTTTTTGCTGCACCGCTATGGCGACTGATTAATTCGGACTCATCTTTTCCGATAATCTTTCCATCTGTAACCTTCCACTGACCCGCAATCATAACTCTATCTGCTTTTTGTGCGCCGCACAGAAGTAGCGCTGCTAAAGAGTCATGACTACCCGAGAATCTTAGTTCATCGAGCTTAAATAATGCCAAGTCTGCCTGCTTGCCAATCGAAATCTCACCAATATCATTTCTGCCTAAAAGTGCAGCTGAGCCCTTAGTTGCCCAACCATATGCCTTCTGATGAGTAATCTTTGAGGCGCCATAACGCAAACGCTGTAAGTACATTGCTTGCCTGAGCTCAGCAATCATATTGGACCCATCATTAGACGCAGAGCCATCAACGCCAAGCCCAATAATAGAGCCGGCCTCTTCAAGTTCAAGACTATGACAAATACCAGAAGCTAGCATCATATTAGAGGTTGGACAGTGACAAATACCAACTCCAGATTGTCCTAATTTCTTTATTTCATCTTTATTAAAGTGTATTCCATGAGCAAGCCAAGTTCGATTAGAGAGCCAGCCAACACTTTCAAGATAGTCAACAGTTCTTAAGCCAAACTTTTCTAAACAAAAATTTTCTTCGTCTATCGTCTCTGCCAGGTGGGTGTGCAAACGAACATCATACTGCTGAGCAAGATTTGCAGTTTCTATCATCAAGTCAGTAGTCACTGAAAATGGAGAGCAAGGAGCTAAAGCAATTTGAGTCATCGCACCCTCTTTACTATCGTGATATGTTTTAATTAGCCTCTCACTATCAATCAATATATCTTGCTTTGATTGCACAACAGACTGAGGTGGAAGACCACCATCTTTTTCTCCAAGACTCATAGAGCCTCTGGTTAAAACAACGCGCATACCGAGCTTTTGAGCCTCTTCAACCTGTATATCTATAGCATTTTCCAGTTGACTTGGGAACAAATAGTGATGATCACTCGCCGTAGTGCAGCCAGAAAGAAGGAGTTCAGACAGAGCAAGCTCTGTTGAAACAGCAAGCATCTCGGGCTGAATATGTGCCCAGACCTTATAGAGACTCTTAAGCCAAGGAAAGAGCTCTTTATTTAAAGCTTCAGGATAAGCGCGAGTTAGGGTTTGATAAAAGTGATGATGGGTATTAATCAACCCAGGAAGAATAACACTACTACTGGCATCATAGGTTTCATCAATATTTGATATTGGAGAGCCTCCCAGAGGGACTAATTCAATAATTTTTTGGCCTTTAATAACAACTCCACCATCACTGCCTTCTGCAAAAATAGATAAAGGATTTTTTATCCAAGTAGTTGTTTGATTAATACTAGACATATTGTATTAAATTTATAACAAAAAGGATTGATGATACATAAAGGGAGTTATATAGACATTCCATTTGAATCAAACCAATGCATATCACTTTCATCACAACCAACATTGACAGATTGTCCAGATTTAATATCCGTCTGATTATTTAACTTAATCGAGAGCTCTTGCTCGCCAATAGTGTCCCCATAAAGATAACTATCAGAACCTAACTGTTCAACATTTTTAACAGTTAAAGGCATAGAATTTTTTTCTTTAATAGAAAGATGCTCAGGTCTAATGCCAAAATTAATAGCTCCTTTAGGGGCAAGTTTTTTGACATGTTCTGGAAGAGATGAGCATTCTAAAAAATTCATTTTTGGTGAGCCAATAAATCCAGCTACAAATAAATTTGCAGGTTTATTGTATAAATCTAAAGGAGTTCCAGTTTGCTCAATAATACCATCATGCATAACAACAATTTTATCCGCCATCGTCATTGCCTCTACCTGATCATGAGTAACGTAGACCATTGTGTTTCCAAGTCTAGCATGAAGCGCCTTTAGTTCAACACGAGTAGCAACACGCAACTCGGCATCTAGATTTGATAATGGCTCATCAAACAAATAGATTGAAGGTTCACGAACTATAGCCCTTCCAATCGCAACTCGCTGCATTTGTCCACCAGAAAGCTGACCTGGCTTCCTCTTTAAATAATCTTCCATTCTAAGCTGTTTAGCGGCTTTAATTATTCTTTGATCAATCTCCACCTTATCAAGCTTAAGATTTTCAAGACCAAATGCAAGATTTTGGCGAACAGTCATATGTGGATATAGCGCATAAGATTGAAAAACCATTGCAAGTCCTCTTTTAGAGGCAGAAATATTATTGACCTCAGTGTCGTCGATAAGTATTAATCCACTGGTAATAACTTCAAGACCAGCAATCATCCTAAGAAGGGTTGATTTTCCACAGCCTGATGGCCCTACCAAAACGCAAAACTCACCGTCAAGCACCTCAAGGTCAACGCCATGAACTACTTCTGTTTTGCCATAAGATTTTTTTATGTCTAAAAGTTTAAGATTTGCCATAATTTTATTTAATTCCTGTTGAAGCTATACCCGTTGTGATATATTTTTGAAGAAAAACAAAGACCAGTGTAGTTGGCACTAAACTAACTACCGTCATTGCTAAAGCGTAGTGCTCTCTAGCGACAAACTCACCATTAAAGTCAAGTAAACAAAGCTGAATAGTGTAAGCGGCTTTTGTCGTCGAGACAGCAATCATTGGAAGTATTAAATCATTCCATCTCCATATGATCGATAGAATACCTAGAACTGCAATTGCAGGGAGTGCTAGAGGAAATATAATACGCCAATAAATTGTCCACTCGCTAGCTGCATCCATTCTTGCTGCCTCAAGCAATTCGTCTGGAATGGTAAGCATATATTGCCTCAGCATAAAGACGCCTGTAGGTGTTGCAGCCCCAGGAATTATAACGCCCCAAAGTGAGCCCGACAAACCAGTCATCGTTACCATTTTAAATATCCCAACAATCAGAACAGATGCAGGCACCATAAGTGTAGCCAATATAATTACAAAGAACACAATCTGCCCATTAAAACGATACTTTGAGAGCGCAAATGCGGCCATTGAATTAATTAATAGCGTAATTATTGTCGCTACTATAGTTACAAATAAAGAGTTATTTAAACATCTCACCGCATCAAAGCTGCCAAGAACGTTTTTAGTTAGAGGGTCTGTATAGTTTATCCATGAAGGTTTTAAACTTTTATTTAAAATAATTTCATTCACTGGGAGCTTTACAATACCGCCCTGTGGGTTACTAATTAAACGGGCATTTACGATATCTCGATTAGGATCAATTCTACTTACAGAGTATTCAACAACTTCACTTGTCTCTGGATCGATCATTGAAATCAGAATTTGTGAAGTAAAGCCGTTTGGCTTATAAGGCTTTAAACCCAAAAATTCAGATAATAATCTAGCTTCCTCAGAATCAAGTTGATTAACAATCGACTCAGGGTCATACTCTTTTTTTGCACTTGGAAACATGCTAGGGTACTTAACAAGCCATTCTGGTAAGTTTTTTTCAGTGATTAACGCTTTAGCAGCTCCAGAGACTAACCCAAAATGAGTTCTTAGGGCGTAATACTCATTGCCGCTATAATTTGAAAGTAAGTCATCAAGATCTTTTTCAGCTCGTTCATCTTCACTAAGATTTTTCCAGAACATTGCCCAAGAAGGCAAGTCTTTAATAATCATAATTTCTTTTCCATCAGGCCCATAAGCGGTTGCTCTTGCAACTCGCTGATAGTCTAAAGGTAAAAAATTTGTATCGTACTTTTGAAGTAAGAATTGTGACTTTACTGAATTCATTACTAGCCATAAAACTGGCAGAAAAATAATTAAAAAACCAAGAAACAAAAAACCATAAGAAATCCAATCCACTAGGCTGAGCTTCTTTTTCCCTTGTCTTCTGGCAAAGAATTCAATAACTGATGTCATAATTTTACTTGCCTCCTACTTAAATAAAATTGAAGCAGCGAAAGTACAATTAAAATTGAGGCAACAATCAAAGATGCCATTGCAGCAATGCCTAAACCAAAGAAGGTTTTTTGACCTCTTATTCCGGCATTTTCAACTATATAAGAAACTAGAGAAATCCATCCAACTTGAAGTGCGTAAAGCTCCTCAAAAGCCTGAACAGCTTTTATTAATGATAGAACGGTAACTACCAGCAAAATAGGCATTAATAGAGGCAATGTAATTCTCCAAAAAACCCTACTCTCTGATGTTCCATCCATTTGAGCTGCTTCATATAAATTTTTAGGGATAGACTGAAGCCCTGCAAGAAGTATTAGCATATAAAAGCCCATATGTGCCCAAGTATAAACAAAGATAGACCAAAACATCGTCCATGATGGATCAACTAACCATTGAATGGGCTCACTAATCCAATTCCAATCTATTAGTGTTTGAGACAAAAGGCCTTGTCTCTTCAGTATTAGGGTCCATAAAAAAGCTACCACCACTGGACTTAGCATGACTGGATAAAAGAATATCGCTCGCCAGAAGCCCCTTCCAATTATTTCTCTATTAAGAACGATAGAAGTAAAAAGAGCAATCAAAATCATAATTGGAACTTGAAGAATTACAAAGACAAAAGTATCTGCCATTGCGGCTTTAAATTTATCATCTTCAACATTTTCACCACCAGTATCAATTTGCACTTCTTGAGTTATTCTGGCAAAGTTATCTAATCCAGAAAAATCTCTATTTTCAAAGTTGATACTTGTCCCATCTGTCACTGAAAAGCCAAAATTCATAAATAATGGCAGAAAAGTAAACAGACCAAAAATTAATATATTTGGAAATAAAAATAAATAAGGTAATGATTTTGTTCCAAATACTTTTTGAGTAAATTCAATTGGCCAACCTAAGGTCGACATTAATCTTGGTATTAATCCATAAATATCTTTTGACAAAATAAAACCAATCAAGAGATAAAAAAAAGCAAATAGATACCAATTATTAATATTTAAAAAATTATCAAACATTTTGAAAATTTATTCCTAAATATAAAAAAAGGCCGCCATGAATGACGGCCTTAATACGAACTAAGTATAACTCTATTCAGCTATCTTAGCTGCAACATCAGCATCAATCGCTGCTAAAGCTGCATCAAGACTCATTTCGCCTGTAATAGCTTTGGTTATGTAGTCAGGAACAATACCATAAATGGCAAAGTTTTTATTGTAGCCCTGGAACCAGTATGCTTGCGGAGTAGAATCAGCGGCTTTACCAGCATTAGCTGCGAAAGTTGCAAGTCCAGCAGAAACTCTTGGACTAACAGAACTGTAATCAATTCCTGCTTTTTGCAGACCTTGGTGTGCAGTAATGTTTGAAGTATTCGCTGCGAAATATCCTGCTCTTCCAGCTTGTGACAAGAAGTCAACATACGATGCGGCAACTTCTGGGTGCTTAGATGAATTGAAAGCAACTACACCAGAACCACCTGGCATTGCTCCACAACCACCAGTACCACATGGAATAGGAACAACTTTCCATTCAAAGTTAGTTATATTTTTATCATAATTTCCTAACATCCAAGAACCAGACATATGCATTGCAACAGTTCCATCTAGGAAAAGAGGAGCAGCATTTTTATATGCAGTTCCTGCACCAGCAGGCCATCCTTCTGCAGGCATTAAGCCTTCAGCATGCCAACCTACAAAAGTTTCTGCAAAAGCTCTAAAGCCATCATCAACTAAAATAGGAGTGCCATTTTCATGGAACTTAGCACCATATGAGAATGCAGGTCCAGCCCATCTATGAGCCGTTCTATCCATTGCGAGACCAGCAGTTAATCCAAGCTCTGATTTGACTACTCTTAAAGCATCAGCCCAATCATCCCAAGTTGCACCCTCTTCGGGCATATCAACACCAGCATCTTCAAACATTGTAACGTTAACATATGGACCAGTTACTGTAAGCTGAGCTTGCCAGCCATAAATACCGTTATCGCCAGAAGGTTTTCTATACCATGGCAATGTTGCCCCATAGTTTTTCTCCCATGCAGAAGCGTCAACGTATGGTGTTAAATCTAGGTAATACTTATTAAGTCCACCAAGATTAGTTACTCTTGCTACGTCAGGTGCGGCACCAGACTCAAGAAGGTTTTCAAGTTGATCTCTTACAACATCATACCCAACAGTCTCAAAATTCACTGTATTACCAGTGGAATTTTCCCAAATAGAAGACATCTCTTGCAACACATCACACTCATTAGCATCTTGATAGCAAACAAATTTAATCTCTGCTGCATTTACACCAAATGATGACAAGGCAAGAAAAGATGTCAATAAAATACTCTTTCTCATATCTCTCTCCAATAGTTATTTTTAAAAAGTTTATCTTTTTTATCAAATTTAAACGAACAGTATAAATAGTATTTAAATTTAATGAAATTCGAGTATACATGAATTGATATATATCAGTAAAATAAACTAATCTTAATTGAACCTTGGTCTCACTTAGTGAAACCTAATGTTTTTTTTGGAAATCTTTTTTAAAATTTAATACTAAAAAAAATGAACCAAAATCTCGGAAAGCTAATACATTTAAAAAAACTTTGTACGGAAAACAGCCACTTTCAAATGCTTGCTGTTGATCAAAGACCGCCAATATTTAATATTATCGCATCGGCTAAAGGAAGAAAACATAACTATGAAGAAGTGGTTGAATGTAAAAAATTGATTACGTCAAACCTATCTCATTTAGCTACAGCAATACTAATGGACCCTCACTATTCGATTCCAAATCTCTTGCAATATAATAACTCTAAAGGACTTGTAATCACTCTTGAAGAGCATGATTTTAAAGAAACTCTCCACGGCCGATATTCAAGTGACATAGATAACTGGAGTGTTGAAAAAATTAAAAAAGCTGGTGGAGATGCTGTCAAAGTTCTTGCTTGGTACCGTCCTGATTCTGAAAAAAAATCTCTTGATCATCAACAAAAGTATGTTCAAAGAATTGGTGAAGAGTGTGAAAAATACAGTATTCCTTTCTTACTAGAGTTACTTGTATACCCTTTTCAAGATGATAACAATCATACTAAAGAATACATTGAACAAAAACAAAAAAATACGCAGCATATTATTGATAGTGTTAAAGAATTTGCAAAAGAAAAGTACAAAGTTGATATATTTAAATTGGAATCTCCTGTGGACAGTAATGATTTAGAAAATGATATTACAAAAGAAACAGAGGATGCATTTAAAAATCTAGCTAACGCAACAAATAATAAGCCGTGGGTTGTTCTTTCTTCTGGGATGGGAAAAACATCATTTTATAATTGTCTTAAGCTAGCTTATCAAAATGGTGCATCTGGATACTTAGCTGGAAGAACAATCTGGCTAGATGCTTTTAAGAATTACCCCAACATCGAAAATGTTGATAAAGGATTAAAGACTGAGTCAGTTAATTATATAAATAAACTAAATGACTTAACCGCACAAAATGCTCATTCTCTTAAAGATTACTTTAAAAAAGGCTTTGAAATTCAAGAACCTGAAAACTTTACTAAGAATTTTGGAGGCTTTAAATGATTGGATACTTAGCCCTGGCAAGAGAAACTTTTGACGTTGAATTTGCTCAATCTAAATTTAGACAAGCTAAAGATCTTTTAGAGTCTTCAGCATCAGAAATAATTGGCTTTGATCAATTAATCACAAATGATGAAATTGCAAATGAAGCGCTGGATTTTTTTAAAAGCAACGAATGTGAAAAAGTTTTCCTTTTTCAAACAACTTTTACTGATGCAAAATTTATTTTAAATTTCTCTAAAGTAATTAATAAGCCGATTTGTATTGTTTCCTTTCCTGAGCCAAGAACGGGTGGAAGACTGAGGCTGAACTCAATTTGTGGACTCAACCTAGGAACTCACTCTTTAATTAAAAATAATATATCACCTGATTTCATTATTATTGAAGATGATGAAAAAGTTAATAAAAAATCATTTAAAGAATTTATTAATTCAGGAAATAATGACTCTCAAGTTTTATGGAATAAGGCAGTTATTAGTAATGATCAAGCCGATTTTAACTACACAATTGATAAACAAACTATCGGAATTATTGGAACAAGACCAGAAGGCTTTGATACCTGTGACTACGATCAAGATGAGGTGACCAATAAGCTCAATGTTTCTTTAATAAATCTTGAGCTTGATGACTTGTTTGATGAGGCTAAAAATGTTGATATAGACACAATTGCCTCCACTAAAAATACTATTTCTGGTTACCTTCAAGGCACTGAAGAACTTGTTCAAGAAGAATTTGATAAAAGTATTTCAATTTTTCATGGCTTAGAGGGTTTAAAAGAAAAACATAATCTTGATGCCTTTGCAATTAGATGCTGGCCTGAGACATTTACTGAGTATGGCTGTGCATCTTGCGGGCCAATGGCTATGATGAATGAAAAAAAAATCAGCTGTGCATGCGAGGCTGACGTTTTAGGCGGTATTAGCTGCAATATACTTAATCAAATGAATGATAATCCATCACTTCTAGTAGATATTGTTGATGTTGATAAATCTGATAACTCTTTAGTTTTTTGGCATTGTGGTCTTGCCCCTATAAGTATGGCTAAAGAAGGTACTGCAAAATCTGGTATTCATTCAAATAGAAAAAAACCACTACTTCATGACTTTAGTCTTAAAAAAGGCGAGATAACTATTTTTAGAGTTTCAAAAGCAAGAAACAAGCTGCAATTTTTTGTTTTGAAAGGGTCTGTTATTGATAGGCCGAACTCTTTTTCAGGGACTTCAGGTGTAATTAGCTTAGGTGATGATAGCGCACTTAAAGCTCAGCAAATGTTTAAAGGTGGGCTTGAGCATCATGTCGCTTTTACTTATGGAGATGTATCTGATAAGCTTATTCATTTTGGGAATAAAATGAATATTCCAACGTACACGCTATGACAAGCAAAATTAAATATGCAATCATTGGCGCTGGATGTATGGGCCAAGAGCATATACTTAATGTTGAAATTATAGAAGATGCAGAAGTTGTTGCACTTTGCGATACCAGTGAAAACTCTATTAAAGAGTGCCTAGCATTATTGAAAAATAAAGTTGAAATTTTTCATAACTATGAGGATCTTATTGAAGCAAATATCGTAGATGCTTACATTGTTGCAACGCCGAACTTTACCCATATTGGTGTCTTAAGGGCTTTAATTAAGACTAAAGCACACTTATTAATTGAAAAGCCTTTATGCACGACTGTTAAAGACTGTAAAGAGTTTGCAAGGTTAGCCATTGATTATCCAGGGGTCATATGGACTGCTATGGAATACCGATATATGCCGCCTGTTCAAAGAATGATTAAAGAAATTCATAATAAGACAATTGGTAATTTAAAAATGCTTTCTATAAGAGAACATCGATTTCCATTCTTACATAAAGTAGATGATTGGAATCGTTTCTCAGCCAAAACGGGTGGGACCTTGGTTGAGAAATGTTGTCACTTTTTTGATTTAATGAGATTAATAGCGCAGAGTGAGCCCTTGAAAGTTTATGCAAGTGGAAACCAAGATGTAAATCATTTAAATGAGAATTATGATGGAGTGGTGCCAGATATTCTTGACAATGCCTTTGTAATTGTAGATTTTGAAAATGGAGTTAGAGCATTCCTAGACCTTTGCATGTTCGCTGAAAATTCAGAGTTTCAAGAAGAATTATGTGCAGTTGGATCTAAGGGAAAGGTAGAAACAGAAGTGCCATCTAATCAATCAGGTATTTCCAACTCAGATATTAGAATTGGCCTAAGAGAGCATAGTACAGTAATCAAAGAAACTATAACTGTGGACCAAAAAGTTCTTGAAGCTGGTCACCATCATGGATCTACATACTATGAACACCAATCATTTATTAGAGCTATCCAAAACAATACAAAGCCTGAAGTGTCTCTAAACGACGGCCTTATCGCTGTGGCAATAGGAGAGGCAGCTGAGATTTCTATCAAGGAATCTAGAGTTGTGCAAATGAGCGAGTTTGACCTTTGATAACTTGTGTTGGACCTATTTTTTTAGACAGAGTTGTCAAGATTGATAGCTTTCCAAAAAAACCAATTAAACTAGTGGCTAAAGGCCTAGAAAAAAGACTTGGAGGACCAGCTGCAGTGGCTAGCTTTGCAGTTAATATTCTTGGCGAAAGCTCTGAGTTGGTGAGCCGCTTTGGTGATGATGATGCTGCTGATTTTTTACAATCTGAACTTAATCAATATAACATTAACTTTAAAAAATCAATAACAGTAAAGGACGCCCTTTCATCTCAAAGTCATATTTTTGAGGACAAGCATGGAGAAAGAATGTTGGCAGTTTTTAATGAGAAAAAATTGCTTGATGAAAAAATACTCCCTAACTTTAATTTTACCAACGAACAAACCTATTTAATTGACACTCATTGGATTGAGGCAGCTCATTATGTTGCAAAAAATACTTATAATCACGGCATTAAATGTGTAGCTGACTTAGATAATTTCACTAAAAGTAAAGCAGTTGATGAGACTATTAATTACTCATCGCACCCCATTTTCTCTGAAACTGGTTTAATGCAATACACAAATAATAATTCAGTAATTGATTCTTTAAAAAACTTATACAAGTCTAATAATAAGTTTTATGCAGTCACTCTTGGCTCAAAAGGGGTTTATTGGATTGATAATGGTAGGGTTTTTCATTGTTCAGCGCCTAAGATTAAGGTAGTAGAAACTAATGGTGCAGGTGACGTATTTCATGGTGCTTTTGCTAGATTTATACATGCAAATAAAACGATACAAGAGTCTATAGAATTAGCAACAGCAGCAGCATCTCTTAAATGCTCTAGAAGCGGTGGAATAAGGTCAATACCAGATTACAATGAGCTTATTAAATTTTCAAGTCAATTTAAACCAACAACAGAAATAAAATAACTATGAAAAAAATATTAATTACTGAGTTTATGGAGCAAGATAGCGTTGATAGTATTTCTGAAGTATTTGAGGTAATTTATGACCCCAGTCTTCATGAAAATATAGAAAGTTTAGAATCTAAAATAGAATTAGTTGACGCTGTAATAGTAAGAAATAAAACTCAACTCAACAAATCTTTGCTATTAAAAGCTAAAAACTTGAAATTTGTTGGTCGTTTAGGTGTTGGCTTAGATAACATTGATACTGACTATTGCCTCGATAACAATATTTTTGTTCAGCCTGCAACTGGAATGAATGCGGACTCTGTTGCTGAGTACGTTATTGCTTGTACACTTTCTTTGTTAAAAAATATTCCTATTTCTCATAGCGGCACATCTACAGGCCAATGGCCTAGAACATCTATTAAATCAAGAGAATTGGGAGGTAAAACATTAGGTTTGCTTGGTTTTGGCGTTATTGGTAAGAAGGTCAGTCGACTGGCCCAAGTTTTTGGAGCAAATGTTATTGCCTATGATCCATTTGTTGAATCGTCAGATGCAGAAAATCTAGGCGTTTCATTGACTTCTCAAGAAGAGCTTTTTAATCTTTCGGATGTTATAACCATTCACCTCCCCCTTACAAATGAGACTAGAGATCTAATGAATCTTAGCTCATTCAAAAAGATGAAGAAAGCTCCAATAATTATTAACTCATCAAGAGGCTCAATAATCAATGAAAATGACCTCTTATTAGCCTATAAACAAAAATTTATTGGTGGATTTGCGCTTGATGTCTACAGTTCAGAGCCAGTTAAAGAAGAGTTCTATAATGAGATTACAAGCACTATGAACTGCATTCTTACCCCTCATACCTCTGGAGTTACAGTGGAATCAAATATAAGAGTCAGTCAGTTCATCGCTGACAAAACTATAAAGTTTTTAGAATAAAGATTAAGAAAAAGTTAGGATAACTGGTTGATGATCAGAAGCATCTATTTTCTCATTAACTTCAATGCTATTAAGACTTCTTTCTAAATTTGAACTTATAAAACCAAAGTCTCTACAATGAGGCCCTTCAGGCCATTGTTTTTTATCAAAAATACCACATGTTGGTCTGTGCATTGAATTTGGGTTTAATTGCCTCCAGGAATCAAGAAAGAAATTTGAATTTGTTTCATTACTAGTTAATAAATTATATTCAATAGAATTAGGATTAAAGTTAAAGTCTCCACAAAGAATAACCCTATCTGATCTTTCAAATTTTCTATACGGCCCACTATTATCAAATAAAGCAGGCGTCCTAGCCAAATTATTAATTTCTTGGTTAATAGATATAATTCTCTTTACTTGATCACATCGTTGGAATTCAGAATGAAATTCTAGATGAGTGGTCATAATGCATAAAGGAAATAATGGAGTTTCGATTGTTATTTCTGTTAATTGTCGAGGCATCTGCCTAAAAGAGTTATCAACTGTTTGAGGTAATATATGATTGAAACTAGACAAAACTGGAAATTTAGAAAGTATAAGATTCCCATACTGCTCTCTAACATCAGAATTTTCGCGTTTAATGTCATAAGCTGGACCAAAAAAAGACGAATAATCACTGAAAATATTTGAGAGCTTTGCTACTTGATCTGGTTGAGTTCCATCTGATAGAGTGCAATTAACAGATACTTCCTGAAGGCAAATAACATCAGGGTTGCACATCTTTAAGATTGATTCAGCAATCCTATCCAATGAGATATTTCCATCAACGCCCTGACCATTTTGGATATTCCAAGTCAGGACAGTTATCATTTAATGCCGGCTTGCATGAATGATTGAACAAATTGTTTTTGAAATATTAGAAATGCAATGAGCAATGGCGCAACTGAAATCAATGTCGCAGCAGACATGATTGACCAGTCCACGCCAGTCTCAGGAGAACCAAAAATACCTAAACCAACGGTCAATGGCCTTGTTTCAACCGAATTAGAAATAATTAGTGGCCACAAAAAATTATTCCAATGGTGGCTTACAGAAACTAAAGAAAAAGCAATAAAGGTAGGAGTTGCTAAAGGAACATAGACCTTCCATAAAATCCCCATAGTACTGCAGCCTTCTAATTCTGCTGCATCCTCTAACTCCTTTGGAATAGATTTAAACGTTTGTCGAAGCAAGAAGATACAAAATGCACTTGCGACATAAGGCAATCCCATTCCAGTTATTGTATCTACCAATCCTAGTTTAGAGAGAGTGACATAGTTTTGAACAATCAAGATCTCTGGAGTAATCATCAACTGAACTAAAACCAGAGCAAATGCAACATTTGCACCACTAAATTTAAAACGAACAAAGGCATACGCAGCCAAAGTTGAAATTAAAAGCTGCCCAGGAAGTATAAAAGACACCAGTAAAAATGTAT
>Ga0209384_1001286_pt1 | contig 13411 bp, 13 predicted proteins | sample CoawatmetaG05DNA_FD_187511 | JGI IMG/M metagenome (GOLD analysis project Ga0209384, IMG submission 187511) | Marine microbial communities from the West Antarctic Peninsula - Coastal water metaG058-DNA (SPAdes) (version 2) | ecosystem: Environmental > Aquatic > Marine > Coastal ... | reverse complement strand
AAAATTAGTTTATCAAAAGCTAACCTTATCTATTTCTATAATAGTTTAGGTATTGATAATTTAGCATTAAAAAAGTTAATTACCAAGAAAAAATCAAAATCTAATTCTGGTGTAATAGTAGTTACAGTATTAACATCTGGAACACCAGAATATATTGATGACGATGGTAATAAAGTTGTTAGTAAGTTTAGTTGTCGCCATAATTGTGCTTATTGTCCTAATGAAAAAGCACATGAAGGCAATAATTGGGTAGATCAACCTAGGTCATATTTATATTCAGAACCAGCAGTTTTACGCGCTAATGAAAACAAGTTTGACCCAGTTTTACAATTTAATTCAAGAATAGATGCTCTCATAAATATGGGACATGTTGTAGATAAATTGGAAATTATTGTATTAGGAGGTACCTGGTCTAATTATCACAAAAAATATAAAGATTTCTTTATTACAGCAATATATTATGCTGCAAATACATATTATGAAAAAAGAGAAATGTTATCGTTGGAAGAAGAGATTATTATTAATGAAAACGCAAAAATACATGTTATCGGATTGACACTTGAAACCAGACCTGATAATATTACTTTGGAAGAAATTAAAGAATTTAGGAGATATAATTGTACAAGAGTTCAAATAGGTGTTCAACATACAAATAACGATGTACTAAAAAAAATTAAAAGAGGACATTCTATTGAAAAAGCACATTTAGCCATTAGATTGTTGAAAAATAACGGATATAAAATTGATATACATTTAATGCCTAATTTGCCAGGTTCTTCATATGAAATGGATAAAGAAATGTTAGATACATCATTATATGATGAAAGAATGCAAGTTGATCAATATAAAATTTATCCAACAGCAGTTGTGCCTTGGACGCAAATAAAAGAATGGTATGATAAAGGGGAGTATGTTCCATATGACGACTTATTATTATTTGAACTAATTAAAGAATTTAAAAAGAAGGTTCAGAAATGGAAACGTCTTAATAGAATTATTAGAGATATTCCATCTACATATATTTCAGGTGGATACAAACATGAATATGTTAATATGCGCCAGCTTTTGCAAAATGATATGAAAAAAAACAATTGGGGATGTAATTGTATACGTTGTCGTGAAATCAAAGATACATGTGTTAATCCAGAAGATATTAGATTAGATGTCATAACATATCCCGCGAGTGGAGGTACAGAATACTTTATTTCATATGAAACAGACAAATATCTAATTGGTTTTATACGTCTTAGATTAGCAAATAATGTTGATAAAACAACTCAATTAGATATTCTACATGATTCAGCTCTTATCCGCGAGCTACATGTATATTCAAATTTAAGTGATGTTGGTAATAATTTAGATACATCCTATCAACACAAAGGATATGGAAAGAGTCTTGTTAATGAAGCTGAAAAAATAGCTAAAAATATGGGATATTCTAAAATAGCTATTATTAGCGGTACCGGTGTTAGGAATTATTATAGAAAATTAGGATATTCCCTTATTGATACATTCATGATAAAAATGTTATAGAAATATAAAAATTGATTAACAAATCTCTTTTTATTTATCTATACAAGTAATATGGAAATTGAAACAATATCCAATTTCAAAGGTTCTGATATGCTTCGTATCATTTACAATACATACGAGTTGTATATGAAATATGGAGCTCGTAGTAGCAAGAAGGTTGACTACTTTCATGAGCAGATTATTGACCAGTTAAAAACTATATTTGTAAGTGATCGCTACAAAATCGCACAAGAATATAACATTCCATCAGTTAATTCTGCAGGTAAAAAAAAATGTGATATTGTTGTATTATGTGATAATATCCCGATAATAGTATTGCCTGTGAAAGTTATTATGACTAATTATAAGCAAAATAAAAACAACTACTTTGAAAACCAAATTGGTGAAGTAACAAGTATCAAATATGCTAACCCCAATATCAAAGTAGTGCCAGTAAATATATTTATGTCTAAAACACCTTACCTTAATAAAAAGAGGATTATTACAAAGTTTCAGACAATAACATATTCTGATATTTCTATATATGAAAAATACAAAGAATACAAACTATTTGACGAAGTAATTAACTATATCATAGATGTTGAGCATGAAAACTTAGTAAATGAAACATATCAAAAAATCCCTAAACTTATTGGATTCAACTACACAACAGAGTATGTTTCTTTGAGTAAAATTATGGAAAGGCTCGAATTTAATTAAGTATTAGTCAACAACTATATCATATAGTACTCTGCTACTAATATTAATCCACCCACCCGAACGTTTCTGTGAATTCAATGTTATATAATCTATATTTTTTATAATTATTTTTTTGATATATTCTAAATCTGTTTTATCTTTTGGTTTTATACAAAGGCAACTATAATGTAGTATGTCTTTATAAGCCTTAATGTTTATATTCTTAGGGTCTACGAAACATGGTATATATAGACATTCAATATCACTCTTTTTTATTGACTGTGTGCGACCATAAGCATACCATGTAGCGTAAGATTTATTCCCTTTATCCCTTTTACCCAATTCTTCTTTATTGTTAATTAAATATTTATATGTTAATGGATTATCTTTCTTAAATTTATTTTCCTCAATTATTTTACCATTTTCATATGGATATATAATATGTTTTTGATTTATACCATTTGTTATAAGAACCCAACACGGTTCATCATATAACTTGTCAGAACATATATATATTTTATCCCTAAGAGTAGCAATGCCATTTTTAATACTACAAATATCAAATAGAGTTCTTTTACTTGAATTAGCTTTATTAAATAAAGAATAGTTTTTGATAATATCATTATAGTAGTAAGTTACATCATTATATGTTAAAGTGTCTTTATTTTCTTTGCTAAAAACTGTTATACAACAATAAACTGATGTTCCTTTGAATACCTTTTTATCCTTATAATCTATTATTTCCTTGACATATCTATTATCAAATAACCATTTGCGCAATTTCAAAGCAGATTTATTATACAAATAAGAGTTAGGTGTTATTGCAACCATTTTACCATTTTCTTCAAGAAGTTCTAGACATTTTATTATAAACGCGTAATATATATCAACAAGACCTGTGTTTAGTGTTATGAAATTATTTTTGATAAACACTCGGTATTCTGGTGATAAATCTTGAACTTTAATATATGGCGGATTCATAATAATATTATCATATTTTTTTGTTATATTTGCTCTTAAAAAATCTTTATTAATTTTATTCATATTTTGTTTATCAATTATGATATCTAAATAGTCACTTTTTAATTCATATATATCTATATTAGAATATTTAGAAATATCAAGATATTTTAATAGATTCCCAGAACCTACTGATGGTTCTAATAATGTTCCCGATTTATCTATTTTTTGCGACATTAGTTGACATATATTGTCTGGTGTAAAAATATCACACTTAGTAAACTTTATTATATCATCCATAATAGTAAATAAAAATAATAAATTATACTTATATAATCATTTTTTATAGTTATTTCAAATTAACCTTTTATTTTATTTTCTAATTCTTCAATTTCTTGCAATAATGCTTTATGTACGTTTTTTATATCTCTAATAATTTGCTTGTACACAACAGAGAATGATAATATATGTTGTTTAAGATATACTATTAATATACTTGCCATTTCTTTAAAACTACTTTTATTTACCATATTATCCTTTTTTTTATCTTCATCATCATCTTTATCACCATTATCACCTTCATCATCTATATATGTTATATCTTTTTGCTCCTTGGCGGTTACCATTATATTTAAAATTTCTATGTATTTTAAAACTTTATCATTCAATTTTTTTTTCATTTTCACTAATTTTTTTTCTTCTTTTTCCATAACAGTTTGCGCGTTTAATAATTCTGCACTACCGTCAACAGTCGATTCTGATACATTTGAACTTAAATTAGATATTATAGTTTTTTGCCTTGTATCTATTAACTTATCACTAGTTTCCTTTTTTTCATCTTTGCGTTTTTTAATAGATTCATCAATCATTCTAATAAAATTTCTTTTTAAACCTTCTTCATCACTTGAAAAATTAATATTTTTTCTATCTAATCTAATATTATATTCGCTATCTGATAGTGTTCCATTAATTGTTTGTCTTGTAATATCACGAGATTTTATTTTTTTTATAAAAGTAGTCCTAATAAATTTTCTATATATTTCATATAATTCAGGATCTAATTGTTCTTCTTCTGGTTTTTTATTTTCTATTTTTTCTTCTAAATCAATATCATAATATATAGTTTCTCTTAACAATTCATTGATAAATATTTCAAAGGCTTTTATATATTTACCATCAGTTTCTTTAAATTCTTTTTCTACAATAGTGCTGATTTTATCCCACCAATATAAAGTACCTTGTATATTTATTAATATTAATTCTTGTTTTTCAAATTTTTCTTTTAAATCTTTTAAAACCATGGGTTTTACTCTTTCAAACTTATCAATACTCAAATCTTTGTATTCTCCATTAGTTTTATCAACTTCGTCAGCATCATCTGATTCTCCATCTTTTAATGCTATCAGGTAATTTGAAAAATCTACATAATATTTTTCACGATCGTTGGTATTTTTTATACCATTTTCTATTAATCTTTCTAATAAAATATTTATTTTTTGACTATATAATAATTCTTCCTTTCTATCGTTTTCAACAAATGTTAACATATGCATAGCGTCTTCAATTTCTTTTTTCGCAGAACGCGAATTATCATAATATATTGAAATTATATCTATAAAGTAATTAACAAAAATTTTATCAAATATAAATTTTTTTATATATGTAATTAACATACGTATTTGATCTGAACTTAATTCTCCATTATCATTATGTTTAAACATATCAATAATTACATTTATTTTATTATTATATTTAGTTAAAAAATCAATTGATTTTTTAATTTTATCAAGAATAAATACATCTAAATAATCTTTATAATATTTAACTACTTTTTCAAAAAGCTTTACTTTTTTATTTGTAAACTTTTCAACTTCAATAAATTTATCAATATCTTTTTGTTCGGCTTTCGGATCGTCTTGTTCTTCTTTCTGCCCGTCTACTTCTTTTTCTTTACCACCATCTTCACCTTCGTCGCCACCGGTTAACCTTCTTTTAATTAAATGGTATTCATTACGATATCTATAATAATGTTTACCATTTTTTAAATAAACCTTTCTATTATTATCTTTAATATATATATATTTGTTTGTGGATTTCATTATATAAAAATATATAAAACTTTTACTACTATATAATAATAATAAAAAAGACACTAATTTTCACCATGCAAAAAGAACCTTCTGTGGAAACAAATGATGTTCCAAAGAAAATAGGTAAAAAAATTAGTGGCGATAAAATTATAGAAGAGTTTAATAAGCTTTGTTCTTCGGAAGAGGATTATTCACTTGATGAATTGAAAAAACATCTATCCACAGCTTACAAACAAGCAGGAAAAAAAGTAGTTGTTAAAAGAGAACCATCGGCATATAATATTTTTATGAAGGAAGAAATTACTAAATTGCGTACTGAAAACCCAAACACTGAATATAAAAATTTAATGAAGCTTGTTGCACAAAAATGGAATGATAATAAAAAGTCAGATAAATAATAATAATTATTATTATTATATAGGATATGAATTTGTATATCAGATACATATTAGTTGCATTATTACTGACTTTTCTAGATTTTATATGGATATCTTCAAATTTCAAAATGTATAACAAAACTGTTAAAGATATCCAAGGATTTGATCCTAAGATTAATATAACATATGCTATTATTGCATATTCGTTTATGATAATATCTTTATTTTATGTGGCTATTCCATTTACTATGCAAAATATTGATAAAAATGATAAAATCATAGATTTATTATATAAAGCCATTAGATATGGTGGTATTGTAGGGTTAAGTATATATGGTATATATAATTTCACATGCATGAGTTTTTTTGCGAATTATCCATTATCAACAGCGCTTATAGATACTGTGTGGGGGACATTTTTATATTCATTCGTAGTATTTGTGTTTTTACTACTAACTAAATAAATAAAATAATAAGAAAAGTATTAATATTGATATTAACACAATACATAATGATATTAATATACTACCACTAAATATAATAGGTCCTATGAATAAACTTAAATAAAAGTTTACTATCAATGCAATTGTAATATATATATATATTTGCATACTATAAATATCATCAAGATTGATTGATTTTCCAATATTTAAATTATTAAAATTTAAATTATTAAAATTTAAATTATTTATAGGATTTTCTAATTTATTAGAATTATCATTACCATATAACTGCAATTCATTATTATGATCATCTATTAATTCGTCCAAACGACTACATTTATCTATATCTTCACTTGAAACACCTTCTAAATCTCTATATGTTACAGTTTTATCCGTGAAATTTTTAAGATCAGAACATTTATCAAAGTGTTCTAATAACATTTTTTATTCTATTATATTATAACAATTTTAAATAACAAATAATATTATATTATAATAGAGATAGTTCATAATATATTTATGGCAAATACATATGAAACAATCATAATCATATTGGCTATGGCATTAAACACAGGTATAATATTATGGTTTATAACAAATTATAATGATACGGAATTTGGTGGAAATCCCACCCTTCTTAATATAAATTATAATAAAAATAAAGTTGAAAGTACAACAACAGGGGATAAATGCACAACTGTTTGTGATTCATTAGATCCAGTTAGCGACCCTAGATATAATATGCAACAAATAATTAAACAATCAATATTACTTGAAGAACATTTAACAAATAAAAACAAGAGATGTCGCGATTGTATAACTAAACATTTTCTTCATATCATCGGCTTGTCAGAAGAAGCACAAATGTTGGCAACAAATAAAATTAAAGACTATCCTTTGGTTAGCGAATCAGTAGATTTATACAACGAACTATTCAAAATTTGGGTAAAAAATAAAAACCTGAATGGTAAAGACGAAAGCTATATTTTATATTGCACTAATAAATTAAGAGACCATAGAAAACAACTTATCGTTTTATATTTCTTCAACGAAAAATACAAAATTAAAGAAAACGAAAAAAACAAGTAATCTTATGTTTTTATATATGATATTTTATTATTATCTATCATATGTGTTATTACATAATTAATATCATCTATTGTTATTTTATGCGCCGCTAAATGATCTGGATGTATTTCCGACCCCATATTAATATTAGGATATGATGTTGGGAATGTTATTGCATATGTATTTACCGTCTGATATATTGCCACGTCTGCAACAATCTGGTATTCGCAATCGTTAAAATCGTATTTATTATTTTTATAAAATTTATTAACTAATTTTTGTGCACCACTTCGTGATATTATATACATCCCCGTTGATGGTAACAAATATTGCCATTTAACAAACTTTATATTTTTATCCAAATAAAGATTTTTGTAAAGATGTTTAACAGTAGGTCCATACAAAATTAGCAATTGTAGTATATCAAAATCATATGGTGCATCTTTTATCATATTTTCATAATCAATTATATATGGTACTGTAATATCATCTTCCATTATAACAAAATAATTATCATCCGATGTTTCTAATGCATATTTCATTGCTTTGATATGACTTGATATGCATGCAAATTCATATTCACAACTTGTACATCCAGGGTGTTTACAAGTTAACGGACGTTGGTGAGCCAATTGATTATCAAAATCTTCGGGGGTTATTGCATTTATACGTTTATTATCAATACCTAATCTACTTAATTGAGTATCCATAAAGTTTTTCCTCATAGTACTTTTTTCCATATTGATCCAATAATGTTTCATTATTATAATAGCTATTTATCTAACAGTATTTTTATATATAAATGTGTGCTATTGTTATCATATTATTTTTGTTATTATTAATTAATGAAGTTAAATGAAGTTGGAACTTAAAAAATTTGACCCAAATAAAATAAAGAATGATTCAGTTGTTGTTTTTATCGGAAAACGTAATACTGGTAAAAGTTATTGTATGAAAGATATTTTAAGTTATAACAGGGATATTCCCGTCGGAGTTGTCGTGTCCCCAACTGAAAAAGCTAATGGTTATTTTGAAAAGTTTATTCCTAAAATGTTAATATATGATGAACTTGATGAAAAATTAGTTAGTAAATATTTAAATAGACAAATTAATATTACCAATAATAGAAAAAGAGAATTATCTAAACATGGCTCATCTACTGTTGACCCACGCTCTTTTCTTATTTTAGACGATTGTATGTATAATAAAAGTATCATGTCTGACAAAAATATTAGATGTATATTTATGAATGGTCGTCATTATAAAATTTTCTTATTAATAACTATGCAACACGGACTAGGATTACCACCTGATTTACGCTCCAATATTGATTATGTTTTTATATTTAGAAATAATATTGTAAAAGAACGCGAGAAAATATACAATCATTATGCTGGTATGTTTCCTACTTTTGATGTATTTAATCAGGTTATGAATCAATGTACGGAAAATTTTGAATGTCTTGTCATTGATAATAAAGTACAGTCTAATAATATTAATGATATTGTGTTTTGGTACAAAGCAAATGAAAGTTCATTTAAGATGTGTTCAAGAGATTTATGGGAAATGCAAGCATTACAGGACCAGCGAGAGCTTATGGGTATCGAAAATGAAGAAGAAGAAGATGTTGAAGAATATGACCCCGGTGTCTTTATGAAAAAGAAAAACTCAAAGCTAATTAAAGTTAGAAAAGATCAACGATATTAAATTATTAATATATTTTTAAATATTTCTAGACATATGTTATTACATCTATACCCACATATATCACATTTATTTGACAATATTGTATTACATTTTTTACATATAAATGTCGTTTGAGTATATATGATATTATCCGCATTATCACATATATAGCATATCGTATTCATTAAAAAAAACTTGGTCTTTTATCCTTTTTATCATGTGAACTATTTATATGTATTTCTTTTATATGCGACATATTACTATTTATACTAATATTATCATCTTCAATTATTGGTTCTGGTATTAAGGTTTTCATATCTATTATTTCATTTTTTTCTAATGAAAAACTTTCTGTCAATGTAGTATCCTCCCTCAATATTGGCTCTACTTTATTCTCTTCTTCTGGTTCTCTTATTACTTCTGGTTGTCTTATTACTTCCGGTTGTCTTATTACTTCCGGTTGTCTTATTACTTCTGGGTCTCTTATCACTTCTGGTTGACTGATTACTTCTGGTTGTTTTATTACTTCTGGTTGTCTTATTACTTCCGGTTGACTGATTACTTCTGGTTCTTCACTCTCTTCTTCGCTTTCTTCTCCTTCTTCTCCTTCTTCTCCTTCTTCTCCTTCTTCTCCTTCTTCTCCTTCTTCTTTGCTTTCTTCATTGTCTTCTTCTTCACCTTCTTCTTCGCTTTCTTCTTCGCTTTCTTCTTCGCTTTCTTCTTCGCTTTCTTCTTCTCTTTCTTCTTCTCCTTCTTCTTCTTCGCTTTCTTCTTCTATTTCGGGTTCTTTTTCTTGGATTTTGCTAGATTTATTTGAGTCTTCTGTAAATTGAGTTACTGTTTCAGTTAAACGGTCATCTATTTGATTTAATATATCATCGAATGGTATAAAGTCTCTAAACGTTTTCTTTATTATTATTCTAATATTTTCTTCAATTATATTTAAATTATTTTGATATTCAGCATCTCTTATATTTTTATTATTAAATAGGTAAGCATTTTTCCAAGCAAAAGAAGCTATATTCATATAGCATTTATGTATGTAATCCTCGGCAGCAGGTATCTTTATTTTGATATTGTCAAACTGTTCGCGATATTCGTATATCTTAATTTTTATACTGTTGATTATTATTATTTTTATTAAATTATATATATATTTGCATTTTGTGTATTTTACTATCTTTTTGTACTCATCATCTATTATATTATTATTCCATTTTTTAATTTGTGTTAATTCGCTTTGAAACTTTTTAACATTATTTTCTGTTTCACTCCATATTTTATTTATGCGCTTTGATATTGCTATTCCAAGTATATCTTGTATATGCTCAATATACTCATTTCTTGTTTCTATTAAGGCTTCCATATATATAATATTTGTTAGTAATATTCTTTATATGCTTAGAAAAATGAGTACATAATTTATAAATATAGTAAGATTTATAAACTTTTAAAAAATAATAGAATATATATAATTATGTACTCGTGTAACTCAATTTACTTTTTTTTACTAAAATACATAGTATAAATATAATACATTGCTGCTAAGAATAATAGTGCTCCTATTATTGTCGTTATTATACTTGCTATCATTTGAAATTGATTATACATTTTAACATTTTCACAATAACTTGAATTATCGTCTGCGGAACATTTGACACCATATTTTAGACCATCACCAACAGTAGCTGTTCCACCAGAAGCAGCGGTAGAACCACCCAAATAACCGATTGCACCAGCCATTAAACCACTATTATCACTTCCAAAACGAGAACTTCTACCCCCTCCTTTTCCTCTCATTTATACTATTAATTATTGATATATTTTTTTCTAATTTTTCATATAATTATTTATAAGTGCCTTGATTGTTCTATTATTATTCATTTTAATTTTATTAACTTTATGCAATTGTTTTAGTTCAGTAAGTGTCATTGTATTTAATTGTTTCCTTATTAATTTTCTTTTGGAACCACCTTTGACTTCTTCTATTTCTATTACTGCTTTTTTTGCTGCTACTGCTGGTGCTACTGGTTCTGCTGCTGCTGGTGCTGCTGCTGGTGCTGCCACCACCGCTGCCTTGTTACGGTGGCGTTGGTCAAGATTTGCTTTCAGTATCTCCTGCTGCTTGTCGTACTCAGCTTTGAGCGACAGACGGAGCACATCACCTTCTTCTCCTGCTTTCACACGTGCTTCTTCTTCTGCTGCTGCTGTTGCTGCTACTGCTCCTGTTACCGCCTTCTCCCTCTTCTGCACCGCCTCCTCCTCTCTCTTCTGTGCTGCTGCTGCCGCCACCGCCTTCTCATTCTCCTCCCTTTCATGTGCTGCTGCTGCCTCTGCCTCTGCTGCTGATGATATTGGTGATTCTTCTGCTTCTTCTACTTCTTCTGCTTCTTCTTTAGCCTCATCCTCCCTCATGAGGGTGCGATACGCAGAGTTGATGCGCTTGAACTTTTCTGTGGCGCCTTCATCATCGTTTTTGTCAGGGTGGTATTCGAGGGCATACTTCTTGTAGGCTTTTTTTATTTCTGGGTCGGTTGCGCCCTCGACCAGCCCCAGATCCAGCAGCGCTTCCTTCTCTCTCTTCTGTGCTGCTGCTGCCGCTACCGCTGCTGCTGCCGCCACCGCCTTCTCCTTCTCCTCCCTTTCATGTGCTGCTGCTGCCTCTGCCTCTGCTGCTGATGATATTGGTGATTCTTCTGCTTCTTCTACTTCTTCTGCTTCTCCTTTTTGGACTTCTTCTTTGACTACTTCTACTTCTTCTGCTTCTGCTGCTACTGGTGGTTGGTGTGCTAATTGTGATGCTTCTACTGATACTTCCACAACGGACGCGGTTTGTTCTGGTGCTTCTGGTGCTGCTGGTGGTGCTACTGGTTCTGTTGATTGTATTATAATTGGTGATTCAATTTTATAGCCGCCATTATATGTGTTATTGTATTTATATTCATTAATATCTTTTGAATAATAAATTCTATTATTATTATCATGGAATATAATTGAAAAAATTACATTAAATCTTATAATTATATTATTTATTTCATCAGGTAATTTACTTATTTTTGAAAATTCTTCATATACAGTACTATTCGATAGAGTTCCGGTATATTGAGGCTTCAAAATTTCTGTCATTTTATTTTTAAATTCTGTGATTAATATATTCTCGGATAAGATTGTTTTAGTACTGGCAGAATTATCATTAGAAATCTTATTAATTTCGTTCTTCATAGTTTCTTTTATTTCAGTCGTGATAATGGTTTTGGAGGAAGATGCAACCCCACCATCAAATTCAGGTTCATCTATATGTTCTGTATCTAATCTAGAAGCAATTATAATTTTATCACCGGAATCATCCTTTATGAAATATGCTGCGCATACAATGCGAATTGCAGACCCTTTATCACTAAAACTTAGGCTCACACCAGATTTTTTCTTATAAAGATAAAGAGTTTCACTTTTTTCATTTAATAATTGTTTATTATCGGGTTTAAAAACCTTATTAAATTCAGATAATTTTAAAATTGCTTTTACATCATCTAATTTAGTAACGGTATTATCAATTCCAGAAAACACATCTTTTATTATTTTTTTAGATTCATCATCTTTAATATTAAGCTCATTTGAATGAAATAATTTTTCAAAACTCATTTTTGTTAAATTATTAGTTTTGGGTTCTGCACTGTTTTCTGATATCGCGAATTTTTCTTTTTTTGATTTTTGGAAAACTTCATGATATTCTTTTAATTCATGTTTTTGTATGTATTTAAAAGTATCAATTAATTTTATAAAAAGGGCGATATGTGTTTTGTGGTCTGCATCTTTATAGGTGCCCACAAGTTTTTCTGATATAATTTTATGCACTTTTTTTTTTTTTTTTTTTTTTTTTTTTTTTTTTTTTTTTAAATAAATTTTTTTTTTTTTTTTTTTTTTTTTTTTCATCTTCTTCAATTTGTTCAATATATTCTTTAATTTGTTTTACACACATTTGAAAATTAATGTAATTAGTATTTGATATTTCAATGTATTTATTCAATAAAAAAATCCACAAATGCAATTTTTTCCCGGTCAAATCTTTAATAATGATTTTTTTAAATTTAGAACCTATATTGGAGGCATCATTACTATTGAAAAGGGTTTTATATGCTTCTATAATTTTAGTATGTTTAATAGTATTCTTGTAAAAATTCATTAATTTCGTATTTACTTACTTTATTAATATAAAAAAAAAAGTAAATATGAAATTAAATGTGCTTCATATAATTATTTATTAGCAATTTTATAGTATTTTTGTTACTATATTCAATATGCTTTTTATCACTTAATATTTTTAATTGTTTTATAGTCATGGTGTTTAATTTATGCCTATTATGTAGTTTCTACTTATATTGATGCTAATTGTACTATGTTTTCATTTGCCTATGGAAATAATAATTTTAGTAGAAAACTTGTTTTTGATTTTTCTTCATTTGCTGGTTCTGTTGATGGTGTTGCTGATGATGTTGGTACTGTGCCTTCATTTGCCTCTGGAAATAATAATTTTAGTAGAAAACTTGTTTTTGATTTTTCTTCATTTGCTGATGAT
>Ga0209384_1001282_pt1 | contig 13433 bp, 18 predicted proteins | sample CoawatmetaG05DNA_FD_187511 | JGI IMG/M metagenome (GOLD analysis project Ga0209384, IMG submission 187511) | Marine microbial communities from the West Antarctic Peninsula - Coastal water metaG058-DNA (SPAdes) (version 2) | ecosystem: Environmental > Aquatic > Marine > Coastal ... | reverse complement strand
CCGGTGCCGTTTCGCGTGCTCCCGGCGCCGGTACCCACGGCCAGGCGAACAGATTCCAACGTAGACCGATCGCAGTCGCGAATCTGCTGAATAACCCCAACAGGAAGGTCTTCGCAGCAGAGACGGCCAATGTATTGGTGCCACGCGAGACGCGCGCGGTGCCGGCGGCGATGGCTCCGACCGGTGCCATCGCCAACGGCCGCGAGGCGCCCGCTGTCATTGCGTCCGCTCACAGCGCCACCGTGGACGACGTGCTGCCGGAAACGCTCGCATCGGCCGGTGACCACGACGTGCAAGTGTTGAAACGCCTGGTGCTGTCTGCTTTCAGTCACACAGTCAAGAGCTTTGAGCACACGATAAAAAGATTTGACCAACTTAAAAGGGTTCGCGACCATATGCCTGCGGTCATGGCCAAGAACGTCGAGCTCGAGGCCAGTATTGTCGGTCTCACTACTAGGCTTTCCGAACAAGACAGGAGGATAAGCGTGCTCGAGAAGAGACGCACCGTCGAGTCCACCGACGAAAACGACAAGAGCGCCACCGAGACGACGTACAAGAAACACAAGACTCGAGAAGTTTGCACAAGGAGGTCGCACCCGGAAATGGACTGGCAGATGTACACAACCTTCTCGAAAGGCAGGTGGGGTTACAAGCGAGCGCTCCCCAAGATAGCTGGAGAGACGCTGAAGTACATCGAGAAGCACGGCTTCGACTCGAACACTGAGGCAATCGCATCCATGGAGCGGAGATACACTGCAATGGGCTACGAAAACCGCATCGATGCGTGGCTGCCCGCTGTGTCCTCTGCGAGCGGCGCGGGCCCCAGCGGCGTCTGATTTGCTGTAGCCACACGCACCGTTTGCGTCCTCGCCAACACATAGAGACAGTCGTATGTTATTAAATACTCTATACACACATTAATAAACACTCGATACTTTTTTTTATCACTGTCGGGACTTGTATTTCCCACGTTCCGACAAGCCGGAGCAAGTCGGTCGGCGTGCCCGTGTGCCCCGACCTTGAGTACAAATTAGTACCACTAATGTAGTGGTACTAATTTTAGTACGAGACAAAGTCGACTAATATTTAGTACTCATTGTCATTTTGACAATGAGTACTAATTAGTACCACAAAAGCCGAGCCCGGGCAGTGTTAGTACTGGCAGTGTTGACTAATATTTAGTATTCGAGCTGCCGCGGCAGCCATAATACTAAATATTAGTCAACACCGCCGGTACAAAAACTGTCCGGGCTACCAAAATGCCCGAAAATCGCAACGCTTCGGATTGTTGCGCCTCTCCTCCCCGCCCCTCCCCGCCCCTCCTCTGAGACGAGCGCCCGCTTTCCGACGCTTTTTATATTTAAGAAATCGGCTAGTAAAAACCAACCGCCATTGTTGCAAATTAACCGCTCGCTGAAATGCGCGCAAAGCACACGATGCCTGCGGACAAGGAGGAAGGACTCGAGGAGCGCGAGATGACGGAATTAGAGTACGACATCACACGCAACGCGGTTTTTGACAATTACGTCGAAGCGTACAAGCAGAGGTACGAGGGAGACGGGGTGAGCACGACGCTGCAGGTCGTGGAGGCCTGGGAATTCGTGTTTGAGGAAGATGTTTACGACATTCTCCTGGGCGAATCCGTCCTCGTCGACACGGACTGTCACGAACTGGAACATGCCGTGGAGTTCCTGCACGAGGGCATGGAGCTCTGGAGGGATGCGAACGCGGACGAGCTCAGGAGGGATGCAAACGCGGACGACCGTGGCTTTCCGCATAATCACCGCCGCAACGCCTCTCTCGAGTGGGGCACCTGAGCGTGTTTCTCGGCCCTCGCTGCGGCGAGCGCCGTAGCACACGCCGGGGAGTCTTTGCACGCCGGAAAGCATTAACAACGCAAAACTCATGCATTCATTACGTGTACAAAATAAACTCTGTGTAACACTGCGCAAGTCCGGTGTCGCTGGCTGCGTGCTCTTCGCTGCAGGCGCGCCAAAAAAACGTCAATACTAACTACGCACTTAGCCCGGGAGACGCCTGTGCCACGAGTCGACCCACTCTAGGCGTGCCGCACAGAGCTGCGCCACGGTCGTTATTCGGTTGTGTGTAGTCGCGTATACCAAATCGGCGCCGGTTGGTATACCGAAAAGGCCCTTATATTGCCGGCAGCGGGCGGATACCGCATCGAAACAGCGACGAAGACACGAAGGCACGCCAGCCGACCACCGCGATGCAGCATCTTACGGGGAACCCATACATCGATGGCACGAACGTCTTCCACGGCGCCGGCGTGCTGTGCGTGCGACGTGCGGACGCGCAGCGGCCCTCGCAGCTGGCCGTCGCAGCGGCAGACGGCACAGGGCTCGCGCGCCTAAACGGGGGGAAGGGCGCGGTGCTCACGGTGGCCGCCGACGCCGGGTATCTGCGCATCGAAAACATGTCGGCGCTGCACACGCTGCCGCGGCTCGGCGCGCTGAGGCAGTTGGGCGAGCTCGTGCTGTGCGACTTGCCTCTGATGGTCGTGCCGGACCTCTCCGACTGCGGCGCGCTGTGGCGCATCAGACTCGAGCAAGTGCCAATGGAGAGCGTCGTGGCGAACATCGGCTCGCCGCCGGCGCTGCGCGTGCTGGAGCTCTTCATGTGCGAGGCGATGCGCAGCATCGAGGCGGGGTTCGTCGACCGCGCGCAGACGCTGCGTTCGCTGACGGTGCGTTGTCGTCATATGCTGCGAGAGCTCTGTGTGTGCTTGTGCGATCTGCACGAGTCGATGCAGCTGTACGCGCGCACGATCTGCGACACGAGCGGGGGCAGGCCGCGGCCGCCTTGCGTAAGCGGACTGTTGCGGTCGGCCGGAATACGGCCCGACAGCAATCTACTCCACTGCCGCAGATAGAACCGCATAACGACCGCGTTCTCGTGACAGAGGTCGCGGCGCGCGAGACCGCGTGCCTCGAGACAGTCGTCGACTGACAGGGCCGGCATGTGTGGGGTTGCTGCGGCCGTTTAAATAGCGCAGCGTGCGTCCGTTTCGTGTCAATGCCCTCGCTGACGCGCGCACGCACAGGCCGAGTACACGCCGCTGGCCCTCGGCGGGGTGGAGCGCCTGGCCGGGCTGGTCGTGCTGTCGACGAAGTGCACCGGGCCCGCGGACAAGACGATCCCCGCGCTCGCGGCGTGCCGGCGGCTGGAGCGCCTCTGCGTGGTGGACACCGAGCTCGAGGGCGTCGGCGCGGGCGCCGCGTGTCCGAGCGTGCGCGAGCTCGAGCTCCGCGGAGTCCCGATGCTGCGCGACATCGAAGCGCCGGTGGCGTGCTTCGCAGGCCTCGAGACGCTGGTGCTCGAGGATCTGGATCTGGTGCAGCTGCCGGAGGCGCTGGGCGACCTCCCGCTCCGCCGGCTCGAGGTGAAGCACTGCCGCTGGCTGCGCGCGCTGCCGCGCTCGCTGGCGCGGCTCCACGAGCTCGCCGTGCTGCACGTGGTCGGGTGTCCGCTGGACCGCGCCACGCACGAGTCGAGCGTGGTGATGTGTCTCGCGGCGCTGCTGCGCGATCGCGCATGGCCGTCGCTGCGGGAGCTCGATGTGGGCGAAGTGCGCGGGCTCGAGTGCGCCGCGCTCGCCGACGCGCTCCGGGAGCAGCTGCCGCGGCTCGAGTCGCTGTTTTGCGGTAGCGCGCTGGCGACTGCGGTCGCCGTGGCGCCGGCGGCTGCGGACGCGGTCGCCGTGGCGCCGGCGGCTGCGGCTGCGGTCGCCGCGGCGCCGGCGGCTGTGGTCGCGATCGCCGCATGCGACAGCTACAGCGATGATGGTGACAGCGACTTCGGCGACGACTCTGAGCTCGAGGCAGACCGCGCCATCGATGCCGCCGCGAACGCGCGCGCGCTCGGACACCGCCGCCGGCAGATGGCGCTCCTCAGAATCTTCTTCCACGGCATGCCCGCGCTTCGTGGCAACACGGACGTGCTCGAGCGCTTGTATTTTTTTGTTCGCGGGCCGCCTGTCATGTGTTGGGTCCCACGGAGCTTCCCGATGCGCACCATTACGGACGGCGGGTACGAGGAGGACACGAGTGAGCACGCGCGCGACCTGGCAGACGCCGCCAAAATAAACCCGGGCGAGCTCTGTCCGGCCCCGTTCCGCCAGTGGCTGCTGGGCTGACTGGTGCATACTGCGCATGTAATAAAACACGCGGATGAAATACGCATACTCACGGCCCGTTTGCGTTTGATACCCTCCACGCGTCGGCGAGCGTCCGGTTGCGCCGGCTGTGTATATAAGCAGCCGTCCACCGCCGCAAGAAATGCCCGTGTGGGTGCGTGTAGCAGTACTGCACCTCGTGTGGGCGGCAGTCTGTCTCGACGCGTACGTCCCGCCGCTACGCCCGCCGCTGCCGCAGGTCGAGGCAGCCAGCGCGGTGTTGCGACGGGTGGCAGCAATGCACACGCCCCGAGTGTGCTGCGCTGCGGCGCCAGAGCCGCTCCAAGCCGGGGTCTCCGAGAGGCGGTGCTGCGACCCAGAACCAGTCTGTGCTGACGCGGAGGAGCCAGTGCGTGTCCACGGAACCGCGAGCAAGTACACGCGGCCTGACGCGTACATACCATGCCGAAAAGGGTTCTCTAACTCGAAGCCCCCGGCCTGGAGCACGATAATGTAGCGGCGAGTGCAGTAATAAATACGCATATACAAAACGGATCCACAACTGCCTGTACGCATCCTCGGCGTCGCGCTCTGCTCGTGTAGGCGATACCGAATCGACATCATTACAGCGACGCGGTCCACGCGCCGCTAATTTATATATAAGCAATATGTTTCCAATGCAACCATCAATAGTATGTATCGTAAAAGTGGCACGATGTCTGACATGCAGACACCACCTCGGAAAAAACCAAAAAGGAAGCTTGTACTTGGAAAAAACGAAGATTTTCAGTCCGCCACGCCGTCTACTCCCTCTGAAACAGAAGCTGGAGAACTGGTTCTTCCTGTGGATACCGCACTGCCTGTTCGCGCAGACACTGGTATGTCGGAAAGTTTGTTTAACCCGATTTGTATTGGGTTCTTCAGGGCAACTCAAAACGTCAAACCAAAATTTCCACCCGAACTAAAACTTAATCTGGCGAGTCCCGACAAAACCAATGAATCAAAGGACAACGAAAACCTGCACAAGCTAGTCAACGAATGCGCGATGGAGGGGTCTGTACGTTTGATGTAAACAGTCGAATTATAGTGGTGGCGAAGTAACACGATTTACATCTTCTACAGACTTTTATATTGGTGAAGTTGCGTAAACAAGGCGTGAAACTTTATTGTTTTATTAAAGCATTCAAACAAAATATTTGCATTGTTCCTTCTTGTGCTTGTATTGTTTCGTTTCGCATCGCCCTTTTCGAGTAAAGTTCTGTCCGCAGCATTTCCATGAGCAGCGCATTCACGCGTTCCAATTCTGCAGGCGTGGTGCCAGACAAAACGAGCGCGGAGCGCGAGTTGCTGCGACGGCTAGCAGAACCGCGACATCAAGCGCGCTCCCCGAGTGGTCGCGAGCGGCTGGTACGCGCGCGGATCGGGTATGCAGGTCCTCCGAAACGCTACAAGGCGCCGGAACACGAAGACGGTGTACGCGAGCAGCAGCAGGCTGCTGCACGCGCAGTGTGCGGCGAAGGTCGTCGTCGACGTCAGCTCGGCCATCTGCGGGGACGACGCGCGCTTTAAATACGGCGCCGGCTTCGGATACGCGCCTCGACTGCGCCGCGGCGGCTTGCGCGGTGGCACGCGGCTTCCACCGAAACACTGCGGTTTCCACAGCCTGCCCCAGCGCATGTGCGCGTACGGCGGCGATGTTATATACACAGACAGGCAGCCCGCGCGCTGCAGGGGCCGTGCGTTTTTTACGTCGCCCGGTAGCGAGGCAAACGTCGGGACATATAATTGATGCAGAGCAGCTGCGGTATTTAAGTGGCGATCGAGCTGGCGCGTGATGCGAGACGTCCTGCTGGACGAACACGCACTGCAGTTGCGACTCCACGAACTCGACTTCGGGGGTAAAGAAGACCGGGAATTTGAAGTGCAGCGGAGAGCCAGGCTAGCGCCCCGAGCGATGCCTCGCCGTGGCAGGCCACAGTACAGCAGGCCTGAGCATGATATGGCCCGACAAATCAAGACACGGCGCGACAGCGAGAGACACAGCCACGCGCCCACGACTCGCACGTTGCCTCGCAATCCGCCGCCGTACGTGCCTCCGCAGAAGCTGGAGGGACCATTCAACGTGTGGGGCGGGTACTCGCCACACTACGATGACACGTTCGACGACGATGATGTCAGTGAGTGTTTTGCCATGGAACGCCGGGCGGCCGCGAACGCCGCAGACGCTGGGCTGCAACGCACACTGCGCCACATCACGGCGGCGCGAGACTACGAGGGTGTGTACTAGCCGTATCAAGGCCAAAAAAGCGCAGAAATTTCACCGCGCCTGCTTGATGCCGCTTGTCGTTTTACGCACAGCCCGCGATGTTCGCCGACGCCTTCGGGCCAGCGGCCGCGGAACCCGGCGAGCAGCAGCGGCGCGTGCTGGCGCGGCTGCTGGAGCGCGCGCTCTGCGGCTCTCGGTTACACCACCGAACGCATCTCAGCATCTGCCGGCAGGCCGAGGCGCACGTCGCCGCGTGCGGCTACGACGAGCGGCGCGCGATCTCCTGCCACGGCCCCGGCGGCGACCTCTTCTTCGTGCTGCGCACGCACCGCCTGCTCTTCTTCCGGGCGGGCCGCACGGCCGTGCCGACGGCGGAGGAGGCACGCGTGGCACGCGCGGCGGCGCGCGTGGCGGGCGCCGACGGCGCGCGGGCGTTTGAGCCGCTGCTTGCGCCCGCGCTGCAGGCGCTTTGCATCTAGCCGCGCTTGTAGTGTAGTTTGGGTAGTTTGGGAGTATTTATTAAACATTTGTTTAAGACCAACCCCAGCACGAGCGCCGCTGGTGGGCTTATTCCAATCGCATGGAAAATGTTCGACAGTGACATCCAGCCGCTCGTGCTCAGCGCCGCCGGCGCGCTGCCCGGAGCTCCACCCGACACGCCCTTCGCGTTCTTGCATTCCTCTGCCGTCCGCACCGGCTATGACAAGCGTGCCACTCGCAAGTTGATGATGCATGTGCTCGGCTTCGACACGCCCGTGGCGTGCGCGTCGTGACACTCATGCACACTCAGCAAATCACGCACAGTTTATGGGTCTTTATTACGCGACATGTTCAAAGTACATACGGGTTGGACACCACATAACCAAGCCGTGCTGCAGCGTGGACGTAGTATGCGGTTTCCGCACTCTCTATGTCGTTGGTCAGGGCTATTCTTTTTGCCGCCGTCTCGGAGTGGCTGATGCAGATTCCGAGCCGCTGATCTATTTGAACTTGCAATAGCACTGGTATGATCGCACTGGCAGCACCAGGCGAGGAATAATTCTGCATTGTCCGAGATATGATGCCGGCGTCTAATTCGACAAACTTGTCGAGACCCATCTTGAACAAGTCAAGAACGTTAGCTGCGTATAATTTCAGGAATCCATGGCTCATCAGAGCCGCGTAGAGGTCGGCGAATACGACACAGTGATCAAGCACAGACGCGCGCGCGGGCATGTAGAAGAAATACATAGACTGTTAAATACTACTGTCCACGCGCGGTGCAGCCGCGGTAGCACGTGCAAGTGGCGTGTAAATATGTATATCACTGCAAGTTAAATACGTCGGCATCGACCCGAAGGCCGCAGCGGATGTGCATGAAATTGTCAAGGAACTCGAACGGGTATCTCAACGTAGTCCCGAAACTGTACACGTCGTAGTACTCACGTGTCAACTTCGCGATAAGTTGGCACTGCCGTAGCAGCTCGCGTTTGAATGTGGCGTTCACCGGCAGTGGGAGATGTGGTACGACATCAACAATACTCAGCAAGTCACGTACAGAATAGCTTTTCCTCGGGTATTGTCTCATGCCATTCTCGTCGAGCCCTCCCATGTAGATGTTCAGTCCCTGCCGCAACGTCGTGATCAAGTCGAGAGTCAGTTGGCGTGGATGGTCCGTGTCCCGGTACGATCTCCACTCGTGGCACGTTTTCTGCGGCATCAGTATTTTTGACTCATCGCCGCCGAAACGCTTTTGACGGTTCAACATGTGGAGATAGTGTCTCGTGTTGCGCTGTTTTATACGCGCAGGTGGAACATTCAACGACTCAGAGCCGATCCACGCTGCACATCGCCCCAAAAAACACAGCCCGCCTGCTCGCGCCGCGGCGTCGCCCGGCGACGCACGCCATGCTGCTCCCCGCGGTGTGGCAGAACAACAAGCGCAAGAGCTCGGCGCCGACGCTGGAGGCGAAACGCAAGCGAATCCAGCATGACGAGGAGCGCGAGGAGCGCGCCATAGACGAGATCGCGTGCATCATCGACCATACGCTGCAGGGCCAGCCGGAGGACTCGCAGCTGGCGCCGGTGGACGCGCTGCGCATCGACGTGCACAGCATCCTGAACGACATCCCGTTCGAGCGCCTCCTGAGCAGCATCGCGACGCGGGACATTGTTAGTGTCCTCCGCGCTCGCTTTGCTGCGCGTGCGCGCGTGCGCTGTGTGCGAGTTTCCCGCGAGCGATGGCTAACGCGCACACGCCGCAGATGCCCGACGTGCCGATCATCACGCGCGTGTACGAAGAGCGCTTCATGCGCGAGAGCATGTCGAGCGGCGAGAAAGACTGCCTGATGGGCGAGGCGTGCGAGTGCATGATGATCGACGCGACGCGGCCGTTTATTGCGACCCAATTTGTAATTCCCAATATCTCGAACGAGCACCAGGGCATGTGCGTGCTCTGCCTGCGCAAGACAACGCAGCTGCTGTACTACAAGACGATCTACAACGGCGTGAACGTGAACACGCTGATCCAGAAGTACGGTAACATCTGCAACCAGCCCGGCGAGTACCACCCGTCGGTGATGCTGATCTGCCCCGCGAACGGGCCGGTGCACACGATGCCTGGTAAGCAATTGCTGTGTGCGCCGCCGCGCTCGCTGTGCGCCGCCGCGCTCGCTGTGCGCTGCCAGCCGCTGACACGCCGCCGCGCAGTACCCATCATGTCCCACCAGCGCAACCGCTACGCCGTAGAATCCATCTCCGGCGTCAAGCATCTGCGGCAGCTCAAGGTCGGCGTGCAGGATTTTCGGTGAGTCCCATGATCAATGCTCTGGTGTCCGACCGGACTTCGCGGGTCTTTCCCGGCGCGAAGTTCGACAAGGACATGATCATGGGACGCGAATTCTCTCAGACCCTGCTGCCGTTGCAGCGCAGCGCTTACTTCGAGCGCGTCGACGACCTCATCAAGCAGCTCAACCTCGGCCAGCCCGTGCAGGCGGAGATCGACCGCTACCTCCTGTGCATGCACGTCGAGAGCACGTGCGGCGTCTCGAGCATCCCGCGCGAGCTCCTCGTGGTGTGTCCCGAGCACGTCTTCACGCTGGCGCACCTGCCGGACATCGGCTCCTACATCAGCAAGCTTATCATCTGCCACAACCACTCCTCTGTGGACCTCATGTCGCGCCTCATCCACTACAGCATGCCCTACATCAAGCACAACAGGTTTGCCTGCTGCACACCCAAACTGCGCGCCCAGTCTCGGTGTGCACCAACACACAATTTACAACACACAAACACGCAGAATGAACTTCCCCGTATACTCGCCGGACCAGGCGCACGTGCTGCCCGATATCGTGAACATCATGCTCGCGTGCTGTCTGGCCATGTACCCCGACAGCAGCAAGAAGCCGGTGTTACAGCTACGCGTGAAGCTGATGATGACTATACACTCGCTCAAGGCGCGCGGCTCGCCAATGGACCTCTACACCTTCTGCACCTCGAACATGAGTCTGCTGCGCATCGCGATGATCGAGTACTTCGTCTACTTCATCTCCTCTTTCATGCCCAACGAGACCTCGATGCTCACGACGGTGTTCGGGCTGCAGCAGGACATCGCGGATATCTTCCGGCAGTTCACGATCATCTGCGACACCTTCCGCCACCAGAGCATGCAGGACCACGTGCTCGACCTGTCGGACATCAACCTCAAAGCGCAGGTCGCGATCGGTACGTATTTGGCACGGGCAAATGCCTTTGCTAAACAAGTATTGAAAGGCGGGACTTCGTGTGTTTTGCATATGCACTTCTGTTGGCAAAAATACTCAAAGGCGGGACTTCGCGTGGTTTGCATATGCAATTCTGCTGCATTAACCCCTCCCCCTCCCCCGGCTAGGGCAAATGCCTATGCCAAAAAAGTATTGAAAAGCGGGACTTCGTGTGTTTTGCATATGCACTTCTGTTGGCAAAAATATTCAAAGGCGGGACTTCGTGTGGTTTGCATATGCAATTCTGCTCCATTAACCCCCTTCACTCCCCCAAACGCGTCTCTCTGCTGAGCAGACAAGTGTAACCGCGTCTGCAAGGGCAAGTCGCGCACGAGTCGCCGCAGCGAGCGCCGCGTCGACAACTCCGTCTACACGATCGACATCGTGCGCCGCGCGATGCGCGATCCCATGCTCGCGCACGTCACGTACGCGATGCACGGCTGTCCGTCGGCCGCCATGGCCTCCATCCACCACGTGCACCAGCTGCAGTGCTGGATACGCCAGCACGAGCTGCCGTGCAACCTGCGCTCGGTGCAGATGCGGCGGGTGGCGCGGGTACGTGCGCTCTGTCGGCGCGCTCGCTCCCTGTCGGCGCGCTTGCTGCGAGCGCGCGCATTGCTCTCTTCTGGCGCGCTTGCTGCGAGCGCGTGCGTGTCTGTGGCGCGCTCACCCGCGGCGCTGAACAGGCCCTCCACGAGGACACCCTCAACACCCTCAACACCATCTACATGCACATCTGCCTCGTGTGTGTCGTCAACTGCCGCGTGAGCCTCGACATCAAAATGCGCGTAATGGCAAACGGAACCACCGGCTGCACCACGTGCCATAACATTGGCACCGTCGTGCGCATATGCACGCTCGGGCGCATTGTGCGCGTGCGCGACAGCGCATTCTACTTCTGCTCGTGCTGCATGCGCGTGCATGCGTGGACGGCCTCCGGGTGCGAGTTCCAGCCGTGTGAGCGCGCGCAGCGCCCGCGCGGCGCCGTGGCGCCGCCGGGGCGCTCGTGCTACTTCTGCGCGCGCACCAACAACATCGAGGCCGTGAGCGTGCTCGACGACGAGCACGGGGTCATGCAGGAGCTCAGCCTCTGCGGGCGCCACATGCCCTTCGAGCAGCGCATGAAGTACGTTGAAAACCTCGACCAGCTGCGACAGGCAGTGCGCGACAAGCTCAACCGAGTGCACGTGTAGTGCCGGCTGCTGTCATTGTATTTCACCGAATCCAGCAAACACACACCGTGTAGATGTTTTTAACTCCTCTGATGCTTCGCATTGTGGACGGCTGCGGTTCCCAGTCATGAAACCACCAGTATAAAAGATGCAGCCATATACGTCAATGCATGACACATTGAAGGATATCAAAATACACGGCAGAGGAAAATACGAATCGTTGAATCATTTGTCGCGTGATGACATTGATATACACAATGTTGAAGTGTCGCTTGCGTTCATACAACGTAGAGACGAGCTGGAGGATAGACAACAAACCATCGAACATCTAATACGCCTGTTTGAACGGGGAGGTGATTTGTTTAAAACAAATATCAAGCTTACAAATTATAAAAACGAAATGTTGTCAATTCCGTGTCGAGAGGCGATCGCTGAATTCATCAAGACAACCTGTAAAAACTCGGACAGCAGTAAAGCGTCTGATCGTGTACACCCACACCACGGCACGACAAACCCGTACATTGTCTGACGGCAGCACCGGCTGCGACGATCTCGACTGAGTGCATTTACAACGCCTTCAGCGGATATGCGTGTATTCCAATTTATTAAAATCAAAATAAATTTTCGTCTGAGTCGTCCGAGTCGACGATCATCGACAAACGACAGCGAACGTCGCTCGGCGTAACCACGTGATATGTCCGCCCGTCAATATCGGCATTTGTCGTTCTGTCTGCATAGCTCGGCTCCATCGTGTACACGTTGACTTTGTACGCGCACACGTACGTGTAGCGGACTGCGGGTTTTCTGAAAGTGAGGAACTGCTGGGACAGCATGGTACAGCGAGTGCCGCGCCACACGCGACGTTATACACGCGCGCCGCGCCAGCAGCGTCGAGACGGACGCGGCCGCCGCGTAAGGGGTTACCGAACCCAGTAAACACACAAATGCACAAACGCGGCGTGTCTCCGACGCGCGGTATATAGCGCGCGGGCCGCGCGTGCGCATGACCGGCGTGCTCGCGACGCTTCTCTTGGTGTTGGCGGTCCTGCTGGCCTGTGTAGAGCGCATGTACTTTTCGCTCATGCGGCAGAACCAGGCAGCCCTCGTCCGCGACAACGAGAAGCTGCGCGGGGACGCGCGCTGGCTGCGCGAGTACTGCGCCGACCTCGAGCGCGATGTCCAGGACGACATCGCGCGACACATCCAGCTCTGCGTCCGCCGCGCCGCGTTGGCAGGTCCCGCGCGTATTTAGCGCCCGCGCGTCCGTCTACACCACACGATGCGCCTGCTCTCTGTCGTGTTCGCGCGGCTAGCACTCGCGGGGCTCGCGGGGCTCGCGCGGCTCGCGGGCGTGTTCGCGCGGCGCCCCAGCGAGCTCGCACGGCTCCGGGGCTGTATTGCTGCCGCGGCGGCGGAAAACGAGGCGCTCGTCGACAGGAACGAGGCGCTCGTCGGCAGGAACGAGGCGCTCGTCGAAAGGAACGCGCTGCTCAAACTCGCGGTGGCCGAACGCTGGTACGTCCTGGCCCAGAGCCGGACACGCATCAGCTACCTGGAGCAGCGTACGTGCGACGGCGGCGACGACTGCGGCAACACAGACCCCGACCGTTAGCGCGCTTGACGCCGCCGGTGCCGCCGTTTCCGATGTTGACGCATCCAATGAACTCGAATGACGCATTTAATGCATTTAATGAACACTTGAACGCACACACATGCTCCGCGCCGCTCTGCTGTTCCGGGTGGACCGGCATGTGTCCACGGGCGGCGTCTCCGCTCGATCGCGTACCAGCGCGCATTGCATGCACGAACAGCGAAAAAACGCCAGCCGGCGCAGCGCCCCTGCTGCGCGCCGAGTGCGCACGCGAGCACAGAATGTCCGGTACAGCCGTGCCCGTGGTCTGGCCGGAGGGCGTCGCCGCCGCCGTCGCCGCCGCCGCCGCCGAGCCGTCCGACGGCCCAGCCGCAGCCGCTGAGTCGCCCGACGGCCCAACCGCAGCCGCCGAGCCGTCCGACAGTCCAGCCGCAGCCGCCGAGCCACCCGACGGCCCAACCGCAGCCGCCGAGCCGTCCGACAGTCCAACCGCCGCCGACGGCCCAACCGCCGCCGCCGACGGCCCAAC
>Ga0209384_1001281_pt1 | contig 13442 bp, 14 predicted proteins | sample CoawatmetaG05DNA_FD_187511 | JGI IMG/M metagenome (GOLD analysis project Ga0209384, IMG submission 187511) | Marine microbial communities from the West Antarctic Peninsula - Coastal water metaG058-DNA (SPAdes) (version 2) | ecosystem: Environmental > Aquatic > Marine > Coastal ... | reverse complement strand
CAAGAGCTAATATGTTTAATGCTTCAATTTCATCTATAACATGTTGAGGTATAGGTTCATTTGTTGCTTTTGCTGTTTTTTTTGCTGTTGCTAATAACTCTGCTGCGTCTCCTGCTAATTTTTTCTTAGCTTCTACATCTAAAGGTCTTACCCCTGCTTTAGTTATTTCAAGATCTCCAGCTAATTTTTCCTCTGCTATAAGTCTTTCTTCTCTAGATTTTAACCCTTCTAACTCAGCTAAATCTTGTGTGTCTTTTCTAAGTTTTCTTTTTTCAGTAATATTTTTAGCTTGGTCATAACCCATTTGACCTATTGTTTTTGCATTACCCTCTGCATCATAAGCATTTGCGTACTCACCAAAAGATGAAACAACATCTCTAAAGTTTTGTCCTTCTGGAGTTCTAAAAATTTCTTCTCTCTCCGTGTTTATAATTTCTCTAGTGTCTTCTCCTGCATATCCTCCAGGTTGTTGAACTAGTCCTCTTCTTGGAGTATCTAAACCAGACGTGATGCCAGTCCCTTGGGCCTGGTAAGTTCTACCACCCATATTAAACATTGGTCTTTTTAAAATTTTATTATACATTATATATCATCGTTGTTTGATTGAATGCCTGCAGCAACAGCTCTTGGATCATAACTACCTCTAGTCATAGCGGAACCACCGAGTGTTGTATACATGTTAGCAAAACCACCAATACCAGTAAGTAATGGATTAGGTGCAAATTTTTGTGTAGGTGAACCAGGCATTGCGCCAGATACAGTACCATAGATATTTGCAACATCTGTAATTCTGTCTAGTGGTAATTGGTATGCACTTTGATTAGCTTGTGCCATTGCATTTAATTTAGATTGCTCTAACAATTGATCTTGTTGACCAATTGCATCTAATGACGCTAAATTTTGTTGTTCCATTCCAGGTACAAACGATGCTAGTCCTTGTTGTAATGAACCTAGTCCTAATTGATTACCCATTGCTTGTTGTCTATAACCCTGTGCTTGATCATAACCTTGACCATATAATCCTGCTAGTAATGCTGCTCTGTTTCTATCTGAGTTAGATTGATACTCAGCTTCTGCAACACCTTGTCTAGAACCACCGAAAGCTCCAGCAGTGTATGCATTCATACCCACTTGCCCAGATCCTATTTGTGCCTGTCTATCAAAGTCAGTCATAGTTGTATTAATAACTTCTTGTTGATAAGGCGACATGAAAGCTTGATAATCTTGCGAAGGATCTGCTAAACCTTCAGCTGCCGTATTAAACTGAGACATTTGATTTAAATAAGGTTGGTAAGATGCAACACCTGTACCCCCTGTAAATCCTGTAACTTGTCCACTAGCATCTCTTTGAATATCTCCAAGGCCAGATTGATTAGCTATACCTTGTTGTGCTTGTTGTTGAAATGCTGTTTGACCTGCAACTTGTGGTGTTAGTGCTCCAACATCAATAGGAGTCCCTAGTTGCCCGATACCATATTTAAGAATATTTTGACCGTAAGGTTGTAGTACTCCTGAAGGTAATAAACCGTTTCCTGATGTATCGTAATTAACTGCCATTATGCTGTCATCCTTTTAGCTTGTGGTTTTGCTTCTAATGTTTTCATAGTATTGTACATTTTTTGTGCACCTTTGTTAATACTTCCTCCACCTGCAGCTCTTACTGCATCGGCTGTAAATACAAATTCGTTTTTAGAAAGTCTTGCAGGTACATCATCTTTTTTTTCGTACTCTCCAATGGGTACAAACCCACCGTTAAATCTATAATCTTTTTCCATGCCACCAAGATCCATGACGCCTCCTCCGGCTCTCTTGACTCTGCCACCTTTTTTCTTTTCAATAGGTTCTATTCCATTTTCAGTAACATTAAGCATTATAATACCACTGTCACTTGATTTCATATCATACAATTGATTTTTAATTACTTTAACAGTATCTGTTTCATAATCGGTATAAATATTTGCATACTTGTCTTTTAATTCTGGATTTTCTTGTATGTATGCTTGAACACCTTCATCACCACTTTCAGAATAAATTCTGTTTAATATTTCTACATCATCTTTTTTAGTTATAAAATCTTTTACATCTACAGTGCCATCAGTGTCGTCAGTCATCTCACCCATCATGCCACCTACTGGACCCATACCATCCATGTAACCAGGTCGACCACCATTTCTTAAACCTGCTATACCACCTTTTTGCATTTTAACTCCATGCCAATCTGATGTTTCAAAAAAATCTTGAAAACCACCATAACCACCTTGAATATCGTCTGGTAAAATTTGCCAAATTCTGTAAGCTCTTTCAATACCATGTACACCTTCATTATTAGAATAGGCAGTACCACTATTATAAGCCATTTCCATAGACTCTTCATCATTAGAAAGTGCTTCTGTTTCAATAGCGTCATCAATACGTACAGTGTTGTCCCTTACAGGACCTTCACCCATCATGTAACCAGGTCGACCACCATTTCTTAAACCAATGATACCACCTTTAGCAGATAGTTTTCTATTTTTAAAAAATTCTATTACTTCTTCAATACTTATTGGATCACGGTCATTGCTTAGTTTAAAAACTCTTACAGCTTCATCCATTGTAAGGTCTTTAGGTATTTCTGACATTTTCATGTTTTCTTCTAATATTCTAGGGGGCTCTCCTTGTGGGTTTTCAATAATTGTTGTATCAATATTTTCAATTTCCGTTGAGTTTTTTAATCCAGTACCCATAGCAAATCCCATTCTCTTTACAACATCGGGTGCTTTTTTTCTAAGTGCTTCAATACCAGGACCACCACCCATATTAAATCCCATTGCTTTTACAACACCTGGTGCTTTTTTTCTAAGAGCTGTAATACCTGCATTAGGATCACCACCATTTCTTAAACCTATAATACCACCATTGGCTGCTAGAGCCGTGAAATCTGTTACGTCTGCTTTGGATCTAGGAATATTTGTAACTTCCATTGGAGTTAAATTTAAATCTACTGCTGATTGTGCTTCTTGCCCTGCAGATGCTACTTCAAGCATGTAGTCTCTATATGCGCTTTCGCTTAATTCGTTTCTCTCTTTTTGATTTTTGTAATCTAGGTAACCTTTAACAGCACTCGCTCCAGCATCAACAAGACCTTTATACTTGTCATAAGTTTCTCTAGCTTTGTTAATGTAGCCAAATACATCCATAGATTATATTCCTTTGAAATTGTTATATATTAAAATAGCAGGCATTTCTCCTGAACTTATACTATTATCCGTTTTTTCCACATAAATCAAGTGCTGGCATTATGACTTTAACATCTTGTTCCAGATTTTCTGGGAGTATGTTAGCTGCTTTATACGCTTCTTCATCTTTATATATTGCACCTGTTTTTTTATTTCTGTAGGTAGTTATTACTTCTGCTTCTATCAAAGGTACTTCTTGTCCGTTAATTATTGTTGTTTTTGTCATTAAGTCCTATCTTGTTGTAATACACTTATTGTAACTATTGGGCTTGCAACATCAGAAAGCATTTGAATCTTGTCGCCTTCTTCTAATATCAACACAGTTGAATCATCTCCTTTTAAAAATTCATTTTTAACAGTTGTTGCTGAAGAATGTTTATCATAAATAAATGCTGTACTAGAACTACTATCAAAAACAGATAGAGTTAAAACAGCTGTTCCCACATTTGCATTGTACACAGAAATAGATTTAATAATACCTACTGTAGCAGCTGGGACTGTATAACAGTCAGCTGTAGTAGCAGCATCCAAAGTAGTATGATGTAGTTTATATGCATTAGCCATTATAATCTTTTTGTTGTTTTAACTTAACTTGTAAAAAATGTAAAGGCTTCTTGCTCATCCTTTATTTGTTGTTGGTATGTAGTATTCATTTTTTGTACAATTGATATTACGTTGTTAGCCAAATTCTGTACGTTTTGTCTATCAAACTCTGGTCCTTCAATTGTAGGTACTACTTCTGATATTTTTGCCATTATCTTCTTCCTCCTGCATGTATGTCTAGTCTAAAAGTTCCTAGTCTCCAGTTTTCTCCAGTACCTGTATTAGATACTTTAAAAGCTATTTGACGAGCTCTTATTCTAGTGTTTAATTGTGTGGTACTTGTTGTTGCCGTAAATGTATTTGTAATAGTATTGCTGTTAGGAAAAGCTTTTGTGTTTAATGCTACTTGTGCATTTCCCGTTTGTGCACCAAAGTCAGGCAAGAATCTACTTATTCTCATCATGTATTCTCCCTCACCATTTAATCCCTGTTGATCACTAATATCATAATCCCCTGATTCAACATTAGCTAATACTGCATTAACAGTTCCATTGGCAAAAACTTCATCTGTTCCTACTTCATGTTGCCAAAAATAACTAGCACCATTGGTTACACCATTTACATTTGGTTCTGTTGGTGCAATATTTGTTATATACTGTGTAGCATAGGGTTTTCCATAAACACCTTCTGGTGTCCATGTTGTTCTAGCAAGTGAACTCGTTGTCCATATTGGATCCGGGTCGCTTGATTCTATATAATTGTAACTAACAGAACGGTTAACTTCATCTGATCCTTGACTACAATAAAACCAAGTTACTTCACCAAATAAATTATTTACAGCACCATGTATTTGTTGGTTAGCATTTACATTAATATCTTCAAAAACATAATCTTCAACAAGACAAGGCATACTGTAAACTCTACCCCCTGTATATTTAAAGAAACCATTCGGTCCCATCCAATAAGCAACACCATCAATTTCGACCGGTGCGTGTTGACTAGATATTCCACAGTTAGTACCAACTTGTTCAAAACCAAAAGTAAAAGGTTGGCCTACAAATTTCATTGTATACATTGCAGTATCTGACCAAACATATAATGCAGTCTTACCTGCAATTACTGATAATAATTTAGATCCATCAGGAAGTCTTTGTGACCCTGCTGTGTTAGTAGCGGTTGCAGTATAAGCTCCAACCCCATCAATATTTTCTTGGTCTGAGAATCTTACAAACATATCATCTTGTGTAGTAGAATCTCCTAACGTTGTTTCTGTTCCAATAAAAACTAAATGTCTATCGGGAGTTGACACACACATGTCTCTTGATGCTGTTGGTGCATTAGGTAATATAACTGCTCTTGTAATTAATGCATTTGTTAACGTTGGATCCCATTGCCATACTTTTTTGTTGTGTACTAACGCTATTAAAATTTGTCCATAATTAACTAATCTCCATTGTCCTGGTTCAATTACAACTTGTGCTGAAGAACTTGCACTACCCCAACCTACATAGCCACTTGCATCAAAAACAGTTGTTCCATTAGTATGAGAAACAGCAGTAGTTCCACTAATACCTCTTGTAATACCTGTTACTTTGTTGCCTGTAATTCCAGTGTAGCCAATTAATTCATTGTCTATTTGAATAACCTCAGTTGATCCGCCACTAGGAATTGTAAAACTGGTTGTCGAAGTTAAAGTAATTTCTGTAGCAGAACCATTGTTACCACCACTTGCTGTTAATACACCATTTAAAGTTGTAAATGTTGGTGGAATAACTTGTCCACCAAATGTATTTGTACCCCAACCAAAACCATACCCTTGAGTAACAGGTCCTATTTCATAATAAGGATCTATAGTTGCAGTTGCAATAGCGCCACCTGTACCTGTTTCGTTATTATTAGCTAAAGTTGTCATCTTAATAGTTAGTGTAGTAGCACTTGGAGTGCTTAATACTTCAAATAACTTTCCATTAAAGTCAGCAGCTGTGAAAGAAGTACTGACCCCTGTTAAAGCAACAGACCCATCTCTTACTAAAAGAATGTCTTCTACTGTTGCATTGTGTGCAGCACCATAAGTTAGTGTAAAAACATTGGAACCGTTAGTACTTCCAATAGCAACTCCAGTTTGAATTTTATCTTTATCAATAGGAGTTATATCGTAAACAGCACCTTCAAAATAAATGTAAAGCAGTTTGTTTGTGCCAATTGCTACGTATTTATTACCAGCATTATCTACCCACGCATGTTGATCTCTGCCTGCACCTACTAAATTACTTGCTGTTAATTGAGACCACCCACCTATTTTTTCAGGATAACTATATCTAAAACGCATGTAGTCACCATTGACCCATCTTCCTTCGGCGCCAGTATCTGATGATTGTTTATCTAAACCTGGTTTTAATGTGATTTTTGTTAACATATAAACTCCAAGTTACAAAATATACTAGATTAGAGCATATATCAATATGAATAAAGTAAGGGGAATCAGTGGTGGATCATCCCCTCACAAGCTTAAATTGTATATTATTTTTTAGGTACTGTAAAGCCTTTAAAATATGAAGGTAAACCTAACATAGGTCTCTTATCATATAGATTAGCTTTAGCATCTTTACCTTTTAAATTATTGTAATGTAAAAATACTTGTGCACAATCTTTACCTTCAAAAGGTTCTCGCCAATGTTCAACATCACAACCAGAATAAATTAACATGTCACCTGGTTCTAATTCTATTTTAATTCCAGCTTGTCCTTTTCTTCCAGTTGGGTCTAAATAAATTGGCCATGGCTCACCACCTAAATTCAACGTAGTAGATACTTCACATGAATATCTATCTTTATGTCTAACTAGGATATCTCCTTTTTTATAAATTCTTGCATAGGAATAAGTAGGACATAACTTTAGTCCCGTTTCCTTATCCATCTTTTTATTTAGCATACCTAGTAAGGTTTCCATTGCCATATCACCATAGTGTGAATAAGTGTTAGGAACTTGATCATCATTCCATACACCGTACTCTGCGTTAAAAGGCGATAGATATTTTTCATCAAATAAAAATCTTGCTGTTGTTTTTTTGTTTGAAAAGTAAGTGTAGATAAACTCAGCTACATCTGGAGTTATAGCTCCTCTTAATACTTTATATTTATTTTTCTTAAACGACATTTAATACTCCTTTTGGTATTGCTTGGCAGTTAAAATGAATAAATCTAAACGGTTCAACACCCATATCAACAGTGTATTGATGTGGCATGTATGATGGAAAAAATATCATTCGACCTGGTTTTGCTTTGTAATGAATGGCTGAACTTGCATAAGTTACTTTTGATTTATCTAATTCAGGTAATAAGTTCATAACATTACCTGCTCTTGGATCTTCAAACAAAGGCACCGATGTTTTATCACTGGCTTTTAAAAAATAAAAACCTGACATATGTCCATTCCAATGTGTATGTAATGTGTGATGACCACCACCATCTTTAGCAAATTCTTGCACCCACATTTCTGTAGTAAACAATTGATGACCCCTCATATCAAAACCCATTTCCATTAATAAGTTATTTGATGTTGCACCAATATAATCTGTTAATACTTTAAATGCAGGGTCTCCAATTAATGATGTAGAATGATAAACACTACCAAGATCTCCTTTAGTTTTATTTGTTTTATTACGTTTATCTATATCTGGTTGTAAATTTTTTATAGCTTCATCTATATATTTATCTGACGCTTTATCTATTTCACTAACAAATTCTGGAGCATCCGCAAACCATATAGGACATTTAAAATAATCCTCCTTATTTAACTGTTGAGGGTATTTTGGTTTTTTAATTCTTTTCTTTTTCTTTTTCATATCTTTCCTATTTAAATGGGTATCCGAGGTTCCAAATTACTAGACTATGTCTAACACCACGTTTAACCGGTTTAACTCTATGCCATACATCAGAAGGAAATACAACTAAAGAACCTTTAGATCTTATTTCTTTTAATACATGGGTGTTGGCTTTCTTATCTGGATCAAGATTTCTCATGTCAAATTCTAACTCTCCACCACTATAATCTTTGTCATCAGATAAAGATAAAGTTACAGATAATTTTCTTTGTTTACCATGTGAGTTAGGATCTTCTGGTTTATGATAAGGTCTATCCCAACTATCACAGTGCCAATCATAGTACTGGCCTTTTTTATATTTTGTAAATTGACATGACTCAGAAAAATCCCATTCAAAATTCCAATTAGCGTCTTTATTAGCTGCATGAATATAGGGATGGATTGCATTATAAATCCAACGTTCGTTTAACCAAACTATATCTGAATCTCTTTTCTTTTTTAAATCTTGTACTTCTTTTTTATTTAATTTTCTATTGCCTAGTCCACCAGTAACTGCCATTTCATCTTGAATAGATTTTGCATAACGCACAATGTCATCACATACATGATGAGGTATGGCATCTTTAAACCAATAGTAATAATTTTGTAATTGCATATGTCTTCTCAAAAATAATATAAAATATTATTATAAAGTTGTCAATTACTAGTTAGTCCAAGTCCCTGCTCTAACATTTGAATATAACGATTGCATTGACCAAACACCTGGCGCGCCTCCAGGTTGTTTTATAATTACTACACCTGATCCACCATTTCCACCTGGTTTAGGACTTCCACCACCACCACCACCACCACCACCACCAGTGTTTGCTGTTCCTGCAGTTGTCGTAGGAGAGGAACTTGGATATCTAGCTCCATTTCCTCCTCCACCTGGTGCACCTGCTCCGCTAGTGTTATAACCTGTTCCACCACCACCGCCTGCATAAGTTACACCTTCAAATGGAATACCTGCACCTCCGGCTCCACCTGCTGGATTTGAAGTATTTAATCCATTACCACCTACTGCTCCACCACCGCCGCCACCGCCGCCGCCAGAATCGCCTGGGCTTCCTCCTGGAAATAAACTTCTTCCTCCTGGAAAACCTTGACCACATACACCTGATCCAAATCTTTGAGATTGTGCACAACTATCAGCTTGACCAGCACCACCACCTGACCCGCCGGGTTGTCCACCATATTGAGCTCCTGAAGGTGTATTTCTAGAACCACCTCCGCCACCACCTGTTGCTGTAACAGTAGAACCACCTATTACAAAAGAAGAAACACCACCAGCTGCACCTGTAACTGATCTACAACCAGATCCATTTCCACCAGCACCAATAACAACAGCACCTAATGCTGCGCCACCTGTAACTGAAACACTTGTTGCTGTTTTATATCCACCACCTCCACCAGCACCGCCAGAAAATCCACCATAATCATCTCCACCACCACCAGCACCTGCTGCCACTATCATGTAGTCAATAGATGAAGTTGTCGGTTGAGTTGTAACTGCTGAAGGAGTACTTGATGTAATTATTGTTTTTACTTCAGCAATAAAATTATTACTAACTCCAATTATCCCGCCGTTTTGTGAGCTGTTTGTTGGACTTGCCATATCTTAGTTCTCCTTATGCGGATACCCAAGCTAGTGCTGATGCATCCCAATTGAAATTATTTTTTGGATCTTCGTGATCTTCTGCAGTCCATTTTTGACCTGCTTCGTCCCAAGTAATTATATAAGAAGAATGTTTTACATCCCCTACTACAAAACCAAACCATCTTTGACCTGCTTGTGCATGTCCTTCTGGAAATACGTCTGCATCTACTTCTGCTTGCGTATATGTTCCATCTTCATAAGTTGTAATTGTTGGATAAGTTACTGGAGATTGCCAATCATCATTAGAATCTAATGACCATGAAGCATGAGGCTTTGGATTTATAAATTTATTTTTTGCAGAGTCATAAGTAAAACCTATCCCGCAATATTGTTTTCTAAAATTATGATTATAAGAAGTCTGTTTCCAATTTGGAGTTTTAAAAAAATTAACACACCATGTTTCACCATCTATGTGTTCGTCTGAAGGTACGCAGTCGTTACTAACTACTACTACTCTTAGTACTACATTATTGTCATCTAGTTCTGCGAAATGTGCCATAATATTTATCTCCTTAAAATCTAATTATATATTTTTTATTACTATTGTCAATTATTGATATTTATATCTAATAACAACAACACCAGCACCACCTGCTGACGAACTAGGGTTACTGCCTGCACCTCCACCACCTCCACCACCTGTGTTTGCTGTTCCTGCTGTTCCTGAATTACCGCCTGGACTTGGAGTTCCTCCACCAGTTCCTCCACCACCAGCTCCACCGGCTCCACCTCTAAAGGGAGCATTACCATTTCCTGCTCCACCACCACCGCCTGCTCTTGCAGTTGGGGTTGCATTAATTGAACTTGTTCCACCAGCTCCACCAGCACCACCTGAATAAGGAGAAGCACCTGGACTACCTGCAACTGTTGCTCCACCACCGCCACCACCACCACGACAACCTGGAGTTTGTCTTCCTGTACCACCATTAGTTCCTTGAGCGGGACTTGTGGGAGGTGTATTTCCTGTACCACCTGTTGCAGGACCTGCACAACCCGGACCACCACCACCTGAACCACCCGGACCACCTGTTTGTGGTGTAGCTCCTGCACCAAAACCACCTCCTGCTGATGTAATACTTAATGCACTTGAAACTGCACCTTGTGTTCCATTTGTACCACCTGAACTAGCACCTGCTCCACCTGCACCGATTGTAATTGTATAACTTTGAGTTGTTAAAGCAACAGCCGAACCACCTGCTCTTGGAGAAACAGTATAAGAACCTGTAGTTGTTCCTGGAGATTCTCTATATCCTCCAGCTCCACCACCACCAGCTATAGTTGTTCCACCACCTCCACCTCCACCAATGACTAACCAATCTGCCGATGATTCTGCGGCTGGTTTACCAAAAGCTGCTGTAACAGCAAAAGTTGCTGATGAGTTAAATGTATGAATTCTAAAATTACCACTTTCTGAAATTGTACCACCTGTTGCTGAAATAAATGCGGGAGCTGAAACCCAATTGTTACTTTTTACGAAATCATATACTGTGTTCATTGACCAAACACCTGGAGCGCTTGCTGGAATAGATACTGCAGGTTCTTTAATAATTACTAAACCTGGTCCACCTGCTGATCCAGCAGTATTACTACCTCCTCCACCAGCTCCACCACCACCTGAACCTGTATTAGTTGTTCCAGCAGCACCAACAGAATTTGGAGCACCACCGGCTCCGCCACCACCTGATCCCCCATTACTAGCACCACCACCACCTCCAGCTCCACCACCACCGCCACCAGCTCTTGTTACTGAACTACCTGAAATTGTATTTGCTAAACCTGCTCCACCAGGTGCATTAGAATTTGCTCCACCAGCTCCACCACCGCCACCACCTTCACCACCACCGGGCCCACCAGGATTTCCTTGAGCAGGACTTGTAGGAGGAGCGTTACCTGTTCCACCTCCATTATTACTGTTTTGAGGACCACCACCACCACCACCTGATCCACCAGGGGCACCGGCACAACTTCCTTCATCGGATGCTCCACCACCACCACCTTTAGATGTTATACTTGAAAATATTGAATTACCACCATTCCTAGTAGCAGCTTGACCAGATCCTCCACCTCCTGGTCCACCTCCTCCAACTGTTATTGTATAAGGTGTTCCCGATACTACGGGAACTGCAGAACTTCTATTAGAAGGAGAAGGAGTGAAAGGTCCTGATGCACGAAAACCACCAGCACCACCACCTCCACCACCATTAGATAGATTTGCACCATTATTAGAACTAGGTGAACCACCGCCTCCGCCAGCTATAACTAAAAAATCTGCATTAGATGTAGCCTGCGCTGTAAAAGTTCCTGATGAATTAAATGTAGTTGTCTTTGCTGTTACACACTGTGCTGAGTTAACTGTGTTAACTGGTCCGATAATTCCGCCATTAGCCATAGCTGATTACCCCCTATGCGTCGTTGATTACTTCGTATGATATAATTAAATCTAGATCACCTGTTGCAGCTGTTCCGCCTTTTAAAACATCATCTTCCATTAAATAAATAGGTGTATCTAATACTACAAGTGTAGCATCTGCGGGAATTGAAATTGTTTTTGCTAAATAAAAACTTCCTGAAGTATCAAAGTTAGTTACACCTGCTGATGTAAAGTTAGCTTTTGTTACTAATAAATCTAAGTTAGCTGCGTTTGTGCCATCTACGTTAGCACATTGAATTCTGTTTACTTTTAAAACAACGTTTGAAGATACTGTTAGTAAAGTTGTTGTGACGTTAGCCGCCATATTAAAACCAACTGATTCTCCTTTGATTGTTGCTACTGCTACTATATTTGGATTTGCCATAATTTTTTATTCCTATTTGTTAATATTATCCGAAAACGATCGCCATTGCAATAGCTTTTCCTGTTGTTGCTAAACCTACTCCATTTGACTGTACTTCACCTGTTCCCTTGGGAATAAGGTTTATGCTTATATTACTATCTCCCCCAGATGCTGTGAATTTAGGTGCTCCACCTGTTGCCGCATTTGCTAAAGTAAGTTCATTTACTGCAGAACTTGTAGCTGTTAAAACAAGTAATTCATTTCCACCAGTATCTAAAATATTTGTACCAATTTTAGGACTAGTTAAAGTTTTACTTGTTAAAGTGTCTACTGAAACACGAGATACTAAAGTTGAATCAGCACCTTCTGGTAACAACATAATGTTAGTTGTATTTGTTGAATGAGGTTGTGATTTTATTTGTTGACCGTGTGTATTTTGTTCACAATTTAATTGAATAATACCAGGATTACTATTACCTCTAACTGTTAAATGACCAGTACCTTTTGCTAATAAATCTAAATCAACATTAGAATCTCCACCTGTTGCTGATATTCTAGGACCGGCGTTTGTTGCTGCGTTAGCTAGTGTAATTTCGTTTACTGCTGAACTAGTAGCTGTTAATAAAGCTAGTTCTAATCCGTTAGTATCTAAAATAGAAGTACCAATTTTAGGTGCTGTTAAAGTTTTGTTTGTTAAAGTCTGTGTTCCTGTTGTAGTTACTACTGTATTAGGTAATACAAGTGTACCACCATCTATATCTAGAGTTCCTAAAACATCTAATGTTTGGCCAGCCGGAACTGTTACTGTGTTTCCTGCCGCTCCTGCTAATTGATCTACTTTTAATTGACTTGCCATGATTTATTATATCTCCATTTATAGTAAAAACAAACTGTTTTTATTGTTATTTTAAATAATTGTCAATGAACCATCTCCTCCAAGAGTCCATGTTGCATTAGCACTAACTGTAATTAAGCCTGCTAAAAAAGCATTGCTTGTTGTAGCCAATGTAGTTGTTGTATTAGAATTAACGTTATTCCAATTAGTAAAAGTGTTTCCTAAAGTTGTAATATTTCCACCTTGAACACCAACAGCATCCCCAGCTGCATCTAAATAAACAGCCTTACTTGCAGGTAATGTACAAAATACATCTTTTGTTCCTGAAGAAAAATTAACAGCATTATCAGAATTAGAACTTGTTAAAACAGTTGTTCTAGTTAGTGTTGTACTATTAGCATTTAATGTTCCTAGTCCTACCTCAAACTCATTAGTACCTTGATTAAAAATTGTATAATAAGTTGTATTATTATTTCCAATTGCTGATCCAAAACTTTCAAAGCCAGTTTGAGTTGCCCCTAATGTAAATGCACCTGTACCTGTTGTAGTAGCA
>Ga0209384_1001272_pt1 | contig 13526 bp, 7 predicted proteins | sample CoawatmetaG05DNA_FD_187511 | JGI IMG/M metagenome (GOLD analysis project Ga0209384, IMG submission 187511) | Marine microbial communities from the West Antarctic Peninsula - Coastal water metaG058-DNA (SPAdes) (version 2) | ecosystem: Environmental > Aquatic > Marine > Coastal ... | reverse complement strand
AAGTTTAGAACAACAAAAAAGCCTCACATTTCTGTGAAGCTTTAAGTGAGCCCTGCAGGATTCGAACCTGCGACCGCCTCCTTAGAAGGGAGGTGCTCTATCCAGCTGAGCTAAGAGCCCGTAGTTTTAGAGTTGCTACGTACAACTGTGTCGGGGTGGCAGGATTCGAACCTGCGACCTCCTCGTCCCAAACGAGGCGCGATGACCGGGCTACGCTACACCCCGAAGGTGTTAAATATCTTGCTAATTTCTTTTGATATTCTAAAAAAAACCAACACCCAAATTATATAACTTTTGCGGAGAGACAGGGACTCGAACCCTGGCGACAGTCACCCGTCGACAGATTAGCAATCTGCTCCATTACCACTCTGGCACCTCTCCTTTTAATGAACTTCTTCGCGCTTCTTTGAAATTGCGAGTGCAAATGTAATATTACATTTACAATTTAACAAGATGTTTTGTGCTTTTTTTACTTTATTTTCTACTCCGGATATTCTACTCTTAAGTGGTACATATTTAAGAGTTTCTTCTTAATTATTTTTTTAATAGTTTCAATCTCTTTGAAGGTAATATCTGAGTTTAAAAACTGATTGTCTGCCATCTGTTTTTCAATGATTTTATCTATTAAATCACTGATGGATTGCGCAGTAGGCATCTTTAAACTCTTAGAGGCCGCTTCTGCAGCATCACACATCATTAGTATAGCCGTTTCTTTTGAAAATGGATTTGGTCCAGGATATTGAAATTTTTTAATATCTACCTCGGCATCCGGATTCATTTCTCTTTCCTTCATTAAAAAATAATAGGTCGTACTGGTTCCATGGTGCGTTCTAATAAAATCGATAATTCTATCTGGTAGCTTGTATTTTTTTGCAATCTCCACCCCTTTGATTACGTGGTCTGTAATAATTTTGGCACTGTCTCTGGGAGAAAGCTCGTGGTGCGGATTTACACCGGTTGTTTGATTTTCTGTGAAATACATTGGATTGACCATTTTACCAACATCATGATACAAAGCTCCTGTTCTTACCAGCATGGAATTTGCACCGATTTCATTGGCTGCCGCCTCTGCTAAATTTGCAACTTGCATCGAGTGTTGGAAGGTTCCTGGTGCTTTCTCATTCAATTCTCGCAGCAACTTGGTATTTGTATTTGACAACTCTAACAAGGTAACATCAGAAACTAAACCGAATACTTTTTCATAGATATAAATTAAAATAATAGACAGAAAGGAGAGCAATCCGTTCAATGCAAACAATATAAAATACTGCAGATTTATCTGTGCTGCATTTCCTTCTTTGATAATAGAGAATGCCAAATAAGTAAGCATATAAATACCCGTAATTTGGGCAACAGAAATAAATAAATTGGCTCTCTTATAAAGTTCTGAGACGGTAAGAATGGTTACAATCCCCGCAATAATATGCAGGTATATAAACTCGAAACTATCTGGAACAATATACCCTAAAAGCAAGACCGTTAATACATGGGTAAACAAACCCAATCGGGCATCAAAAAAGGCCTTCAAAACAATTGGAAGAACACTTAAAGGAACCACATAGAGATAATCTGAGTTGTAGTTTATAACCAAGGTCTGTATAAAAATCATGGAAAAAACATTGAAAAATATAAACGTAACCTTGTTGTTATTTTCATAAATTTCTACGCGGTACTTCTTTAGGAATAGCAAAAGCATCAACAGCGCTAAAGACACCAAAATACTATAGCCTAAGATAATCCAATTGTAGCTAGACTCCGTCCATACCTTAGACTCAGATTCGCTTTTTAAAGAGTTTAAAATGGCCAATTTTTTTCCTTCTACAATGTCTCCTTTCAGAATTATAAGTCCTCCAGAGGAAACTTTCCCTTTGGTGTAAGAAATATTCTTGTACTCATTTTCAATTACTTTCTCCGTAAAAACGGCATCATAACTTACATTCGGCTTGATAGCTTCCGAGAGGATATTAAAAATTTTATTTCTGCTATAATTGGCAAAACCCACCTCTAAATTCTCTGTAATAATTTTTAAAACTTCACTTGAAGTATAAAAGTTCTTAAAAGGGATGTCTTGTACTACGTTTTCCTTTCTAATAGTCACCAACACATCTTTATCGGAGAGCTTGTCTTGAATAACGGCCTCTAAAAAACCGTATTCATAGACCTTTTCTATGGTACGCAGTCCAATTTCCTGAAACATATTTTTTTCCTGAAGCGCTAAAGAATCATTGAGCATTAAAGCTGCTATTCTTTTTGTAAAAGCATCTTTAACACCAACAACCAATGCATTGTCTGCTGTGAAATACAGTTTTGAATTGGCAACTATTTGTGCTTTCTCTGCCTTAATTTCTGCTGCAGATTTTTGGATAGCAAAATCGAAAGGAGCATACAAGTTGTCGTATTTCCATAATTGGCTGTTGCTAAAATCATACTTAAATTGTCCTCCTTTAGGAAACAAGTAAACAATAGCCACCGTGGTAACCAGAAATAAAATCACTTTATAGATGATGGTATTCTTTTGATAGAGTTTATTTACGAAGTTGCTCATAGGTAGTATCTTGTTATGACAAACTTACTGCAAAAAAGTGACCCTTAGAAATTCAACGGAAACAAACCGATAAAAATCGATTAAAAAACATTAATTTAGCCTACATTCTTAACTAAAAACAAACTCAAAATAGCATATGAAAGAAGTCGTAATTGTAGCTGTTGCAAGAACACCGATCGGAAGTTTTATGGGAAGTTTAGCTACAATCCCCGCAACCAAATTAGGAGCCATCGCCATAAAAGGCGCGCTAGAAAAGATTGGTGTAGCACCAGCAATGGTAGAAGAAGTTTTTATGGGAAATGTAGTCTCTGCTGGCTTAGGACAAGCTCCGGCAAGACAAGCAGCAATTGCTGCTGGCATCCCAGATACAGTTCCTTGCACCACAGTAAATAAAGTATGTGCCTCTGGTATGAAAGCCGTTATGTTGGCTGCCCAAACCATTGCACTTGGAACTGCTGAAATTGTAGTGGCTGGAGGAATGGAAAATATGAGTGCGATCCCACATTACCAGCATGCTAGAAATGGCACAAAGTTTGGCGGCATCACATTGGAAGACGGCATGCAAAGAGACGGCTTAGTAGATGCCTATGACCAAGTACCTATGGGTGTTTGTGCAGATGCTTGTGCTTCAAAATATAAGTTTTCCAGAGAAGACCAAGATGCATTCGCAATACAATCTTACGAGCGCTCTTCAAAAGCTTGGAGTACAGGAAAATATGCAGATGAAATTGTGCCTGTAACAATACCACAGCGACGCGGAGATCCAATTATTTTTTCGGAAGACGAAGAATATAAAAATGTAAAAATGGAGAAAATTCCAGCATTGAGAGCTGCGTTTACAAAAGACGGAACTGTTACTGCTGCCAATGCCTCTACAATTAACGATGGTGGCGCTGCTTTAGTGCTGATGTCATTAGAAAAGGCAACGGCATTGCAGCTGAAGCCGCTTGCTAAAATTAAAAGCTATGCAGATGCTGCGCAAGCACCAGAATGGTTTACAACGGCACCCGCAAAAGCATTACCAAAAGCATTGGCAAAAGCCAATATTGAAATGGCAGATGTAGATTTCTTTGAATTGAATGAAGCTTTTTCCGTGGTAGGGTTGGCAAATATGAAATTGTTAAATATTACCGATGAGAACGTAAACGTAAACGGTGGAGCCGTCTCGTTAGGGCATCCTTTAGGGGTTTCTGGAGCTAGAATCGTCATAGCTTTGACCTCTATTTTGAAACAAAATAATGCAAAAATTGGCGCTGCAGCAATCTGTAATGGTGGTGGTGGCGCGAGTGCAATGATACTTGAGAGAATTTAATTTTTTAATAAATATTTGTAACCATGCTTTTTGGCATTTGTAACCTAAGTATTGTTCCCCTAAGAGCTGAAGAATGTGACTCCTCTGAAATGATTAGTCAACTATTATTTGGTGAGCCTTTTGAAATTATCGAAAAGCAAAAAAACTGGAGTAAAATCCGATTGTCATTTGATCATTTTGAGGGCTATATAGACAACAAGCAATATGTAGAAATTCCAGCTGATTTTTACGCATCGCTTTGTTTGGAAATCCCCACCTATTCTGGTGAAATTTTAGACTTTGTTACCAATGAGAAAAGCGAACTAACCACCATAGCATTGGGCGCACAATTGCCTTTTTTTAAGGAGGGAAAATTGAAATTAGGAAATGCTACATATGCATATGACAGTGCCGTTTTTCAAGGTGTACTGCCTAAAACTGAAATCTTAAAAACAGCCTTCACGTATTTAAATACACCCTTTTTATGGGGAGGAAAATCTCCCTTTGGAATCGATGCTGCTGGTTTTACACAAATCGTATACAAATTGTGTGGCTATCAGCTATTAAGAACCCCGATTGCACAATCTACACAGGGTGAAGTATTGAGTTTTATAGAGGAAAGTGAGCCTGGAGATTTGGCTTTTTTTGACGATGAGTTTGGTGAAATCATTCACGTTGGTATTGTGCTGAATGACTATAATATTATTCACGCACATGGAAAAGTAAGAATAGATACTCTAGACCACAGTGGTATTTTTAATACCGATCTTCAAAAACACACCCACAAACTAAGGGTCATTAAAAAAGTACTATAAAAAAAATCCAAAACTTTTAAGTTTTGGATTTTTTTATATCAATGGAATAAAGAAGTATTAACTCCTCATTTCTTTATAGATAGGTCTCAAGATATCTGCCTCTTTCTCCATGCGCAGAGTATCATAAATATTTAATAAAGTCCTTACAGTATCTATCGATCTTTTAATGCTGTCTGCTTTCAATAGAAAAGGCAAAGCAGCTTTGTACAACTCTTTTTGTTCTGCCTGTAAAGCATCATACTTATCGAAATTAGATAAATTATTATTCATTTCCTCTACCAATTCCTTTTCCTTTGATAACATGGCAATCGCTAAATTCATATACGCATCTCCGTATTCTGGGTTTAATTCAATTGCTTTCTGATAATACCCAACAGCTTCCTCTATTTTACCTTCATTTACATTCACTACGCCTAAATTAAAAAACAAGGTTGGATTGGTAGGGTCTAATTTTACTGCTTCTTGCATTAACTGTCCAAATTTATCCATCTGGTCAAGTTTGATATACAATTGTGCTTCATTTAAAATTAAATTCACATCCTTTGGATTTGCTCTTCTTGCTTCCTGTAATGCAACAATCGCTTCTTCTGTTTTTCCTTGATTTACTAAAATATATCCAATATTTTTTACAATTTCTGCCTGTTTAGATGCAGATACTTTTTCAATAGGAACGGTATAACCTCCCGATTTCACCATCAAATCTCTTTGTATTTTTGACCCCATATTTTCCTCGACACCAGTTTCTTTGTTTGTCGCAAAATACTGTGTGTTAATTCCGGTATAACCAATCTCTTTTAACTCTCTATAAAATTTCAGAGAAACATCGTACTCCTTTGACAAGGAGGCACTAATTGCGGCATTGTACAAGAAACTAGTGTCTTTTGGACTCAATATGTACGTTAAATAAAAATTTACTTGTGCAGCTGCATAATCCTTCGAGTTGTACTGTTCAATTGATTTACTAGAAACCTTTTGTATCAAGTTATTTAGCATTGGCTTCGCTTGTTTGCTATATTTACTTGAACCATCTTCTATCTCAAAGTCAAAAAGACTAGTAAAAGCATCGGATGCGGCTTCGTACTTATTTTCCCCCGAAAGCGCCTGTGCCTTTAAAAAATAATATTTCGACTTATATTTAGAATCCATGGTCTCCAACATGCCCTCTACAGAATTCACTGCGTCCAATGCAACTGAATACTGACTTTTTTTTAGTGCTTTCTCTGCAACTCTTAATTGTTTCTTTTGACCGAATGTTATTGCAGTCAATAAACCGAAAGAAAGTGCTAATACTTGATTTTTCATTGTAATACTCATTTAATTTATTATTATTCGTTGTTTTCACTTGAATCCTCGTCAGTAGACTCGTTTTCGCTAGAATCATTTCCAATTTCCGTGCCATCTTCTACTTCGCCTTCCAGATCTTCTGGAACTTCTTCTTCATGGCCCACTTTGGCTACAGCAGCAATGCTGTCATTGTCCTTGATATTAATTAAACGAACCCCCTGTGTTGCACGTCCCATAACACGTAAGTCTTCTACGGCCATTCTAATTGTCAATCCAGATCTGTTAATGATCATCAGATCATTAGAATCATCCACATTTTTTATAGCAACTAAATCTCCCGTTTTTTCTGAAATATTTAAGGTCTTTACTCCTTTACCTCCTCTGTTCGTGATCCTATAATCTTCTAATTTCGAGCGTTTACCGTATCCTTTTTCTGAAACAACCAAAATATTGCTGTCCATATCATTCACGGCTACCATTCCAATCACCTCATCCTTCTCATGTTGCAAGGTAATTCCCCTTACTCCGGAAGCAGTTCTTCCCATAGGACGTGTTTTTGCTTCTTCAAAACGAATGGATTTACCTGATTTTAAAGCTAGCATTACCTGACTGTCTCCTGTGGTCAATTTCGCTTCTAGCAACTCGTCTCCTTCTTTAATGGTTATTGCATTAATTCCATTTGTTCTTGGTCGAGAATATTGCTCTAAAGAGGTCTTTTTAACCTGCCCTTTCTTAGTTGCCATAATCACGTAATGGCTGTTAATATATGCTTCGTCTTTTAAATCTTGTGTTACTAAAAATGCTTTTACTTTGTCATCTTGTTCGATGTTGATCAAGTTTTGCATTGCTCTTCCTTTGGTGTTTTTACCACCTTCAGGAATTTCATACACCCGCATCCAAAATACTTTTCCTTTTTGTGTAAAGAACATCATATATTGGTGGTTTGTTCCCACGAATAAATGCTCTAAGAAATCTTCATTTCTTGTGGTTGCACCTTTCTGTCCTCTACCGCCTCTATTCTGAACCTTATATTCTTCAAGGTTGGTCCGTTTTAAATACCCGGCATTAGAGATGGTAACCACTACTTTCGTATCCGGAATCATGTCTTCAATACTCATGTCTCCTCCGGCATACTCTATAATAGATCTGCGTTCATCTCCATATTTATCTTTGATATGCGCAAGTTCTTCTTTTATGATTTCATACCTTCTTGGCTCATTCGCTAAAATGTCTTTTAAGTCTACAATGGTAGTCATAATTGCATCGTATTCTCCACGCAACTTGTCTTGCTCTAGTCCCGTTAACTGACGCAAACGCATTTCTACAATGGCTTTTGCCTGAATTTCAGTGAGCTCAAAACGTTTCATTAGTTTCTCGCGCGCCTCATCGGCATTTTGAGAAGCACGGATTGTTGCAATGACCTCATCGATGTTGTCTGATGCGATAATTAATCCTTCTAAAATATGTGCTCTCGCCTCTGCTTTTTTAAGATCAAATTTTGTTCTTCGCACCACAACTTCGTGTCGGTGTTCTACAAAATAATGAATCAGTTGTTTTAAATTTAATTGTTCTGGTCTTCCTTTTACCAAAGCAATATTATTTACACTAAAAGAAGTTTGTAATTGCGTGTACTTAAAAAGTTTATTTAAAACAATATTCGGAATTGCATCCCTTTTTAAAACGTATACAATTCGCATTCCGTTTCTATCCGATTCATCTCTAATATTAGAAATACCCTCTATTTTCTTATCATTAACAAGTTCCGCAGTTTTTTTAATCATTTCTGCCTTGTTCACTTGGTACGGAATCTCAGAGACAATAATGCACTCACGTCCCTTCACCTCTTCAATCACCGCTTTTGCGCGCATTACAATACGCCCACGCCCTGTATGAAATGCATCTTTTACACCATCATAACCATAAATTATTCCTCCTGTAGGAAAATCGGGTGCTGTAATGTGTTGCATTAACTCATCAATCTCAATTTCTCTATTGTCTATGTAAGCAAGGGTTCCATTAATTACTTCCGTTAAATTGTGAGGTGCCATATTGGTTGCCATTCCCACAGCAATACCAGAAGCTCCATTCACTAATAAATTAGGAATACGCGTTGGCAACACTACAGGTTCATGCAACGTATCGTCAAAATTCAAACGTTGGTCTACCGTATCTTTCTCAATATCCGCTAACATATCCTCGGAGATCTTCTGCATTCTAACCTCTGTATAACGCATTGCTGCCGGGCTATCTCCATCTACCGAACCAAAATTACCTTGGCCATCGACCATCATGTAACGCACACTCCAGTTCTGCGCCATTCTTACCATAGAATCGTATACAGATGTATCTCCATGCGGGTGAAACTTCCCTAAAACTTCCCCAACAATTCTGGCTGATTTTTTATAAGAACCGGTCGCTTTAATTCCCAATTCATGCATACCAAATAAAACTCTTCTGTGCACTGGTTTTAAACCATCTCTTACATCTGGCAACGCTCTTGAAACGATCACTGACATCGAGTAATCGATGTACGCGGATTTCATCTGCTCTTCTATGTTAATCGGAATCAATTTCTCTCCCTCTGTCATATGTATTTTGTGTTATTGTGTATCCTATTTTTAAAACAAGGCAAGATAATATTTCTACACCTATTTTCAAAGAGGAACCTCCTTTGAATTGAATAGAGTTATCAACATTTCTTTATAATTTTTACTTCATTTTTATGTGGTTGATTTTCAATCGTTTTAACCATTAAATTCAAAGTCAACCTGTCAGTTTTATAGAATTGGCATATTTTTTGTATTTATTAAAAAAAAAAAGAATTAAATTTACACAAAGAGATACAGCTATATGGACGATAATTTTTCACCAAAAGTAAGAGATGTAATCGCCTTCAGTAAAGAGGAAGCACTAAGGCTAGGGCACGAATTTATTGGAACGGAACATTTACTACTCGGTTTGATAAGAGAAGGAGAGGGAAAAGCAATGGATATTTTGTCTGCCTTTGATGTAGACACGAATTTATTGCGCACAAAATTAGAACAATTAAACCCTGTAGACCTTGCGTTTACAGAGACTTCTGAAAATAAAAGCCTGCACTTAACCAGGCAAGCGGAAAAAGCACTTAAAACAACGTTTCTGGAAGCGAAACTCTACCAAAGTGAATCTATAGATACTGCACATTTATTATTATGCATTCTAAGAAACGAAAATGACCCAACTACAAAGTTGATTCAGAAGTACGACGTAAACTATGGTGAAGCAAAAGATTTATACAAGCAATTGCACGCAGATGACGCTGAAGACCTGCCCAGTAACCCGATAGCAGAAACGCCTTCGGATGACGAATTTAGTTCTGAAAAGCCAAATCCTTTTGAACAAGGAAAAAAAGGTAAAACAATAAAGAAATCAAAAACACCTGTCTTAGATAATTTCGGAAGAGACTTAACGGATTTGGCCGAAAAAGGAAAACTAGACCCCGTAGTTGGCAGACAGAAAGAAATCGAACGCGTATCCCAAATTTTAAGCAGAAGAAAGAAAAATAATCCGATGTTAATTGGGGAACCTGGTGTAGGTAAATCTGCAATTGCAGAGGGCTTAGCACTCCGAATCATTGAGCGCAAAGTATCTCGAATTTTATTTGACAAAAGGATTGTATCCTTAGATTTAGCAAGCTTGGTTGCCGGCACAAAATACCGTGGTCAATTTGAAGAGCGCATGAAAGCTTTAATGAATGAACTTGAAAAAAATGAAGACATCATTCTTTTTATAGACGAAATTCACACTATTGTAGGAGCTGGTGGTGCTACGGGATCACTGGACGCCTCCAACATGCTAAAACCTGCCTTAGCGCGCGGAGAAATCCAATGTATTGGAGCCACCACTTTAAATGAATTCCGGACAAATATTGAAAAAGACGGTGCTTTAGAACGTCGTTTTCAAAAAGTAATTGTAGAACCAACTTCTGTAGAAGAAACGGTGCAAATTTTACAAAATATCAAAGGAAAATATGAAGAGCATCATCACGTAAATTATACGGATGCTGCCATTGAGGCCTGTGTGAAATTAACCAATAGATATATGACAGATCGCTATCTTCCAGACAAGGCTATTGATGCTTTAGATGAAGCAGGATCTAGAATTCATATTACAAATATTGTCGTTCCACAGCAAGTTTTAGAGTTGGAAAAACAGCTTGAAGTCATTCAAGAACGCAAAACTAAAGCCGTCAATGGTCAAAAATATGAAGAGGCTGCAAAGTTAAGAGATGACGAAAAAAACATGGAGTTTGCATTAGATTCTGCACAAAAACAATGGGAAAATGACTCGAAGCTGAATCGTGAAATGGTTACCGAAGACAATGTTGCAGAAGTGGTTTCAATGATGACCGGTATACCGGTAAGTAGAGTTGCCGAAGCGGAAACAGAGAAACTACATGAGCTTCCTAACTTGATTAAAGGAAAAGTAGTAGGACAGGATGTTGCTGTAACGAAAGTTGTAAAAGCAATCCAAAGAAATAGAGTTGGATTAAAAGACCCTAACAAACCGATTGGTTCTTTTATCTTCTTAGGACAAACTGGGGTTGGAAAAACACAGTTGGCAAAAGTATTAGCCAGAGAGCTCTTTGACGCTGAAGATTCTTTGATTCGAATAGACATGAGCGAGTACATGGAAAAATTTGCTATTTCGCGTTTAATAGGCGCACCTCCAGGATACGTTGGTTATGAAGAAGGGGGTCAATTGACCGAAAAAGTTCGAAGAAAGCCCTATGCGGTCGTTTTATTAGATGAAATAGAAAAAGCACATCCAGATGTATTTAACATTCTATTACAAATTCTTGATGACGGCTATATCACAGACAGCTTAGGAAGAAAAATTGATTTTAGAAATACGATTATTATCATGACTTCTAATATTGGTGCGCGCCAAATTAAGGACTTTGGTGGCGGTGTAGGTTTTGGAACTTCTTCAAAAACAGCTCAGGCAGACTCCTATGAGAAATCTGTAATTGAAGGCGCTTTAAAAAAATCATTTGCTCCAGAATTTTTAAATAGAATTGATGATGTTATTATATTTAACGCATTAGAAAAAGAAGATCTACATGCGATTATAGACATTGAACTAGACAAGCTATTGAAAAGAATTACAGAGTTAGGATATACTTTGAAGTTAAGTAAAAAGGCAAAAGATTACATCGCAGACAAAGGCTTTGACAAAAAGTATGGAGCGAGACCACTGAATCGAGCGATACAAAAATACATCGAAGATGCCTTGGCGGAAGAGATTGTAAATTCGAAACTCTCTGAAGGTGATACGATTTCCATGGACTTAAACGAAAAGGAAAATAAACTTACCATTAAAATTAAAAAAGGTATTAAGAAGTTGGAAACCAAAACAACTTCCTAAGTAAGAAAAAATCCCAAACATGTGTTTGGGATTTTTTAATTTGCTAAAATCCCTAGAATTTTCGCATTTAGAACCTGATTAAATATTTATATTTGCCTCAAATAATTAAAAAAAATGAAAAATAAAAGTTTTTTACTTTTAATGGTATTGGCCATTGTATCCTGCAGCACAGAGCACTCTAAAGAATATCTTTCACTGGTCGTGCAATTAGAAAACAATACAGATTCTATTCTTACCATATTATCGAGAGAAGGTACTATTAAGATCATTAAAATACAGAAAGACGGAATTTTTAAAGACACTTTAAAAGTACCCAAAGGAGCGGTATATACTTTGCAAACGAGTCCAAAAACAAGAGCTCCAATATTCTTAAAAAATGGCTTTGACATTGAGATAAAAGGTGACGCTGAAAAATTTATGACCAGTTTTGAGTTTACTGGGAAAGGTTCAGAAAACAATAGCTTTATCCTTGCACAGATATCAGAAAGTCAACGCATTGGAGATCCCGCTTTAATTTTAGCTCTCGAAGAGACTGCATTTAAAAACAAAATCACAGACTTAGAAAAACGACAAGATAGCCTGCTAAACTCTTATAAAAATATCGATAGTATTTTAATAGAAATGGCAAACCAACAAACAGCATCGATGATCGGTTACTTTAAAAAAGCCTACAAAAAAAATAAGGCAATGGCAAAGGGAACTCCATCTCCTGAATTTAAAAAGTACACCAACTTTAAAGGGCGCAAAAAATCACTTTCCTCCTATGCTGGAAAGTATGTCTATATCGATGTTTGGGCTACTTGGTGCGGACCCTGTATTCAACAAATTCCATTTTTAACAAATTTAGAAAAAGAGTACCACAGTAAAAACATTGAATTTATAAGTATTTCTACCGACGAATCCAGAAGAAATGGTGGTTCATGGGATGCTGCAGAAAAAAAATGGAGAAAATTTGTAGAAGCCAAAGCACTAACAGGCACACAGTTATGGGCAGGAAAAGACAACTCTTTTCAGCGTGCATATCAAATCAATTCCATCCCTCGTTTCATCTTAATTGATCCGCAGGGAAATATTGTAGATGCAAATGCACCCAAACCCTCTGATCCCAGACTAAAAAAACTATTTAACTCACTGGGCATCTAAAAACGCTTTGTTCTTTTAAATTAGTAATAAAACTAAAAAAAGCGCAATCCTTTAGAGGGTTGCGCTTTTTTAGTGATATTATTATGAACAGTTTATTCTTTATAAACGCCCATCTTTGCATATTTATCCATTCGCTGAGCAACTAAATCTTCTTCCGAAAGTTCTTTTAACGCTTCAAAAGCGACAACAATTTGATTTTGAACAGCCTCAAAAGCGCCGGCTCTGTCAGTATGCGCTCCTCCTACTGGCTCTTTAATGATTCCATCAATTAACTTCATTTTCTTCATATCGGTACCGGTAAGCTTTAAGGCTGCAGCTGCCTGCTCTTTATACTCCCAGCTTCTCCATAATATAGACGAACAAGATTCTGGAGAAATCACAGTATACCATGTGTTTTCCATCATATAAACACGATCTCCAACACCAATTCCCAATGCACCACCAGAGGCTCCCTCACCAATAACCACAGTAATAATAGGTGTTTTTAAAATGGTCATTTCAAAAATATTTCTAGCAATTGCTTCTCCTTGTCCGCGCTCTTCAGCCACTAACCCTGGGTATGCTCCTGGGGTATCCAACAACGTAACAACTGGAATTCCAAACTTCTCTGCCATTTTCATTAAACGCAATGCCTTTCTATACCCTTCAGGATTTGCCATCCCGAAATTACGATACTGACGCGTTTTAGTATTGTATCCCTTTTGCTGACCAATAAACATATAAGATTGATCTCCAATTTTACCGAGGCCTCCAATCATCGCTTTATCATCCCCTACGCTTCGATCTCCGTGAAGTTCCATAAATGTATCTCCACAAATTGCTTTAATATAATCTAAAGTATACGGTCTGTTTGGGTGTCTTGAGAGTTGCACACGCTGCCAAGGTGTCAAGTTTTTGTATATATTTTTTCTGGCCTCCGTTAATTTTTTATTTATTTTGTTGCAAGTAGCAGTAACGTCTACTTCACTCTCCTTACCAATAATCTGACATTTTTGTAGTTGATCTTGAAGCTCTTTAATAGGCATTTCAAACTCTAAATACT
>Ga0209384_1001259_pt1 | contig 13646 bp, 4 predicted proteins | sample CoawatmetaG05DNA_FD_187511 | JGI IMG/M metagenome (GOLD analysis project Ga0209384, IMG submission 187511) | Marine microbial communities from the West Antarctic Peninsula - Coastal water metaG058-DNA (SPAdes) (version 2) | ecosystem: Environmental > Aquatic > Marine > Coastal ... | reverse complement strand
CTCTGGTGGTGCATTAGTAAAAAGAGGTCCAGCTTACACAGAACTTTCAATTTATGCACAAATTAACTTAAAGGGTGAGCTTGAAATAGTAAATGATTTAGGTATTGAACTTGGAGATACTCCCGAAAATATTTTAACAAATTTACAGAATAAAAGTTACACTAAAGATCAAATAAAATTTCCTAATAAGTTAGCATCTGATAACGAATACCATAAGCGAGTAAGGGATGTAGATGCCAGTACACCTGCACGTTTTAATGCAGATGGAAGGCGTTTAAATGGTGCTTCAGGATGTGCAGGGAAAATTGCAGTTTTTGCAGTAAGATTAGATACATACCCTATACCTAAACGTCAACAGGTTTTTTATGTTGGAACCAATAGTTCATATGTATTAGGAAAGATTCGTAAAGATATATTATCTAAGTTTCAGCACCTTCCAACATCAGGTGAATATCTACACAGGGACTGTTATGATGCAGCAAAAAAATATAGCAAAGATACTTTTGTAGCGATTGACAAAATGGGACCTAGTTTTATTCCAAAATTATTTGATATCAAACGAAAAGTAGATCTAGTTTCAGAAAAATTCAGATTTCTTCCTGATAATTTCTCTGATAAACTAATGCAGTTTTTAAGTAATTTTTGGCCTAATCATCTTCCTAAACGTATGGAACAATATCGAAATCAGTATGAACATCACTGGGTTATTGAAATGTCTGACAAGGGAGTTGATGAAGCAAAAATATACTTTGAGAAATTCTTTAAAGAAAATGAAGGAAACTATTTTGAATGTACTGAAAATGAAGCTAAAAAGGCAATCTTACATCGATTTGTAGCTGCTAGCGCAGTAGGTCGTTATCATGTTTTAAATAAAAAAAAATCAGGAGCAATGATGTCTATGGATATTGCTTTTCCTCGTAATGAAAAAGATTGGTTTGAAAAATTACCCTCTGAGATTGATGACTTATTAGAAATGAAACTTTATTATGGTCACTTATTTTGCCATGTATTACATCAAAATTATATTGTTAAAAAAGGAGTAGATGCTGATGCATTAAAAGAGAAATTATTAAAGACATATGATGCCAGAGGAGCTGAATATCCAGCCGAACATAATGTTGGTCATGAATATTTTGCAAAACCTACACTCTCAAAATTTTATAAAAAATTAGATCCAACTAACGGTTTTAATCCTGGTATTGGACGCACAAGTAAACTTAAATATTGGAAATAGAGCATATTAGACCTATTTTTGAATAAATTTTAAAAATGGCAGGAAATTCTTTTGGAAATATATTTAAACTATCAACTTTTGGAGAATCTCATGGACCTGCATTAGGCGGAGTAATTGATGGTTGCCCATCTGGATTAAAAATTGATCTAGATGCTATTGAATTAGAAATGGACAGAAGAAAGCCTGGTCAATCTGCTATAGTTACACAGAGAAAAGAACAAGATAGTGTGACTTTTTATTCTGGAATATTTGAAGGAGTAACTACCGGAACTCCAATTGGGTTTTTAATTCACAATACAGATCAAAAATCAAAAGATTATTCACATATAAAAGACACTTATAGACCGTCTCACGCAGACTATGTTTATGATAAAAAATATGGTAATAGAGATTACAGAGGTGGGGGAAGAAGTTCTGCAAGAGAAACTGCCTGTAGAGTTGTAGCTGGAGCAATAGCTAAACAGATTTTGTCAGATGTGAAAATAACAGCTTTTGTTTCATCTGTAGGAGATATAAAAATAAATAAACATTATTCTGAATTAGATTTTTCAGAAATCGAAAAAAATCCAGTTAGATGTGCTGATCCAAACACTGCATCGTCTATGGAAAAATTTATAAAAGAAATTAGAAAAGAAGGAGATACTGTTGGAGGAATAGTGAGTTGTGTTATAGAAAACACACCTGCTGGACTTGGAGAACCAGTCTTTGATAAACTACATGCTGATCTTGGAAAAGCCATGCTTTCTATAAATGCTGTAAAAGGTTTTGAATATGGTAGTGGTTTTAAAGGAACTCAGTTAAGGGGAAGTGAGCATAATGATTCCTTTAACTCAGATGGTAAAACTAAAACTAATAACTCCGGAGGAATTCAAGGTGGAATCAGCAATGGAATGGATATTTATTTCAATGTAGCTTTTAAGCCTGTTGCAACTATTATGAAAGCTCAAGAAACTATTGATTCTAAAAATAACGTTGTTGAAATGACTGGAAAAGGCCGCCACGACCCTTGTGTTGTTCCTAGAGCTGTACCAATTGTGGAGGCAATGGCAGCGTTAGTTCTAGTAGATTTTTATTTAATTAACCGTACAATAAAACTTTAATGAAAAAACTAGCCCTACACTGGCAAATTATTCTTGGAATGTTTTTGGGTGTAATTTTTGCCCTAATATTAACAAATATTGAAGGAGGGAAAGTCTTTATTTCTAACTGGATAAAACCATTTGGAACAATATTTATTAATTCATTAAAACTAATAGCTGTTCCCTTAATTCTTGCATCACTTATTAAAGGAGTTTCTGATTTGAAAGACTTGTCAAAACTCTCTTCAATGGGAGGTAGAACAATCTTTATATACCTATGCACTACATTAATTGCCGTTATTATCGGCTTAGTAAGTGTAAATATCATCAACCCAGGAAATTCTATTTCTGATCAAACCAGAGAAGAACTTCTTTTATCGTATTCTGACAGTGCAGATGATAAGATCTCAGCTGCGAATAATCAAAAAAATGCAGGGCCACTTCAACCTCTAGTTGATTTAGTTCCTTCTAATATAGTTAGCGCTACAAGCGATAACAGAAATATGCTACAGGTTATATTTTTTGCAATTCTTTTTGGAATTTCTATGATTCTAATTCCATCAAACAAATCCAAACCTGTCAAAGATTTCTTTGATTCGTTTAATGAAGTTATCTTAAAAATTATTGATCTTATAATGTTAGCTGCTCCCTATGGAGTTTTTGCTCTTCTAGCAGCTCTTGTTGTAGAAGCGCCAAGTTTAGATCTATTTAAAGCATTAGGACTATATGGTTTAACGGTCTTGTTTGGACTTTTTATGATGATATGTATCTACATATTATTAGTAAAAGTATTGACTGGAAAAAGTCCTTCTTATTTTCTTAAAGGAATTTCACCTGCTCAATTATTAGCTTTTTCTACAAGCTCAAGTGCAGCTACTCTTCCAGTTACAATGGAAAGGGTTCAAGATCATTTAGATGTAGATGAAGAGGTAAGTAGTTTTGTTCTTCCTATTGGAGCAACAATAAACATGGATGGAACCAGTTTATATCAGGCAGTAGCAGCTGTTTTTATAGCACAAGCTTTTGGGATGGACCTTAGTCTATATGCTCAACTTGGAATTGTAACCACAGCTACTTTGGCATCTATTGGTTCTGCAGCAGTCCCTGGTGCAGGTATGGTTATGTTAGTCATTGTTCTAGCTCAAGCGGGAATACCCGAGGCTGGTCTAGCTTTGATTTTTGCTATTGACAGACCTTTAGACATGTGTAGAACCGTAGTCAATGTTACAGGCGATGCTACAGTTTCAATGCTTGTAAATAAGTTTAGAAAAAAATAATAATTCTATATTTTATTGCTTTAATAAAACTTAATATTTACTTATATTAGTTATATTATCTCTTATTTAGGAGTGTATATTAATATCAATTTTGAAAAACATTTATTTAAACTTAGAGAAAGATGATTAAAATTATTAGATTATTACTTGTATTATTTTCAATAAATTTTGTTTTCGCAACAAGTAGTATTAATAATTTTTCAAATGTTGATAGTCCTTTTTCCTCATCTTATTCAATTTCTGTTTCTGCAAGCAGTAGTTCTAATTATACTCTGTCAGGAAACGACAGAAATGGAAGTGTTTCAGGAAACGATCCAAGTTTAACTTTTAGTATTGGAGATGAGGTTACATTTTCTGTAAATGCCTCTGGCCATCCGTTTTATTTAAAAACTGCAGCTGGAACAGGTGAAGGAAATCAAATTAGTGGAGTTACAAATAATGGTACAACAAATGGTTCAGTAGTATGGACACCAAGTACTGCTGGAACTTATTATTACCAATGTGGTCCACATGCAGCAATGGTTGGGACAATAACAATTCAGGATTCTGAGGTTTCTGGGGCAATAAGTTCTGACACCAAATGGACGTTAGCTAAAAGTCCCTACACAGTAACCGGAAATGTATTAGTTGCTAGTGGCGTAACTTTAACTATTGAGGCGGGTGTGATTGTAAAAGTTAATTCTGGACTTTATATAAAGAACGAAGGAGTCATTACAGCTGTTGGAACTAGTAGTGAAAAGATTACGTTTGAATCAAGCGCGGGTTCTCCAGCCAAATCAGATTGGGTTGGAATCAAAATACGTTCAACAGGTGGATCTACTATTGATGGTAGCCAAAATTATTCCTCAGGTTCTCAATTTAAACACGTAGTAATTAAGCATGCAGATATAGGTTTATACATTTATGATGCTGGTTTACATGTTTCTTATACTGAATTTGACACAAATAAGTACGGAGTAGAAATCAGAAAAACAGATGGGGTTGTTATAGATTTTTCAACTTTCACAGCAAATACAGCAGGAATTTGGTCTGAATATTCGGATTACATTTCAGGTGATTCTGTTGCAGCAATTTCTAATACCTATTTACTAAATAGCACTTTCTCAAGCAATTCCATTGGAATTGATTTAATAATGAACCAGAGAGATTTTAAAAATTTAAATATTATTAAAAATATTTTTACTGGAAATGATATAGGTATTGATTTTGGTGGTGGTGGTTATGGACCTAGAGTTCATAGCGTTTTAATTAGTGAAAATATAGTATATAATAGCACAAGTTATGGAGTGAATTTAAACAGAGTTTATGGAGAGGGAACAGGAACTTCTTTAGATTATCCTTTAGAATTTACTAAAAATATTGTTTTAAACAATGCTGGAGGTTCGTTAATGTTTGAATATTCTCCAAGTGTTAAATTTAAAATTCATAAAAATATCCTTATTTCTAATACAGCAGATGTTAACTGTATAGCTTCCATAGGATCTCCTAGTACAAGTAATCATTTATTTAATAACAATACAATAATTTCAAAAGGTAAGAATGTTTATTTTGGAGGTTCCAGCTCATACCATGCAAATAATATAACTTTTAAAAATAATTTATTTAGCAATGCTTCAAACAATGAAATTATTGATATAAAACATGGATCAGGGCATGTGTTTAATAATAATAATTTCAGTAACCCTTCTAGCACAGGATATTTTTTAAAAAATCAAACTGCTAATTCAATTGATGCAGAGAACAATTATTGGGGAACTGCCAATGAAGCTGATATTAAAACTGCCATATATGATTATACAGATGACTTTGAATTAGGTGCTGTAGATTACACTCCCTTTACAACTGCTCTAAACATATCAGCTCCAATTTCTCCACCCTCAAATGTGACTAAGTCTGTTTCTGGTTCTAATGTGGTTTTGAACTGGACCGCTAATGGAGAATCTGATGCTGCAGGCTATAAATTATATTATGGAACTCCTACAGGATATTCTTATGTAACAGTCGTAGATCTTGGAAATGTAACAACCTATACTGTAACTGGTGGTGATATTGCAACCGAGTATGCTATTACTGCTTATGACTCAAGTTTAGATGGAACAAATGATATGGTAGATGGAAATGAAAGTTGGTTCGGAGTTTCCAAGGAAGTGAAAGTCACTCTTTCATCAAGTGCTGCGAGTATTTCTGAGCCGACTAATTCAGCTACTCTAACAGCTACTTTAGATAATACTTCATCTGCTGATGTTGTTGTTAATTTAACATATACTGGAACTGCAACAAATGCAACGGACTACAGTGGAGCTGCTTCAATTACTATTTCTGCTGGATCACTTACTGGAACTACGGCAATTACTGCAATTGATGATACAGATGTCGAACTAACAGAAACTATTATTATTGATATGGGTGATGTTTCCGGAGGTGCTGAAAACGGAACTCAACAAGTGACAATTAACCTCACTGATAATGATTTACCTTCTGTTAGTAGTATTGCTGTAGATAAGACAGATATTGATGAAAATGGCGGAGTTGCAGTAATTACAGCTACCATTAGCGCAGCACAATCAAAAGAAGCAACTATTCCACTGACTGTTACGGGAACTTCAACAATTGATACTGATTATTCTACTGCCTTTAGTTCTAAAGGGTCTACAATCTTTGCTGGAACTGGAAATGAGGGAAGTTCCAACAATGAGTTTTATAGACCTTCTGGAATAGCAGTTGATAGTAATGGTAATGTTTTTGTTGCAGATCAATATAACCATAGAGTTGTTAAATGGGTACCTGGTTCAAGTGAAGGAACTATATTAAACAGTGCAGGACGAGGAACTTCAAATAATCAGTTTTTTAATCCTACCGGATTGTTTTTTGATTCATCTGATAATCTTTATGTAGCTGACCAAACAAATCACCGAATAATGAAATGGGCACCTGGCGCATCAGTTGGAACAGTTGTTGCTGGTGGAAATGGACAAGGCTCAGACAATAATCAATTATTTAATCCATATGGGGTTCATTTAGACTCTTCAGGAAATATTTATATAGCTGATTACAGTAATCACAGAGTAATGAAATATGAATCTGGTGCAGACTCTGGTGCTATTGTAGCTGGGGGTAATGGTAACGGTAGTGCTCTTAATCAGTTGAACTTACCAACTGATATTACAGTTGACTCATCTGGCAATATTTATGTAGCAGATTATCAAAACGATAGAGTGATTAAATGGGCCGCTGATTCCAGTAACGGAACAATAGTTGGTCCAAATGGTGGTCGCGGTAATGAATTAAACCAAATTATTAACCCACATAGTTTATTATTAGATAGCTCTAATAATTTGATTGTTTCTGATCAAGGAAATGGTAGAATATTAAAATATAGAAATAACTCAAATTCTGCAGTAATTATTGAAAATAATGATTTAAGTGGTGCCTCAGGTTTTGATTTTTTTGATGGATCATTTTATGTTGCTAATACATACAAACACAGAATAAAAAAAATTCAGGTATCCCCCGAAATCACCATTGCAGCAGGTTCAACAACAGGAACCATCACATTCACTGGAATTCAGGACACAACTGATGAAGCTAATGAAACCATAATAGTAACACCAAGCACCTCACCAACTAATGCCACTAGTTCTATTTCAACAGCATCTACAATTACCATTACAGATGATGATGATCCACCCTCTGTTACTTTTGCACTTAGTGCCGATAGTATTGAAGAAAACTCTTCAACTGATGTTACTTTAACTGCTACTTTGTCTCAAGCTAGTGAACAGGATGTTTCTATTCCTTATACAATGAGTGGAACAGCCACAATTACGGATGAGTATACTATTACTGCTAGTCCTATTAATATTGCAGCAGGAGCCACAACAGGAACCGTTACTATTAAAACAAAGGATCTTGACGATACAGATGTGGAACCTATTGAAACTATTATAATGACTTTTGGAACACTAGTAAATGCTACAACAACTACTACGGATGTTACTTTAAATTTAATAAGTGATGATAAACCAAGTGTAAGTAGTATTGCACCGGACAAAACTACTATTGCAGAGAATGGGGGAGTATCTATAATTACAGCCACCATTAGCGCAGCACACTCAAAAGATGTTACCATTCCACTTACTCTTGGAGGAACGGCTTCTAATTATACGGATTATTCTTTCCGTATAAATAGTGATGAATCTACTGTTTTCTACAAAAGTGTTGGTGATAGAGCTAAAGATATTACAGTAGTAGGTAATTACGCCTATATAGCTGGTCAAGGAGTTGGTTTAGCCATCATTGATATATCTGACCCAACTAATCCTGGAAGCCCAGTTTCCAAAACTTTTGGAAATAGCGATGGTATTAGTGTAGTGGGTAATTATGCTTATGTTGTGAGAGGACCTGTTGGTTTATCTATTATTGATATTTCCGATCCAACTAATCCAGGAACACCAGTTACTATAGATACAAGTAATGCTGGAGATGCAAGAGATGTAACTGTTGTTGGTGATTATGCTTATGTAGTGGAGGAAGGTATTGGAGGTTTAGTTATTATTGACGTTTCAGATCCAACTAATCCTGGAAACCCTCTTAAAGTAGAACTTGAATCATCACCCTTAGGTGTAAGTGTTGTTGGTAATTATGCTTATCTAGCGGTTGATACCTCAGGTTTAGCTATTATTGATATTTCTAATCCTTCTAGTCCTGGATCTCCTATCTACAAGGATACAAAAGGTGAAGCTAAAGCTGTCACGGTAGTTGGTAATTACGCCTATATAGTTGGTAGTGGATTTGATTTAGCCATCATTGATGTATCTGATCCAACTAATCCTGGAAGTCCAGTTTACATTGATGGAAAATCGACCGATACCCCTGGTTTAAGTTGGTCGGCAAGTGATGTAACTGTTGTTGGTAATTATGCTTATGTTGCGAGTGGAAATTCATTTTTTGCTATTATTGATGTTTCCGATCCAACTAATCCAGGAACACCAGTTTACAAAGATACAAAGGGAATTGCTAATGGTATTGCTGTAATTGGCAACTATGCTTATGTTGCGGAAGGAATTGGAAATGGTTATAATGGTTATAAGGATTTTTCAGGATTATCAGTTATTCCAGTTACTCCTATTTTCACCATTACAGCAGGCTCCACAACGGGAACAGTCACATTCACTGGAATTCAGGATTCAAATAAAGAAGACGATGAAACTATTATAATTACACCTAGCACTTCACCAACTAATGCTACAAGTTCAATTTCAGATGCATTAACTGTTACTATAGTTGATGAAAATTTTGCCCCAGTTGCCACAGCACAGACAGATGTTGCGGCTACAGAACAAACAGAAGTTACAATCACTTTGGCTGGAACAGATTCCAATGACGATTTTTTAACTTATATCATAGCTACTTTGCCAACAAATGGAACATTATCGGATGATGAAACAGTAATTACAGTAGATGACCTACCAAAAACTACAACTGGTGCTGATGTTGTTTATGTAAGTACATCGGACACTGCGACAAGCGATAGTTTTACTTTTAAAGTTAATGATGGTACTGTGGACTCAGAAGCCGCTACAGTAAGTATTGTTATAACAGCTGTCAATGATGAGCCAACAAAAGTGAATTTATCTTCTTTAACTATAGATGAAAATGCTGTAGCAACTGAAATAGGAACTTTATCTACTGATGATTTAGATAATAATGATACATTTACTTATGAACTTGTAAGTGGGGAAGGAGACACTGATAATAGTTTATTTACTATTGATACTGATAAACTTAAAAATACAGATGCTTTTGATTTTGAAACTAAATCTTCTTATTCTGTAAGAATTAAATCTACTGATAGTGGTTCTGCCTCTATTGAAGGAGTATTTACAATTACAGTTAATAATATTAACGATATTTCAATTTCCTCAGAAATCTCAAGTACTTATTGTGATGGAAGTGATGGAACAGGGGCTATAACTATAGTTACATCAGAGACTAATGGAGAGGTTACTTACACCTGGACAGGGCCAAATGGTTTTACTTCCACTGATCAAAATTTAACAGGATTAGAATCTGGCACTTACGAACTAACAGTAAAAGACGATTCATTTGAAAAATCATTTGACTTAGAAGTTACAAAGACTCCAATTTTCAATGATTTATCAGTTTGCTATGTCACTAGTGATAACGAGGATTTCACCAAAAACAGGGTCTTTTTAAGCTATGAAAATATTTATAATGACAGTAAATATGAAATACTAAGAGAAGGCAGTTCAGCCGGAGTATTTGAAAAAGTTGGTGAAGTCGACAGTGGAGAAACCTCGTTTTTAGATACTACTTCCAATAGTCAGTCATCTAGTTATTCTTATAAAGTAAGAATGAGAGACAACTGTGAAGTAACTTCTTCAGAAAGTTCTATGCATAAAACCATCTTGCTTCAGTCAAGTTTAGCCACTGATAATTCAGTTAATTTAAGCTGGTCTTCTTATGATGGAGTGTCTTACAGTACTTATAAAATATTCAGAAAAGTTAATGATGGAGTTTTTGAAGAACTAACCGCATTAGCTTCTTCAAATAATTCTTATAATGACACCAGTGCAGACGTAACTCAAAATGCTTACTCTTACTATGTCTCTATAAGTATTAATACTTGTTTAACAACTAAAGCTAGTTTTAATGAAAATGGTGATGTTATTAGAATTAGTGCTGCTGAAGGGACTTCAGAAATAAAATCTAACCAGAAATTTATTCAGGATGATAACGGAGATTACGATAAGGATGGTGTTTTAAATAACGTAGATAAATGTCCAAACACACCTGAAGATTCAATTGTTGATTTAGACGGATGTAAAATATTCACACTTCCAATCAACAACAACAAGGTTTCTGTGTTTAGTGCTACTTGTATAGGCACGACTGATGGATCGATAGGACTAAGTATTGAAGATGCTTCTTATGATTACAGTATTACTGTAACGGGCAATGAAGATCCTATAACAATTACTGGGGATGATAAAACCGCTTCAGTACCTAACCTTGCTAAAGGAACATACACGGTTTGCTTCAAAGTAACAGGTCAAGACGTATACGAACAATGTTTTGAAGTTGTTATAGGCGAGCCAAAAGCCTTATCAGCCTTTATAGATGTAGATAATGATAAGAGAACTACCAGCATTCAACTAGCAGGTTCTAAGAGTTACAACATTGATGTTAATGGCGAGAGATTTGAGGTTAAAGGAGATAGATTTAATACGACTCTTCCAACAGGTCTGAGTATTATTAAGATAAGCACAAACCTAAACTGTCAAGGAGTGATAGAGAAGGAGATTTTTATTTCAGAAGATATTCATTACTATCCTAATCCAACTGATGATGATGTGAGTGTTCACGTCTCGGGTGAGGACACTAGAGTTCTAGTGAGTGTGTTTAACGAAAAGGGTAGTCTTATTTATACCAAAGAACAGCAGATCCAGGACTTCTCTAGAAAAACAAACATTGATTTGTCTCTGCAAATTACAGGAACATACATTGTAGTGATGGAAAGCAAGACTGTTAGAAAAACATTTAAAATTGTAAAAAGATGAAAAAGAACTTATTAAAATACTTTTCTTTTTACCCTCACCCTTAAAAGTTGTGGTGATTGTCTATTCTTTTAAAACTGAGTAATGTTAATCAATAAACTGACCAGGTTTATTAAATTTCGAAATATCACATTGATCGAGTTTTCCAAAAAGCTTATATCTGTTTTTGGCAATCTTTTTATAGATAAAATCAGTAAAAGAAGTAGGTAACAGGTTAAAAATTAGAAATACATTCCATAAACCTCCTACAGTTTTAATTATTCTAAAAACTGCAGTTGATTTTGTGTAAACTTGGTCATTAGCTCTAAAAAGTACTGTATTTAATTCATCAGAATCATAATTTAAATCCTTTAATAGTTTTTGACCGGATTCACCTTGAAGTGATGAGAATTTTAAAATTCCTTTAGAGTCAATTTTAACTATAAGGTTCACAAAAAAATCACACAAACCACATATGCCATCATAATAAACAACAAATTCATTTTTTTCTATCATTTGACGTATTCTAAACGATTTAAATCTACTTTAGTCAAGAAGGTACCATAATTGACAGTGGCTTTATTTTTTTCAATATTATCAATTGTACCAACAGATCTACTATCTTCAATCCTTACTTTATCTCCTAATTTAAGATCTACTAAAACTTTCTTTTTCTTTAGAGGCTTAGATTTATTTATTTTTTTCTCTTTTCTAATAACATTTAACTCATTATTTAAAATTTCTTGAGTCTTAATTTTTTTGTTTTTATCTAATTTAGCTTTTGAAAAATTAATTTTTTTTCTTTTAGAATTTAAAGTATCTACTAATTTTAGTACATCCGAAACTAGATTTCTTTTTTTACCATCGTTAAAGAAACGTTGAGAAATTTCATTTATTTTATTTCCAACTACAATCATTCTTTGATTACTATCAAACAGTTCTTGATAATTAATAAGTTTTGACTTCACTTTATCGTTAGTTAAATTTAGTTTTTCATTTTCTTTTCTAAATTTACTTTCCTCATCTTTTAAAGAGCTAGTGGTTTTGTCAAGCTCAAGTCTTTGTTTTTGTAATTTTGCTATGGTAGCATCAAATCTAACTTTTCCTCTTTCTATTTTTTTCTTAGCTCTATTGATTATACTGTATGGAATACCATTTTTTTGAGCTACTTCAAAAGTAAATGAGCTACCAGCTTGACCTATTACTAAATTAAAGGTAGGCTCTAATGTCTTATCATTAAACTGCATGTTTGCATTGGACATTTCTGGAAGTTCATCGGCTAATAGTTTTAGATTAGAGTAATGAGTTGTTATGATACCAAAACTTTCTCTTTCATAAAAAACTTCTAGAAAAATTTCAGCTAAAGCTCCTCCTAGTTCAGGATCTGATCCAGTTCCAAATTCATCAATTAAAAAAAGAGTTTGAGAGTTACATTTTCTAAGAAAATTGTTCATGTTTTTTAGTCTGTAACTGTACGTGCTTAATTGATTTTCTATTGACTGATTATCACCAATATCTGAGACGATGTTTTGAAAAACAGATACTTCACTAGTATCATCTACTGGAATTAAAATACCAGATTGAATCATTAACTGAAGCAAACCTATTGTCTTAAGAGTTATACTTTTACCACCTGCATTTGGGCCTGAGATAACTATAATTCTATTTTCTTTACTTAACTCAATTGTTTGAGAATATGTTTTTAAATCTAATTTTTTATTATTACAATAGAGTAGGGGGTGAAAAGCATTTTTTAGATACACAACCTTATCTCTAGAAATATTAGGTTTGATCCCATTAATTTCATTTGCATATTTAGCTTTAGAATATATTACATCGATTTGAGCTAGATAATTTTGATACTTGTTAAGCGATGAAATGTAGGGTCTTAAAAAACTAGTTAGCTCCTTTAAAATTCTTTTAACTTCCTGATCCTCGTCATATAATAAGTCTTGTAACTTTCTGCTTTGCACTAAAGTTTCTTGTGGCTCTATGTAAACTATACTTCCAGTTTTAGAGCTACCCATCATTTGACCCTTAATCTTACGTCTGTACATTGCTTTAACAGCTAAAACACGCCTGTTATCAATAGAAGATTCTTTGATTTCGTCTAAATAACCAGAGGCATTATAAGAATTAAGAGCAGTAGAAAAAGATTGTCTAATTTTTGATTTAGTAGTATTAATTCCTTTTCGAATTTCTGATAAATCTATAGATGCATTGTCTTTTATAAAACCAAATTTATCAATTATAGAATTGATTTCTGTTATTATATGTTTTTCAACTTCTAAAGAATGAATTAAAAAATAAATATTCTTATAATACTCCTTGAATTTTTTTAAAAACTTAATATGAGAAATGGTAAGCTCTACAACAATTTTAATTTTTCTAAAGGATTCAATTTCAAGTTGACTATTGTCAATTTCTATGATTTTTAAATCTTTAGAAATACTCTCAAATCCATGGTTGGGAAAATTGTTGTCGTTTTCTAAAGAAGATA
>Ga0209384_1001256_pt1 | contig 13678 bp, 15 predicted proteins | sample CoawatmetaG05DNA_FD_187511 | JGI IMG/M metagenome (GOLD analysis project Ga0209384, IMG submission 187511) | Marine microbial communities from the West Antarctic Peninsula - Coastal water metaG058-DNA (SPAdes) (version 2) | ecosystem: Environmental > Aquatic > Marine > Coastal ... | reverse complement strand
TCAGAAGTAAAAATCCCTGCATGCAAACTGTAATCTACAGAATTTGCCCAAGAAATTACCTCATCAAAACAATCAAATGGTTCCAATATAACAACTGGTGCAAAGACTTCTTGCATACATAAGCGTGATGAAACAGGAACCTGAGTCAATACTGTTGGGCTATATACATTACCGTTACGTTGATGCCCTGTTAATAATTTAGCACCTTGATTAATTGCATCATCCACCCAAGATTTAATACGCATGGATTGCTCGGGGGTTATCATTGGCCCAACATCTGTACTCTCATTCATGGGATCTCCGACATTAAGCATTTTTGTTTGACCTACAAACGCCGCCGAAAACTCATCGAATACGCTACGTTCAATAAAAATACGTTGTGTGCCGATACAATTTTGTCCCGATGCCCAAAAAGCACCAGATACCGTTGCAGCTACTGCCTTATCGAGATCGCTGTCAGCCATAACAATCACTGGCGCATTGCCTCCTAAATCCATTGTTATTTTTTTCAATCCAGCAGTTTTTGTAATTGCTTCGCCAGTTGTCATTCCTCCTGTAAAGGAGACCATACGAATATTGTTAGCAGATACTAATTCCCTTCCTACATTGGCATCGCCAACTACTACAGAAATAATATGTTTATTCAATCCTGCGCGAGCAAAAGCATCGACAAGTTTAATAGCAGATAGTGGTGTAAGTTCTGAAGGTTTTAAAATAATAGAATTCCCAGCAGCAACTGCAGGCCCTAACTTATGTGCAACTAGATTAAGAGGATCGTTAAACGGAGTAATCGCCAATATAATTCCAAGAGGATCAACGTTTGTATAGCCTTGGCGTCCCATGGCACCCTCAAAGGAATCAAAAGGGATTGTTTCCCCGCTTATTCTTTTAGCCTCCTCTCCAGACAACTCCAATGTATTAATGCATCGAGTTACTTCTTTGCGTGCCTGTATAATAGTTTTTCCTGCCTCGCTCACTATTAATAGAGCAAATTCTTCTAGCTCATCACGAACAATGGCAGCCGTTGCTAATAAAATATTAGCACGCTGGTAACGGGCCAATTTACGACTTATTTCAAAGCCAAGCTTGGCACTTGCTAACGCAGCCTGAACATCTTTTGAAGTTGCTGCGGGAATAGAATCAATAATTGTCTGTGAAAAAGGGTTTATTACATCTATAAATTGTTGATGCTGTTCATTTTTCTTGGATGGTATGGCGTCAAAGGAGTCCATACTAAACCTTTGCACTCTGATGAATTGCAATAATATCTGACAAAATAGCGTATGCGGTCTCGGTTCGACCTGCGCCAGGTCCAGAAATCGTCACATCACCTAGCATTCCTGAGGTAAAAGTGATCGCATTAACCACACCGTTGATACCACCAAGTGGGTGAAATAAGTCAAGCTTCTCGGGTGAGACACTTGCAATAATAGAGCCATCATCTTGCTTGCTAGCTTTACCTATAAGCTTCCAATGCTTACCTTCGGCAACAGCTTCTTTTACCATGGCTTCGCTAAGACCAGTAATACCTTCGCACTTAACATCATCTTGAGTGAGATTAGCGCCCCATAAACGATTCGCTAAAACTATAACCTTTAACATTACATCTTTACCTTCAACATCAGCGGTAGGGTCTGCTTCTGCAAATCCTTGTTGCTGTGCAGAGGTAATAGCATCTGTAAAAGTTTTACCTTGCTCAACCAAACCTAAGACATAATTTGCAGTGCCATTCATGATGCCGGCGAATTTATTAATCTCACTACCCTTCATTAACTTATCTGCAAAACGAAGGACTGGAGTGCCACTCATCACAACGCCCTCATATTCAAAACTAACATTATTTATTAGCGCTAAATCCATTAGCTCTTTTTCTGCAAACGCAAGAGGACCTTTATTTGTTGTTGATACATGTTTGCCATTTGAGAGTGCCCAGCGACAATGAGACGTTGCAGGTTGTCCTGTGACTGAGTCAGTTACAGTGGCCTCAATAACAATATCTGAATTACTGTTTTTAATAATGTTTTCATTGTCTGCCTTTGCATTCCCATTGGGCAATGAAGCAAAAGCCCCTTCAGCTACCGGCAAATCCTTAAGCAGGGCTAAGTCGATACCTTCTGGCGAATACACTGATCCTAAAAATATATCTGAAACTGCAACAATACGTATAGTAAAACCCATTTCACTATAAAATTTTTCTGGATTTATTGAAATAATATTTGCTAGGGCTCGATTAACGCCTCCAAAACCAATAAGTGCAATGTTGTAATTAACTTTATACATAAAACGAAATATCTGAAATTGAATTTCCGCTATTATTACAAAAGAGGTTACAAAAAACTTGTACAAATCAACCAAAGATATGGTCAAAATGACTATATTGATGAGCAATATAGCCACATAATATGAACTATAGAAAAGAAGTTAGAAACCAGTGATAAAATAAAGCCATGAAAATACAGCTAGACAATTTTGATCATAAGATTATCCAAGCATTGACAGACAATGCACGTATATCAATAACCGCCTTGTCACATCTTGTAAATTTATCTCGCAACGCGGTGACTAATCGGATGAGTAAACTAGAAAAATCTGGTTTTATTAAAGGCTACACAACGATCTTAGGTGATGGTTTAACTAATAGTGAATCTGTAGATGCCGCTATTATGGTTTTCCGTAAAGACCGCATGCGAAATAAAGAAGTGATTGAGTATGCAAACAAGGTACCAGAAATAAAGTCCTGTTACATTATGAGTGGTGAATATGATATTTTTCTTAATTTAACCGCATCCTCCCAAGAGCGTATTCATGAAATATGGCAAGACATAAGTAATCTAAAAAGCGTTGAAGATACTAATACAGTTTTTGTTTTATCTGTAACTAAATAATTCTTAATACCTCATGGCAAAGAAGTCATTGCCTTTGTGGCTATTTAAGAGAAATATGCTGTAAACGACTAATCAATACCCTTCTCTATTAATCAATAGGGCTTGGGACAATAAGAACCTTTCCATTTCTTCTACCTTCAGAAGCACGGGTAACAGCTTGTTTAATTTGATCAACTGTAAAACGTGAATCAATGTTAGCTTTTAATGTACCATTCGCAATAAGAGGAATTAACTGTCCAAAGGCATTCTGCTTATCCTGCATAGTTGCTGTCTGATACCACTTATAAAGCCAAAAGCCTCGTAGACGAGTATCATTAAAAATAACTCTTCCTGTATTAAGAGTTGCGGGCTTGCCCGACAACACTCCATAGGTAACCAGTGTGCCGCCATAACCTAGGCTATTAGCTAAACGACTATAGGTATCGCCACCCACCGGATCTAGTGCTAGCATAATTGGTGCATTACCTGTTGCCTCAGCAATTTGCTCAGCAAGATCTGGTCCATCAATTAAAACAATATCTGCCCCTTTAGCCATAAGATCATCAGCCAAACCTTCACGACGAACAATATTAACAGTTTTGATACCACGCTGTTTTGCCAGCTGAATGACATAACCACCAACGGCAGAGTTAGCAGCGCTTTGCGCAATCCATTGACCTTCTTCGATATCTGCGAATGAGGTAAGCATTAGTAATGCAGTTAATGGGTTTACAGCTGACATTGCGAGCTGCTCAATTACATCAGCGCCAATAGGCCCTAGATTGGGAAGTGGTAAAAAGCCTGCAGCAGGAGCTACTAATTCTTCTGCCCAGGTATTACCGCTAGCAAGAAGGACTAATTGACCTACTTTTAAGCTTTTAACCCCTGAAGATATTTCTATAACCCGTCCAATACCCTCACTACCTGGTCTAGCAGGTAATACAGAGGCAACACCGTAGTTACCAGCTATCTGTAATACATCAGAAGGATTAATTGGCGCAGCTAATACTTTAACTCGAACCTCGCCACTCTTCAGTTCACGAGAGGCTTCTGTCTTTACCTCAAGAACATCAGCAGGATTGCCAATCTGACTATAGCCAATATATTTTGTCTGAGAGTTATGCTCATTGCTTGCATGATGATCGGCCATTGCAAAAGAGCTAAAAGCTAAAATAAGCGCAAAAGTTTTAATAGTAGAGAAATTTTTCATGATGTTAATCCGTTAGTTATTTTTATAATGTAGATAGTTTAATCAGTATTACGATGCCTTAAATGAATCTTGCATGCAACCAAATAATTGCCGACTATTATCCTATGTTATTGAATCTTCAAGCTCAGTACTATCGCGCTCGAACCATCGTCCAAGATAGATACCCACAAGCGACCACAACGCAGCTATTCCTGCTCCAACACCAGCTACCGCTGCTAAACCCAAACCTAGACCCTGCGTAAGTCCTGTGAACAGCCAAGCCATAAGCATATCGCCACCGCGATAAGCAACAATATCAATAACAGGTTTTGCTTTGAAGCGAGTTTCTTGATCAACAAGCGTAAATAGCATTTCCCGAGCAGGTCGAGTCACTGCATAATTACCTGAACGGCGAATAATCTGTAGCATTACTACGACTCCCAATAAAGGTGAAATAGCCAGAACTAGCAAACCGATACAAATCATTACAGGAACCATCGCAATAGTTGCAGGCATACCAAATTTAGTAACAATACGACCCGTTGCAAATAGCCCAGTAGAGATAGCTAAAATATTAACTGCGAGATCCATTTGTGCCCAAATCACAGAGCGCTCAGGACGGCTAAAATCGCTGAGTAGATTTTTTAATTCGAAATAAACAAATGAGCTAATACCGGTATATAGAAAAATAAATAGACCAATCGACAGCAGATAAGGGTTTGAAAAAAACATCTTAAAACCTGCAAATGGGTTACCACCAATTGATTGATTAATAGTAGCTGAATCTAATTTTTCGTTATTTAAGTCTTTTACCTTTAGTGATTGAAGATGAAAAATAATCGGGATCGGAATCAATAGCATCATGCTCGCAATCAACATTAACTTGTCGGTACCCAAGGAGACTGAAAAAAATGCAGTTATAGATGGACCTATGAGACCGCCTACACTGGCGCCAACGGCAATAATACCAAATAGTCTGCCTGACTGTTCTTTACTGAACAGCTCTGACATAAAGCTCCAAAAAATTGAAATATTAAAAAGACTAAATACACTTACCCAAACATAAAATGTTTTATCAATTAAGGTTCGATCTTCAGATATAGATCCTAGGATGTAAAAAATAATGAATGATGCTGCAAAGATACCGTACATAGCTGGCACCAATAGTCGAAAGCGAAACTTTGAAACCATAATGCCATATAGAGCAACGATTGCAGTGCTGATAAAAAAGTTCATCGTCCATAACCAACTTACCTCTGCATCAGTCCAGTCACTGGCCATAGAATCGCGCACTGGTCGCAAAATATAGTAGGCCGACATCAACAGAACAACAAATAAAAATGAGAAAATTACAGCCCTTACCTCTTGCTCTTTAACCATAGAGGCAGATTTTAAAAATCTCTTCATTAAATTTCTTATCACTATACTTCCAATAGAATTATTTTTATTATGATAAGTCGCCTAGTGTGATTAAAACAAGTAGACAATAAAAACATACTGGTTTACAAAAACATACTATCAAAACATGCAAAAATCTCCTGTTAACTTGATTTTATTAATCTAAAATCCTTTTCATTTCTTCTTTAGGTTTAAATATTAGGAGAACCTTTTACGAGTTTAGAAGATATATCTAGTTTTTTATATATTGGGGGGGGTAAATACAGCGTTTGGTATGATGTGTATACTGCAACCCATGGAAGAGCAAATGAATCAAATAGATACTATTTTAAGATGGTCAATCATTCTATTTATACCTGTCGGTGTTGGTAACTGGTTTTTTGCTGATGAGTATACTTTTTTACAAATAGTAGCATTCTTGGTTGTTATGAGATTCTTAGTCTTTAATAAGACATACCAGAAATAGTATTCATTTTTAGCTTACTAAATTTTAGTTTTATCAGAAATCAGATGTGCTACCGCTATAAAAATAGGTCCAACCACAGCAAAAACTGCAACTAATCCGAACATATTGAACAATACACTTCCAATACCTAGATCAGTTACGTTTAAAAATGGATAAGGGTAAACATTGGTTAATAGCCCTCTTATAATTGATGTCACTCCATATACGGCAGGAAATATGAGCCAATATGGAAGATGTTTATAGAAAATCGGGCGCTTTTCAGCAAAGAATAACCAATCAATAATATAAAGAATGGGCATGACGGTATTTAAGCCTGTAGCGGTCAACCAAGTGAAACCTTGAGGATTCCAATAAGGAACAATCAACATATGATAAACAACGGATACCATAAGAATATATGATGCGAGAGCTGCACGAACTGCAGGACGCATGAAAAAATTAGATAACTTTCTATCTGGGTTAAGGAATGGCGCGGTAAATGCAAGCGCAATAAGGATATTAGCCCAAACTGTGAAATACCCAAAATAGATAAACAATGTTTCAGCAATACTACTTTGCTCACCGATTATCAACATATCAGCAAATCTAGAAAATAAGACTACCCATGCAGTCAATGCACATATAATTCTATAGTTACCCTTCATATTTTCCCCTTATTTTTTAGTTACAGCCCTTTTTTATAAGGGTAATTTACACTTCGTCATTATGTATTAACAAATCAGTTTGCGCATCATAATCCTTGAATGAACTGACATATTTTGATATTTGCTTTCTATGACTATAAAGCAATGAATCTTTCTTTTCATCTCTGCTGTATTCATGCAAGATCTCAAGCGCTATAAGCTCGTCTGTAATCTCATTAACTGTTAAGCCATCCATATAATGAAACTCAGCTATAGCTCTTATAGAAAGATCTTCATAGGTCATGGCTTTAAGTTTATTAACATAAAATTTAAGGCGCTCTATCTCAGAAAAAACTTCAGCTACAATCTTTGTAGAAGCATCACTTTCAGCACCACCATCTTCTATAGAGCCTCTAGCAAGGGTTATTGTTCTCATTAAGTTGTACTGAGGCTCATTAGAGTTTTTAACCAAATATGTAAAGAGTTCAACAGCTAGTTCGTTAGGAAAGCCTAAAGAGTCATAGCCTTTAATATGATTATGTAAACGAACGCAATAACCAAAAAGATCTTTTAAGAATTGCTCTATGTCTTGCTCACTAGCTTTAAATACTGGAACTTGTTCAATCTCTACCTGGTCTGTTTCATTACGCATTAAAATTTCCTATATTAAATTAATGAACTTGATAATCATTGTAACTTTGAAATCGTAATATGTAATATTACCTCTCATTGAAGGTATATTATTTATTGCGGTAATCGAGTGTCTGGACAGCCGTAATATGCCATCTCTAATGACTTCATTTTAAAGCTACTAATAGGTTGTTCGTAAATATAATTTGCAGCTCCCTCAAAAATTATTTCGTCATTTGAGTTATATCTTGTAAATTCTGAACAGAGTAAATATGAGTCATCTCCCTTTGGGCTATAAACTTTTATTTTATCTACAACACTATAAGCATATCCATCTTGAATATTTGCTTTCATATTTTTATAGTGATTTATTACATCTTCTTTTGTTTCAGCAATATTCCCATTAAAACTTACTGGAGGTGAAAAATAACTAGCAATAGCTTCAAAATCGTCAGCTATAAATTGTTCAATGTATCCCATATAGGATTCTTCTATAGATAGTTTATTTATATTATCAAATTCCTTGTAGAATTTATTGATCTGCGATTGCTGCTCAATGCTCTGCATTATCAATACAGTAATACAGATAGTAAAACAGGTATGAAGTACGATGTTCCATTTCTTAAAATCCACGAGATCTCCTTAATAATTTAAATAACTATATCAAACGCTCTAGTTTATTCTAAATACTCTAAACCATTTCTGTGTCTAATTTTGATCTAAATCTCGAGCTTTATCGCCTTTTAATTCATCAAATTTATGCGGGTCTATCTCTTGTTGTAACTGCGTAAAATCAACCTTACTAACCATATCTTCTTTACGAACAAAGCTAAAATCTTTCTTATAACCATAGATTATTTTAGAGTGAGATTCATGAAGTGAACTCTTGGCTTCGTCATTACTGAACTCAGGCAATAGATCAAGTTTGATTAATCGATCGACAATAGTATCGACTGATAGCCCTTGATAATAGAGAGTTTCAGAAAGATATCTAACAACATTACTTTTATCGCCTTTGGTATCGAGCTTTCTTAATGTACCAAGAAGCTTCCTGCACTCTTCAGATGCCTTGTTTATCTCTAAAGTTCTTTGTACCTGAACTTTATCCTCTAAGAGATGAAACATCATAAGATGTCTCAGCAGCTTGTATTGTGGCTCATCTGAGCAATGAACATGAAAGTCAAATAGCTTGCCTATATCTTTATCATTAAGCTTAAGTACATCTCTATAAAGATGCCCCCTACTAAAGAAATATAAAATTCCAGCGTCTTCTTCTAGATTTTCAATCCATTGTTCAGTTGATTGATCCTCTGTCTTTGCTAAAAAATACTTTGTATTAGGTCTGAGACTTAAATGCTCTTGTAGTGATTCCATTTAATACATCCTTTGTTAAATTTATAAACTCGATAATCAGTGTAATTTTCAAATACTGAATAGATTATAGTCCTGTTACCATGCTCATCATCACCGCAGTTCCGCTAATAGCAGAACCAATCATAATTGCACGATCACTCCATTGCATACCAACGTAAACCCATCCGCAACTAGACAACACATATGCAACCTGCCCCCAAATAACAAACCCAGCACTCATGGTGAATATACCGGCCACACCGAGGAGCATTGCCGTCCACTTAACATACCAATCAGGAGTTCCTGTCGGTGTCATTGGCTTTACGTCATCGTAATCGCTTTGTAGCTCATCAAGGTCTTGTTGAAGACGCTTCTTCTCCGATCTAAGCTCTTGAGCAAGAATAGATAGCTTACTTGGAAAAGAGCTATCTTTATTACTTTCATTGATGTCGTTTATCATAATATTACCTAAATATTTTTAGCAACTATACCTAAAACAAATTGTTTTTGTGTAATTTTTGTTCATAATTTTCTTAATATATGTTCTATATTATTTAGTTCAAGCTCTTTTGTATTAGGGTAATTTACATATCTGCAATAGACTTTAATTTGTGAAGTTTTACAGAGATTTTATAACTTATTTAATGCCAGCTATTAATTAGGCAAAAGAGTGGATATTATTTTAATTAAAGATTTTTAATAGGGGTATTTTAAGTGGAACCAAATTTTGATGCATTTCAATTAATAGGGCAAATAGCTCTTGGTATAATAGGCTTTTCAGCAATACTGATTGGCTTAAGCAGAACATCAGAGGGGTTTTCAGAGCCAGATAATTTTAGAGTACAGCTTTTAACGTATTCAGCATTTGGAGCTATGTTCGGATCAATTATTCCTTTTGCTATATTTAGTGATCAAAATTTTGAAGCTGCCTGGATGATTTGTTTTTGGATTGTAAGTATCTATTCTGTAATGGGATTAATAGTATTTCCAAGAAAAATGCTTAGTCTAAGAAGACTGGGGCATAAAGATATTTTTCCAATTAGATTGTATCTATTTCAAACAGGGCTTTTATCAATTATATTTATTCTTTCGTTATTAATGATAACTACCAATTTCTCTAACCCATCTCAAATATATATAATCTGCTTAATGCTTTACTTGTTCCAAAGCTCTGTAGCCTTTATCAGGACAATGTTTTTTAGAGTAAATTGATTCGGTATATTTATACCTTACAAGTAAATACTTTTTACTTCTTATATTCCGCTGCTTCTTCAGAGCCTTCAGTCGCAGTACCTTTACTATAAGAGTGAGCTCCCATTCCTGCTAGATCTCCATCTTGAACAATTAAATATGGATCTCTTATTGGCGTGCCATCAAAGAAGCATTCTAATATTTCTTTTACACCAGCAGCATATCTAGCTTGAGCAGATAAAGATGTTCCTGAAGTATGTGGGGTCATTCCGTGATTGGGCATTGTTCTCCAAACATGATCATTTGGTGCGGGTTGAGGGAACCATACATCACCAGCGTAACCGCTTAATTGTCCTGACTCTAGAGCTCTTGCAACAGCATCTTTATCGCAGATTTTTCCTCTAGCAGTATTAATCAATGTAGCGCCTCGTTTCATCTTCCCAATTAACTCATCATTAAAGAGATTTTCAGTTTCTGGATGAAGGGGACAATTGATAGTAACAACGTCACAAACAGCCACTAAAGACTCTACTGAATCATGAAATGTAAGATTAAGCTCTTGCTCTATTTCGGTAGACAATCTATGTCTGTCAAAGTAATGAAGATGCGTATCAAATGGTTTCATCTTTCTTAGAACATCTAGGCCTATTCTTCCAGCAGCAACCGTACCAATATGCATGCCTTCAACATCATAAGATCTTTGAACTGCATCAGCTATGTTCCAGCCGCCTTCGTTAACAATTCTATGTTGGGTATGGTAATCACGAACCATAGAAAGGATCATCATGACTATATGCTCAGCAACAGATCTTGAATTACAGTAAGTAACCTCAACAACATCAACCTTATTATCCATTGCGGCCTGAAGGTCTACGTGGTCAGAACCGATCCCAGCTGTAATGGCCATTTTAAGATTTGGAGCTGACTCCATGCCTTTTCTGGTTAAGTAGTATGGGAAGAAAGGTTGAGAAATAACGATATCAGCATCAACTAGCTCTCTGTCTGCTTCGCATCCCTCTCCGTCTTTATCAGAAGTAACTACAAGAGTATGTCCAGCATCCTCTAAGAATTTTCTAAGCCCTAATTCACCAGAAACACAGCCAAGAAGTTCACCAGGATTAAAATCAATACCTTTTGGAGAAGGCAAGGTCATGCCATCAGGATATTTATCTAACTTAGGTAAATCATCTCGAGCATATTGCTCAGGCATTCCAGTTTTTGGATCATCATAAAGTACGCATAAAATTTTCATATTTTTGTTTATAAAAGATTAACTACCTTTAATAGAACAGAGTTTTTTTAAAAAAACAAGAAAAAGGAATATTTAGTTTTAAGTTGTAATAAGCGGATTTAATGAAACTCTTGCTGGGATATCTTCAGCGCCGGGGACCTGCCTGGCTATCAAAAAAGGTTTTAGTGCCTCTATAGCTTTGGGTTCATCAAAATGACCAATGCCAGGATGAAGGTGGTGAATGAAGTGAAGTTGCATTGAGTGATTAAAATATCTAGGGACTAAATGGCTCCAAAACCTAGTATTTTTGTAACGGCCTATTTCAGTTTGATAATGCGGGTACCAGCTAAAGAAAGTTGAAGTATATATAGTGCCAAGCTTACCAGGCAGCCACCAAAGTAATAAAGTTTGTAATGGAAAGATAACAACTAGTGTAAGAAGAGCAACTCTGTAACCCACTCCAATAAGCACTCCTTTATTAAAAGACCTCATAAAAGATGCGTCGTCTTTGTAGATTTCAGCGAATTCTTCATATTTAGTTGCGCCCTCTTGAATTCTAACAACTACTTCAAAAAAAGATTTAGCTGTGGCGGTATCGTAATCAACATCCTTGATTGGATCATTGGTGTATGCATGATGTTTCATGTGCGTACATCTCAAAAGATCGTGCGGAAAAGCTAAAGTCATTAATGAAAAGTGGCTTACAAAAGAATCTATCCATCGTCTTTTTGGATTTCCTCTTGAATAATTTCCGTGCTGAGCCTCATGGGATGGTAAATAAGCAAGGCAAGCGCAAAGAGTAGCGACGATAAAGCCAACCCACAAAGGAATAATATTAAAAATTACCAATGGCCATAATGAAAGCCATACTAATGCTTGACCAACTCCAATCAGGATCATTTCCCATTGAAAGCGTTTAGAAAATGATCTTGCTATCTCTTTTTCTTTATCAAAAGAAAATTCATCAGCTATATTTAAATCTTCCATAGCCAAGTCCCTCTAACTTTAGCTATTAAACCAATTATAAAACCGCAAAAGAAACATAATACAGAGTAGTCACTGTAGCCAAAATTTAAGGCTAAAGCATTTAAAACACTGCCCCAGAAAATTAAACCAAACCAAGCCATTTTCCAATTACGGATATGGTTGGTGAGTAAATCGTTTAATTTAATCATGCTGAGGTTGACGGATATTTTCTCCCAATTATTTTGCTGTAGATGATCGCGAATAGCACAATGAATAATGCGCCCACAGCAACTGGGAGAATAACAAAACTTAAGCCCTTCCCACCAAGTACTGCAATAATTGGATTTGCACCTGCTGGTGGATGAATAATATTAAAACTAGCCATAACAAAAACAGCCAAACCCACAGACAAACCTATAGAAATAAATGTAGTACCCATAAGTGAAAATATTAGAACTCCACTCATAGCAGAAAGAATATGACCTAATAGAATATTTTTTGGCTGAGCTAGAGGACTTTCATGAACTGCCATCACCAAAACCATGCTTGCTCCAAAAGGAGGAATTAACCAAACACTTCCATAGTCTGATAAATTTAAGAATGCTAAAAAGCTAATGCAAAGAAATGCTCCAAGTCCAGATAGTAGGTTATTTATCAAACGTTCTTTGTTTGGGTATTCATTCATACCCAATAGATTAGCTTATTTTTTAAGGAAGGACATCAACCATCTAATATTTTATTACCACCAACAGATTCTATTAATTTAGTTACAGTTCAAGGAAAAGACTTTGATTGGGTATCTTTTAATAGCCTATAAAATATCTAATAAAAGCAACTGGCAGTAGCAAAGATAGTATTAACATAATAGCGAATTTCCATTTAGTCATGATGTTTCCTTATTTAATTATTTAATATTATCTTTAACTGCCCAATAAAGAAGTCCAATGAATACAAGGTTACCGATTATGTAGGTTGTGTAATCCATTTTTAAAATCTCATTGAGTTTGCAATGTATAACTATATCAAATGCCCAGCTGGCTTCCAGTAATTTTAACTACTGATGGTCATGATTGTTTTTATTTTTTAGATTATGGCAAAATAAATCTAACTTACTAAAAGATGGGATAAATGAATAATGATTGAATCAGGTAAATGTCAATGTGGAGATATATCCTATTCCTTTGATAGAGATAATCTTATATCGGCTCATCATTGTTACTGTAGCGATTGTCAAAGATCTACAGGCTCAGGAAAGGCAACAATTTTATTTGTTGCAAAAAAACACATAGAGATGCAAGGAACACCAAAATTCTATGAAGTTAAGGGATCATCTGGATCTCATGTAAGAAGAGGTTTTTGTGAGAACTGCGGATCAGGGGTTTTAAGCTATGCAAAAGAAATTCCACATATTCAATATATTAAAGCTGGGACATTAAATGATTCAAGCTGGATAAAAGTTGATTCTAATTTTTTCACCGATTCAGCGCACGATTGGAATAAGCCAGATGAATCCATAAAAAGCTTTAAGGGAAATCCTTCCATAATCTCAAATATCAAAACTTTATTTAAATCATTTTAATAATTTTAAAATGCCGGCATCTAACATAGGAGAATATTAATGCGAAGAATAATTACAGGACATAACCAAGATGGGAAATCTATAGTTATTTTAGACGGCCCTCCTGCAAGATCTATTGGAGAGGATGTTGGAGGTTTGTTCGAAATCTGGAATACAGATGGAAATGTTATTAATACAACTGATGCAAT
>Ga0209384_1001250_pt1 | contig 13724 bp, 15 predicted proteins | sample CoawatmetaG05DNA_FD_187511 | JGI IMG/M metagenome (GOLD analysis project Ga0209384, IMG submission 187511) | Marine microbial communities from the West Antarctic Peninsula - Coastal water metaG058-DNA (SPAdes) (version 2) | ecosystem: Environmental > Aquatic > Marine > Coastal ... | reverse complement strand
AGAGTTTATTAATCGCAACGGCCAATTTACTGTTAACTTAGCCCTTATTGAAAATAACATTCCAAGCTTTGGTTTGGTGTCTACTCCCATTGATCAAACGCTCTACTGGGGTGGCAAGCACCTGGGCGCTTGGCGTTTGCGAGACAATACCTTAGAGCAGCTGCATATCCAAGCATGCCACGTGCCTATGCGTGTGGTTGCCAGTAAGAGCCACCTCAATGAAGCCACTAGCAACTTTATCGCAAGCTTAGGTGAGACCACTCTAGTACAAGCAGGCAGCTCATTGAAACTGTTACGGATCGCAGAGAGTGAGGCAGATATATACCCGCGCCTTGCCCCTACCTGTGAATGGGACACCGCTGCCGCACAAGCGGTGTTAGAAGGTGCTGGTGGCAAGGTGACCCAAGTGGATGGCAGCCCGATGAAATATGGAAAAACAGATCTGTTAAACCCACATTTTGTGGCTAGTAGTTAGAATTGCCCATTAACTCAACGCCTACATTTGTACCTGTGGGGCGAATGAGCACGCAGTTTATTGAAAGCCTCACAATAAACCCGTCACTGCATCAACCTGAACTTGAAGTATAGGGAAGCTAAAAGTACAGATCAGGATGTTCTTTACTATAAGTGCTATCAACATGGGTGTTGGCTTAAAATTGTGGGGCTAGGATACCCCGCCACTTTTTATATTTTTTTCACAGCATAGCCAAAAAATCTACAGAAATGTTAAACTAGGTAGCAATAGAGTCACAGCCAAAGATTATTACATTGAACGAATTACACCATCCTCAAAACGCTCTGGCTTTACAGCAGTGGCCCCGTAAAATTGATTCTGCATTAGGCACGCTAGTCACCGCTTTAATACTGTATGTCCCCTTTAGTATTGGTGCACTTAACCCAACTGCAGAAGTTGCTGCAGCTTTGGCCGCCTTAATATCAATAATTCTCATATTATCTAATATCCATAAATACACTCAGGCTATACCCAAACCTATCAAAATCACCATGGCATTATTCGCCATTTACTTTGCTATAGGCGCAGCCAGCTACTTCGTATTTCCACCTGCCAAATATAGCTTAAGCAATATTGGCACAAGCCTTCACTTTGTGCTTTTCACCCCTATTATTTTGGTAATGCTAAAACACCCTCCTAAGCTAACCTGGGTATGGTTATGCATTATAGGTGGCTCCATGCTTAGTGGCTTACACACAATTTATTACGGGTCTCGTGGCACTGTTAACCCTATTTTATTTGGTGATATTTCAGTTTTTTTGGCCTTTGCTTCGCTAATGAGCTGGAGCCACTTTAAGAGTCATAGAATTCTTCAAATATTGCCTATCCTAGGGTTCATTTTAGGCCTACTAGCCTCCTTTAACTCATTAGCTCGAGGTAGCTGGATAGCCATTCCACCACTCACTATGGTCCTTGTGTATTACATCTACATTCATTTAGATAATAAAAATCGACTCGTCATTCCACTGGTCGCCCTGAGCGTAGCGTTGGCAGGCACTTCTGTTGTGGGCTGGGGTAAGATAGAGCCTAGGGTGAATTTAGCAGTAAAAGAAGTTCAAGCATACTTTGCAGGGGAGAGTTATCAAACGTCGGTGGGGTATCGTTTGGAAACATACAAAGGTGCACTACTTGTGCTCAAAGAACACCCAATTTACGGGGTGGGAGTGGGACATAGGGCTGAGGCTTTTGCCAACTTAGAGGCTAGAGGCCTATTGAGGGATTTGTCTATGATATACAATGCCCACAATCAAATATTCGAAGATGGTATAGACAAAGGCTTGATCGGTATAGCAGGCTATCTGGCACTGATGTTTTTTTTACTAAGACACTTCTACCAACGGTTGCCCAGCAGTCCGATGGATGCTGTGGGGCTAATGCTGATAGTAGGGTTTGCAACGTTTGGGTTAACTAACATCACGTTTACACATGGCACGTTTAACACACTTTTTATTGCCATGGTTGCTATTGCACTGGTACCCAACACTACTGCCAGCGCTTTAAGGGCTAGACAATAGACTGGCAGATAACCCAGATGATAATGCCTGATAAGGGCATTTATCGCACCTTTAAATAAGCACTATAATCAATAAGTTATAAATCTCATTTCGCTAAAACAGATATTATTTGATAAATAACGCTTTATCAGTAAATATGAATAAAATATAAAATTCAATCTAATGGCAGAGATTATCCTAGGCACTGAAATATTACTTGGTCGTAGAAATTGGCATGTTATACTGTATGCATACACAGCCTGACTGGATAAACAGCCCCATGCCCAAGAAACTCACCAAACGCAACGCCAAGGCCCCTAGGAATGCCCTCACCCACGGGCTAACCAGCCAAAGCATTACCTCCTCAACAGACCAAAAAATCTACCAACAGATGTATGACGAACTCTCCTTCGAATACCTTCCACAGACCATAACAGAACGCATGCTAATCGAACGAGTAGCCGTCCAGTATGTCCGCTGGCAGCGTGCAATCAAGGAAGAGAGCACCGAAATAGAGATAGCCGGCCTAACCGAACTCGACGGCTTAGCATTACACACCACATTTAACCTTACCCAGGAACAAGCGGAGCATTACGCCTTAGCCAGGTTTAGAGGCGAGCTCTATGACGATGAAAAATTAAAAGAAAATCTCATACTTCTTCAACGATTAAGCGAGGAATCGTTTCGCCTTTTGGCGCGCGGCGAAAATAGCACCATCCCGGACGATTTAGAAGAATATCCTATGCTGCTCGTCCTTTTTGACCAACTCACCTTCAAATATGGATGCAGCAAAGATGAACTACTCGACGGTCGGTACGAGTTAGACAGCCTTGTTAGTACCTTCTTAAGGCAGTGCAATCGAACCCTTGAATCACAAGACTTATATCAGAGCAGTTCCATTGGTAACAAGCTGTCCCATAGTAATTTCTTAAACAAGCTCAGCGAAGAGGCACTAAAACAGCTCGTCACGATAGACCTACACCCCAAAGCAGAAAAGCTATTTAAGCTGGCCGAACAAGTGAGCAACACGTGGCACTGGCATTTGCCCCTCGGGTCGTATCGGCAAACAACCACGCCTTTCTGCCAACACGTTACTGATGCTTAAATGCCCATCATCGCAGTAGCCTGTGAGTGTATCCACTGGTTCAGGGTATATTCGATGGCAATGCGCGTCAGTGACTTTTTAACCAACTTAGCCACATTCTTATCAAGCCATTGTTTTAGGTCATCCAACACGGGTAAGCTCAGTTCATGGCGTAGTCTTTGCTTTTCTGCAGGCCCTAGGTGTTGGATCTTTTTCTCAATCAGGTAGAGCTTGCGTATTTTGCCAATGGCCACATCGGCCTTTGATATTTTGACCTTCTTGGTGTTTGTTTTATCCGCTGCTTTGTCTGCTTCAACAAACTTTCGGCGCGCATGATCCCAGCAACCAATACGGTTTAAGTGTCGATTATTACACACTAAGTTATAGCCTACGTAGCCGTCGGCTTGCAGTGTGCCACTAAAGCCATGCAACAATCGGTCAGGCACTGATCCCGCACGCGATGGATCATATTCAAACAGCACACAGGGTTGGCCCGGCGGGCCACCCCGCGTCACCCACATCCATTTATCAGATTGGGCTGTTTTTCCATCTTCTTTCAGCACTTGGATACGGGTTTCGTCCATTTGCAGGTAATCGCTGGCGTTTTGGCATTCTCGCATCAAGGTTATTAGAGGTTTGAGCACATCCTCTAACCGGATCATCAAATGGGCCAAGTTGCTGCGACTCACTGCATGACCATAACGCTTTAATATGCTTTCTTGGCGATAGAGCGGCAATCCATCGGCGTATTTTGAGACTATGATGTTGGCCAGCAGAGGCGTACTGGCAAAGCACTTGCCCAGTGGGTGTATAGACCTCTGTGCGGCGACGATTTGATCGTCGCCATTAATACAATTGAATACGGCTTTTTCTTGCCAGTATTCTAAAACATTAAGTTTGGCTGGAATGTACTCCAGCTCTTCTTTGGTAATCCCCCCGATAAATAACCGAGGTCAAAAGTAGAATTTTCTCGTAAACTTTACGAAGGAGATCTACATGAAAAAATCACGTTATTCTGATAGCCAAATACTGGCCATCATCAAGCAAGCAGAAAGTGGCGCGCCCATTTCTGAACTCTGCAGAGAGCATGGAATGAGCGGTGCTTCCTTTTACAAATGGCGAGCAAAGTATGGCGGTATGGATACGTCATTATTGGCCAGAATGAAAGAATTAGAAGACGAAAATCGACGTCTTAAAAAAATGTATGCCGAGGAGCGGTTAAAGTCTGAAATCATTCAGGAGGCCATAGCAAAAAAGTGGCAAAGCCATCTCAGCGAAAAGAGATGGTTCTGGCAGCCGTATCAAGTAGGGCCGTAAGCATACGCTTAGCTTAACAAGCGTTTGGCGTAAGTCAGACCTGTTATCGCTATCAGGCAAAGCTTTGTAGTTATAACGGCCTTATAGCCGATTGGCTGGGGAGGTTGACGCATAATCAGCGTAATTGGGGCTTTGGGTTGTGCTACCTGTACTTACGTAACATTAAAGGGTTCAAATGGAACCATAAGCGCGTGTAACGTATTTATCATGAGCTTGAACTGAACTTACGTATAAAGCCTAAGAAACGCTTGGTGCGGTCAAAGCCAGAGCCATTACCGGTGCCCACATCAATTAATCAGTGCTGGTCGATGGACTTTATGCATGACCAGCTCGCTGATAGCCGAAGCTACAGACTATTTAACGTGACTGACGACTTTAACAGAGAAGGCTTGGCCATTGAGGTGGACTTTTCTTTACCTGTTAGCAGAGTCGTTAGGGCGTTAGATCAAATCATTGAATGGCGAGGCCAACCCAAGCGGGTACGCTGTTACAATGGTCCAGAATACATCAGCAGTTTGCTGGCCACCTGGGCTATAAATAAAGGTATTGAGCTCATGTTTATCCAATCAGGTAACCCTCAACAAAACGCCTACGTTGAGCGTTACAATAGAACTGTGCGGTATGACTGGTTGAATCATTACTTGTTTGATAGCATTGAAGATGTCCAAAATCGTGCAACTCAATGACTTTGGATCTACAATAACGAGCGTCCAAATATGGCGTTAAACGGCATTACACCAATGATGAAGTTGGCCGCTGCCTAAATCTCTACTTTTAACCTAGGTTATTAATGGGGGGATTACCGCTCAAGCTTAACTTCGTCAAACAGATCAATTTGGTAGGCGAGCTTTTCACTACTGGCGCAGAACTTTTGGATTTTAGATAGATTGAGCTGTTCTTCTAGCAAGCCGATGTACGCTTCACGGCTTTTAATTGTTTTTTCGTGGCCTTGTATTGTGCTTTCACGGTTTTGAATTGTCGTTACGTAGCTTTGGATCTGCTCGTCTTGATCACTCAAGCGGGCTTCTTTCTCAGCGATCAAAGACAGTAATTCAGCGGTTGATAAACCACTGTAACCGCCTTATTTTTGTTGAGCTTTAGGTGCCTTTTTCATGGCTGAATTGTATCAAAAACAGCCAAAAAGGCACGTAAATAAAGGCTTCTGGAGTGCTTAAACACCTAAAAAACAGACTCGTAATGTAGGGTTTTATGGCCCTTCATTAAGGCCAAATCATAACCATCTAGAAGCCAGTTTATTTGAGTTCCGGTCAGGGAAACTACTTCGTCATCTGGCTTTGGCCACTTAAAATATTCTTCGGCCAGGGCCATATAGTAAAGTACAAAGCCATTATCCTCCCACATCAAACATTTAATCTTGTTATGGGCTCGATTGGTAAACACGTACAAACCACCGTCAATGGGGTTATGACCAAGCTCCAGCTCAACAATGGCAGCCAAACCTTTACTTTGCTTGCGGAAATCTACGGCATCACGGTATAAAAAGACACGAGGCGTATCTGCGCTTGGACGAAGGTAACGCGATTTCATAGTTGAGCCAATATGGCCCCGACAAGAGAAACATTGCCGCTATTAATACCAACAATGGCGCAGCCATTGGGCAGCGTAAAATTAAGGCTTTCATCAACGAGTGGTGAATCTGTGACGACTACAGTAGCGAACCCAGCTGACCGCTTTGAGTCCGATACTGCCTTACTAGAGCTGGCCACAGGCTTGCTCTTCCAATAGTAAAATTGGGCCAAATCCAGCTCATGCTTTTTGCAAAATTGAGCGCCACTTAAGCCTGATATTTTCCACTGGGAAATGTTGTTCTTCCAATGATAGGCTCTTTCTTTGTTGTTCATCTGTTACCTCTGCTAGTTAAACGATTGCAGTGGTAAAGTGTCTAGAGGTTTTAGGCTAATTTATAGACGTCGATATAGCGGCGCTTACAGTATGATAGAAAAGTATTGCAGCAAGTGTATCCCAATATGGCTGCTGCAATACATACTAGAAATCGGTACGAAGAAAAAACTAGGACTTGAAAAACTGCGATGTGATTGACTGGAGGACTTGAAAACTCCTGCTCGCCTTCATATGAAGTATATCATTCACTAAAATGCACGACTAACTTTCCTCACTACAAGAAACACTACAACCTGTAGACACTGAAATGAATTAGCTGACCCATGTAAAGTAGAGCTGTACGCACCGCAATAAACCAAAATATAAGCACTACATCAATACTCCCATTTAGCTGATAATACGTTACAGCAATTACCACCATATGTAATAGTAATAAAATCGTTTGAGACAAGGACACTGGTAAATTTTCAAAGAACTTGGACAATTGCGAAATACCCCATACAAGAAGCGAGTAGACCAGCATAATACCCAGTGACACAAGAACCACGCCAACGTACCCCATGAGCAAGGCAAAAACCAATAGTCCAACATACTGAATCAACGTTGAAAATAGTATAACAACCTTGTTGGGTGTGACGTATTTAGGAGAGTTTTTATTCTTAATCCTCTTCACCAAGCTAGCGATCCGAATCGAGCACGTAATTAATAAACTGCCGCGTTTAGCGGCCACACCGTATTGAACAATTGAGGCACATATATATAAAATACCGATTAGTGATATAAGGATATAATTATTTTCTTCAGCGACGAAAAATAAACCTGATTTAGAATCAACATAACCACTATACTTAATAACTTCGTGTAATATGGTAAATACTAATAATGTTCTTGTTAGTCGTTCTATCGCATCTATAAACGACAAAAAAGTGAGCGAAAAGAGCTCTTCCCTCACAATATTTTTTAAATTCATAATCTCATTCACTTAACTTTTTATGGTTTCTTGATTTTTGACAACAAACCTTCGATATATAATCTCTTACTATCCGGTTTTATTGCAGATCTGAGAGATCTTCTAAAAACATCTGCAGCATTTTCACCCTCTTCGACCCCTAGTAGTTTTGTGCGCCGCTTTGACGCAAGTTGTTCATCGAAGGTATCTGTTTCAAATTTCAGCAATTTAACTATAGACATAGTCTTTTCCCATAGCGAAAACTGTCCGTATTTATAGAGTGATGAGTTACGATATGTTTCGTCAACAATGAAGTCAGACTTAGCAATTATAAAAGGTTTTTTTAAATAAACCCAATCATGTACGGTACTAGCAAGATCACCTACATAAAAATCAGCGTAGTTCATTACAAAATAATAATCATCAAAATCATCTTCGTCCCTAAGAGGATTTGAATATCTTCCAAATTGATCAGTTTTGTAATTATAATCTTCCAACATATATGCTATTTTGTTAATAAAATTCTTATCCTCCTTATCCTGACAGCTCAGCGGGTGAGGTCGAAATATCACGCTAAGCCCTTCACTTAAAGCACCAAGAATAGCTTCGTATATAATGTTTAACGTTGAATAATTAGAGGATTTCTGGTGCCCTCCCCATGTGGTGCAAAATAGCACTACTTTAGATGTATTAACTAATCGTGGACGATCGTCATTAGGTAAATCAAGCTGTTGTGGACGATCGTCATTAGGTAAATCAAGCTGTTTTAGTTGGGGTCTGCTGCATATAACAAACTTCTCTGGGGGAACGAATACTCCATTTGAGTAATAACGCTGAATAGCCCCCTCTCCGGCTACAAAAATAAGGTCATACATTTGACTAACAGGATTGTAGCTTGGCGGTTTATCACTGTCACCATGAAGTAATTGTATATGCATCATGTCGGCGTAACGTATCATATGTGTATTTTTTGCAGAGTTATTTACATAAAATATATTTTTTGATCCTCTTTCACTAAGAACTCCCAGTTCTTCGAAGTTAAGAACCAATATAGCTTTTATTCCACGCGCTTGTAGATGAAGAAATACAGGCAGTTCTCTAGCACATACATAAAAGGGGATACCGCAATCAAAAAAGGGTTGTATCCACATCTCAAGTTGATATATGTCTTTGACTCTTCCAGAGAAGTAAAATATATTTTCAACAGGTGGGTCTAAAAACTCCCAATTTTTATGTTGTTCCATCACCGAAAGAACTCCTTTTTTTGCTACTTTAACCACAGCTCCCTTAACTACGGCTTTCTTAACCGCGGCTTTCTTAACCACAGCTGTCTTTGCTTTCTTAGGCTGAGATCCGAAAACAACGCGCCTCAAATATCTAAAGCCCCTTCTCAATATATTACCCTTCATAGGCTAAAATCTCACTACCGTGTTATCACTATCAATGAGCCGACCTAAGTCACTTAGGTACACCATAATAATCTTAGCCACCTGACTAGGCTGCATAATGTCCAACGGGTTCTCATCTGGTGCTAGAATTTTTCTTAAATCTGTCGCACACCTCCCTGGCGATAGACAAACTACGTTTATACCAGAAGCAGACAAGTCTTCTTTTAGACTTTCGGAAAATGCTATTAAAGCAGCCTTTGAAGCGCTATATGTAGCCCAGCCAGCCCTTCCCTTTATACCTGCTGTGGACGCTATGTTAACTATAGTGTTAAGAGGGTGTGATTGCTTCAAAAGCCCTTGTATTAACAAAAATGGAGCATACAAATTAACATTAATCGTTGTTTGAAAATCAGAAAATGTAGCTTCAAAGATTGTTGCAGGTTTTGTAAATCCTGCATTATTAATAAAAAAGTCAACCTTAATACCTTGTTGTGATAGCGCATCTAATACAACCGCCGGACCATCGACCTGACTCAGGTCAGCTACAATAGCTACCACCTGATCAGGTGTTTTAGCCATCCCAATAAGTTCATTTGTTGCATTTTCCAAATCTGACGATTGACGCGCCACTATAACTACTTTCGAAGCTCCTGAACGCAAGGCCTCTGTCGCAGTTGCGAAACCGATACCTTTGGACCCACCAGTAATAAGAACAACCGAGTCTGAAATACTATTCAATATAGCCATTATGTTCATCATCCATTAAAAACTCTACGACATTTCTATCGACAGCGTTTGTTACTTTAATATTGTAATCGTTACCTTTTATAAACTTAACATTACCCCCATAGTGATGGACTAAAGAAGCGTCCTCAGTAAACTCAATACCGTCTTTATGTGCCTTCCTATGAGCATCTATGAGCTCTGCCATTTCAAATTTTTGAGGAAGTTGCACATTAACTAACTGGTCCCTTTCTAAATTCCTATTAATAAATTCCAAGGATTCGTCTAGTTGTAATACAGTAAAAGGTATTTTTACTCCAAAACTAACATTTGAGTGTGGGTCCTCTATTAAATTTTGAAAATCTTCAGACGATATTAAAGGTCGTGCAGCCTCGTGAATGATGACTGATTCACTTGCCCCTTCAGAAATCGACTCCAATAAATTCAAAACAGACTGCTGCCGAGTAGATCCAGCAGACACAAATTCGACCTTTCCACCTAGTCCATAGTCCTCTATCATTTTCCTAAACACTTCCTTCCAACCAACTGGGTAATTGATGACTATTCGCTCAATAGCAGGCACCTTTATAGCCGCTCGAATTGAGTAGATAAACATCGGAACCTGTTTTATTCGAACAAGTTGCTTAGGCTTATCCGCTCCAAACCGTGAACCAACCCCACCATTCAGCATAATTAATGTATAAATATTCCTTCTCCCTATTTTATAAAAAATCTATTACACGACCACGAGTCAATATCTAGCTCAATAACACCAGCCCTCTGCAATGTGCTGAACAGTGACTTCTGCCTCGAGAACTTACCAGCCAATTCAGGCGAAAGGCGCTGAAGCAAAAGAGATACACCAATAAAGCTGCGTTGAACGTGCATGTTGTTCGTATCGGTAGCGCAAGAAAACTCTTTCTTAACCACCTTCCAATTCCCATAATGTTCATACAGATATTTACCAACTGGAGATGGATAAAAAACAGCCACCCCAGAGAGCTCGCCCCTATCACATGTGAAATCGGTATTACTCCAACTGATCGTAGATGAACCATGTATCACAGCACCTTCTGACCTATAATGGAAAAATATATCGATGTTTACTCCGTTCTTATGAACGAGTTTTAAAAGTGCAGGATGAGCTACTACCTTCCAACCATCTGGTCCTTTTTCTATGGCTGAAAAACTGTCAACTTTTAGACAATTAAAATTGTCAGAGGTTAATGCAATTTTACAAAGCTCTTCATAAATACTATCAGAATAAAAAACCCCAACATCTATATCAAAATCATGAGATAACAAAGAACCTTCTCGAGCTAAACCAAGGCAAGTGCCGCCTGTTACAAACCATGAAAACTCCTCTAACGAAAACTCGCTAGAAAAGTCAACTAAAGCTACGCCACCTACGTTTCGGAAATCCTTCTGAAAAGGTATGGGTTGTTTACCAGCCTTTATTCCATCATCCATACCCTGTAATTCAATCTGATCATCATCACAAAAAATTAAGGAATCACTCCTTAGAAAATCCAAATAGCGATCAACTAAATCATAAAATAAAGCAACACTCTCATCAGCCTCGGACTGTAAGTTTTTCTCAATTGACAAGTGTATATAAGCAGATCTAAGAAGGAGTTTTCGTGTAAAAAAGACACCCCCCATAGTGGGTCTACTCACCCGATCGACAAACTCTTCCTGCTTTTTTAGCACTTTAAAATCATCGTGGACAGGGAAGTAGAACATCTTATCGTCAGCTATTTCAATCTTCGGGATGACAGCTTGCAAATACCAAACAAATCTCCTGCTCGCTTGCTTAAAGTCCCCCGAAATCACTTCTTGGTATAGCTGATTGGATAATGTGATTTTTCGAGTTATTACTAACGAGCACACAAAGTATGACAAGGCAAATATATGTTTTGTAGGAAATGTTTGTTTTATATTTAAAAAACGTATCAGATTACTGTTTTTCTTGATGATCATAAATGGTGTCTTTTAACTCGATCAATCCATACTTGGAAAAGTGTATTGATAATATATTAACAGATAATTAACTTCTGAGATCAGATTATCAATCTTTTGTATATTTCATTGTGGTGAAAATTACTTCTTTAGAAATAAGTGCGCCTTAATTACGCACGCCCAATAACTAGTTAAGCATGTGAGGGCAACTTTGTCATATTAGACTTCTGGGGGAATTATTGTAAGCGCTCACTGGGCTCGCCAACGGCCATCACAATATTTAAGATCTATGCGCTAGATCCACCCACTCAAACTCTCTTTTGTCCAAAAACACCCCGCACAAACACCACCTACTTAGGTCTTCCTAACAACCGATAAGGGCTCTTACCATGAGCTAAAAATTATCACGCTTTTTGACCAAAACAGTCCGAAAAACCCACTAAAGGCTTGTTCCCATAAGAAATGTCTAGCGCCCGATAATAACCTTTATCACGGACCAAGACCCATTCACTAAAAACAAACAGACCCTAAACAAGGATGACTCTTCTTTGTAATCGGCTTCGAGAATTCGTTGGTCTTATAGATTTTTGTTAACTTTTCTAACCGAACTTAACTTTTCCTTGAGTGACCCTTATACCTTACCCGCTGCTTTCTTCTCTTTAAGTTTATCCAAGCTCAACCTTTCTTTCGCACTCATAATATAAGCTGCAATAGCTAATAACAAAATGCCAGAGGCTTCGAAAATAATATTGATAGGTTCAAGTCCTTTTGTTTGCAAAACAATCATTCGTGTCAGTGCTGTAATGGCAATAATAATCGGAAGCGTCACAGGAATCCGGTGATCCTTATAAAATATCGCCACCATGCCAAGAACCTCAGCATAGATAAATAAAAGGAACAAATCACTCAAATCAACTGTCATCACATCAATAATACGAGCCACCTCGATTAATGCAGCGCCGATAGTCGCTAAGGAAATTACTAACAATATACCTTGCTCACCAAACCAGATTAACGTTTGAATCAAATTTTTGTCTTTAAACATAATTGATCACCTTTTTTATTTAGACGAAAAACTCGACATTACTCAATTGTCACCAATTTAGCCAATTTTACTGTGGAAATTGACTTAAAGATTTGGCTTCTTTTTTTATAGACTCCAGAAACTCTGGACACCACTTTTTAAAATGCGATAAACCCCATTATCAAACCCTACCAACCGCTCTTTTCAATCAGCGCCTTAATAGTCAACTTGGTTTCAGGGTCACGCATGCCCACCGCTAAGTTCGCACTTAAGAAGCCTCTTTTATTACCACAGTCAAAGACGCCTGCGTCGGTCTCAAAGGCATTTAACCCCTCAACCTTTAGTAGCTCATCCAGTGCATCCGTGAGCTGTATCTCGTCGCCTACACCAGCCACAGTGGTCTCAAGCAGACCTAACACACCAGAAGGAAGAATATATCGGCCCAATACCGCTAAATTGGACGGCGCCTCTTCAGGGGTAGGTTTTTCAACTAAACCCTTGATTGGCACACTTTTAAAGGGTTCACTTGCCTGCATGCCCAAATCCGCTACGCCGTAATTTTCAATGGCCTCTGAATCAACACGCTCCACCATGATTTGGCCTATGCCAGTGTCATTCCAGGCACCTACCATGGATGAAAAGCTGTGGTTCTTCTCTCGCGACTCGTGATCAAGCACCAAAACATCAGGTAGAAGCACGGCAAAAGGCTCATCATTTAACAAGTGCTTTGCACAAAGCACGGCATGGCCTAAGCCTAGGGCATCGCTTTGTCGAATGGAGGTCACCTTTACCCCTGAAGGGATGATGTTTTTAACGGTGCCTAAAATGGTTTCTTTGCCCTTTTTTTCTAACCGATGCTCTAGCTCATAGTGGGCATCAAAATGGTTTTCAATAGCCTCTTTACCACTGCGGGTGACTAAAATAATTTCTGTGATGCCTGCTGCAATCGCCTCTTTCACTACGTGCTCGATAATAGGACGGTCATAGACAGGTAATAATTCTTTGGGGATCGCTTTAGTGGCCGGCAACATTCGCGTGCCAAGCCCTGCCACGGGGATCACTGCTTTTTTGATTTTCTCTGTCATTCTTTATCCTTTGGCACCTATACACCGATCTATTTTAAAGTGCAGGTCAGTCATGTTCAATGGATTTCACGTCGCGCTTAATGCTTAATGTCTTGGGCACCCAAGGCGCCCATTTTATCAGAACGACGTTTAAAAGGACCTGCTATTACTGCACTCTTTGCGATTAACGTGAACTTAAATACGCGAGTGTTTTCTAACATGACCAACCATAGTGACCCTAACACTGGGTGAATTTCCATCGATCGACTCACCCAGGGATCAGCCTAGTGCCCATACTGGTTGATGTAGTTCAACAAGCCTTCAGTACTGGTGTCAAACTGTTCAT
>Ga0209384_1001240_pt1 | contig 13779 bp, 5 predicted proteins | sample CoawatmetaG05DNA_FD_187511 | JGI IMG/M metagenome (GOLD analysis project Ga0209384, IMG submission 187511) | Marine microbial communities from the West Antarctic Peninsula - Coastal water metaG058-DNA (SPAdes) (version 2) | ecosystem: Environmental > Aquatic > Marine > Coastal ... | reverse complement strand
AAAGCTACCTTAGAGTTAATATTACCAGCTATTAGATATAGGAAATTTGGTTTCTTTAATTTATTTGCAACCTATACACATCCAACCATTTTTGCAGGAAGCTTGTTTACCAAAAATTATGAAGAATTCGAGGATAAATCAATAAATGCAGGAAAAATAGGTAAAGAATACAGTGAAACATTTAGAAATTTAGGTTTCCAGATCGACACAAAACTAGTTATGTTTTCTCACCTCTCCTCTACTCTTTCATTTGGGTGGGCAAGAGCATTTTCAGAGGGAAAAGATTATAAAAAGTATGACGAATGGATGGTTTCATTAAAATTTTAATAAACTATGAATAGGATTTTTAAAACGAGCTTGATGACTGGTGTAATTGTAACGGCATTGTATGTTGTTTTATTTTACCCGTTAGTTTTAATTAACATATTTGAATTAAAAGATTTAATGTTAGTTGCGTTATCTATATGCCCTGGAATATTTATTATGGCAGTAATTTACAATCTAGATGAATATGACAAAGAACCCTTATGGTTACTTGCTATTGCATTTATTTTTGGAGCTATAAACCTGCACTTAGACGTTGATTTACTCGAGTATTTCTTGCAATTTATTAATATAGAAAATAATTTTCTAAACATTGGTGGAGAAGCACTTACAGTGTCTGTTACGGAGGAAGTATTGAAATTTTTAGTTGTAATATTAATTTTATATCCAAACAAAAATTTCAACGAGCCATTTGATGGAATTGTTTATTCAGTATTTGTTGGAATGGGATTCGCTACTGCTGAAAACTTAACTTTTGTGCTACAAGGAAATGCCTCTTTAGCCATTCTTCGAATGTTTTCAGCTGTACCAGCGCATTTTGTATTTGCAGTAATTATGGGTTATTATTTAGGGAAAGCAAAAACAAATAAAAAGTTTAAATTTTTAAATATTCTTTTATCATTATTAGTTCCTATTATCTTTCATGCCTTTTATGATTATTTTCTGTTTTTAGATTTTGTGCCTGGAATTTGGATAGGTGGATTTGTGACGCTTTTAATAGCTTTTTTTGTAGCAAAAAACTCAATAATTGAACACCTTAAAGCTTCGCCATTTAAAAATAAAATTTCATAAGTCCTTTTTATCTTTAAATTTTAAGAAAATCAAATAAGTCACTTGTTTTAAAGTAATAATGAGTGTATTTTTAATGAGTTCTTTTATTAACTATATATGAGATTAAAGTTACTTTTTCTTTTGCTTCCTATATTTATTTTTTCTCAGAAAATAGATTGGCAGTCCAGGTCTGATCTTAATTCAAATAGCAAATATCACTTTGAAACTTCATTTGAAAATTTTCAAACTTCATTTTTAAAAACTAGTAACAAAGAAATAAAAATAAGAATTCCTGTCGATGGCAGTAGTTTTGAAAATTTTGTTTTTGTAAAACAAAATCCCTTTTCTAAAGAGCTGTCTAAGAAATTTCCTAATATCAAGATATTTAGAGGAAAATCGTCAGATAGCGACAAAAGTGCTTTTATATCTTTTGTAGGTCAAAAGATTAATATTTCTATTCTTGATAGTAAATACAAAACGGTAATAATAAATTCAAAAGACAAAGATGTTTTTATTTTAAAACCCAAAATAGAGGAGGAAAAAATACCTAAACCAGGATTTGAAAATGATTTAATTGAAGCACCTGGATCAACTTTTGAAAAAAAAAGCAATAGAGAGAATATCAACACTATTGGATTCAGTACTAAACTTAAAAAATATAGAATAGCGATTCTAACAACTGCAGAATGGTCAAACTACTTTATAGATTTATATGAAGCAAGCGATCTAGATTTGGAAGGTAAAAAGGCCGTTGTAATTTCTGAGATAGGTATTGCATTGTCTGGACTAAACAAAGTGACAGAGAGAGATTTGGGTATAACTTTTGAACTAGTAAAAAATACTGACGAATTAATTGAATTTGACACAAATAAAGATGGATTAACGAACAATGATAAAACAATAATGCTTGGTGAAAGCATGAAAATAATAAATGATATTATTGAAGATCCCGACACAGTGGAATCTGAATACGATATTGGACATACTTTTTATAATGGAGGAGGAGGATTAGCGTACTTAAGAGTTTTATGTAACCCATCTAAATATAAAGCAGGTGGTGTTTCAGGAGGTCTGACTGGAGTTGGATTTTATTTTGTTTTTCTTCATGAAATGGGACACATGATGGGAGCTCCACATACTTTTAACAATCATCCAGGAATTGGAGCTCAAGGAAATATGGTTGAAAGTGGATCTGGAGTCACTATTATGGGTTATGGCCCAAGGGCAGAAAGAAACTTATACTATCATGCTTATTCGTTAAAAGAAATGAATGCAGTGATTCAATCTAGAGATTGTGGAACATTTGTAGATGATTTTAATAATGCAGCTCCAGTTTTTAAAACAAGTCCCCAAAAACTTTCTTACTCAATTCCAGCGGGAACACCATTTGCACTTGGCGAAGGATTTGAAATCAGCGATGCTAATAATGAATATAAAGATTTACTGTTTAATTGGGATCAAATGGATCCCTATAAAGTAACGGTGAATCCTCCTTTAAACACTAGTTTAATAGGTCCCACCTTCATCTCTTTATTTCCAAATGATAAACAAATCCGATATTTTCCTGATATAGAAACAGTACTTGCTGGAAAAACACAAACAGAGTGGGAAGTAGTTCCTCAATTAACAAGAGATTTAAATTTTACATTCACAGTAAGAGACAACAATCCTAGTGGAGGAAATATCTTACAAGAAAGTTTTAAAGTCAAAACTAATTATTCATCTGACGGTACCTTTGAAGTCTTAAGTCAATTTGTACAAAATCTAAAACATCGTCAAGAAGAGGTTATTGAAGTTAGATGGAACCATTTAGCATCAGTGCAGACTACAAAAGTTAATATTGAACTTTCTTATGATGGAGGATATACTTACCCTTTTATGCTTGCTGATGCGACATTAAATGATGGAACACAGGAAGTTACTATTCCACTATTAAGTAAAACAAAGAAAGCTAGAGTTAGAGTAAAACCGACAGATAACATTTTTTTTGGAATCAATGCAGTAAATTTTGAAATTGTTGATCCCGAATTCAAAATGAATGTTACTTACCCAGAAGAAATATTATGTTTCGGAGGTTTAGGAAAACTATCCATTAATCCCAAAGGAGGAGGAGGCGCTCCTTATACAATATTATGGGAAAAGTATTTAGATGATACTTGGTCCGCATATTCTGATGATGATAATGACCCAAAAGTATTATCAAAAATTCTTGCTGGAAAATACAAAGCAACAGTTTCTGATAAAGATGATAATGAATTTAAATCTGAAATAATTACACTTACAGGTCCACAAACAAAATTAGATGTTCAATTGGGATCAGATATTAATAAAGAAATTTCTTGTGTTGGTTTTAGTGATGGTTATTTAAATGTTTTAACTAGCGGAGGATCTGCCCCATACACTTTATTCTTAAATGATCAAGTTATCAAAACAGATCTCAAAAAGGATGAAGTATTTAAAATTAAAAATTTAAAAGCTGGTGACTATTTAATTAGAGTAATAGATGGTAATGGTTGTGATTCAAACATATTAGAGGAAAAGATTACAGAACCAGAAAATGCACTTTATTTAAAAAACTTTGATATTACAAACCCAACAACTGACTCAAGTGATGGCTCTATAGATATTGAAATTGACGGAGGGACAAAACCTTACTCTTATTCTTGGACCAGTTCGAGTTTTAACGAATCTTCAGAAGATATAAGTGATTTAGAAAAAGGAACCTACCTACTAGTTGTTACAGATGATAAGGGTTGTGAATTTAAAAAAGAATTTATTTTAGAAAAAAAAGAAGGATTTAACTACAATATAACTTTAACTCAAATTAATTGTTTTGGAGATGCTTCGGGTCAAATTGAGAGCAAACCATCTGGAGGTTCTGCACCATACACTTTTGGATGGTATGATGAAAACAACATACTCTTATCAGATAGTTCAAAATTAAGCGATGTTAAAGCTGGTACATATGAACTAAGAATATCGGATTCCAATCAAAATGATTTTCCAGTAAAAATAATAGAAATTACTGAACCTGTTTCATCAGTAAATATTAATCTAGAAAGTAAAGTAGACATTAAATGTAAAGATGACTCCACTGGAGATTTTAAGATTTCTATAGCTGGAGGTGTGGCTCCTTACTCCTATTTTATAAATAATGAATTACTAAAATCAGATTCTGGTGATACGAACAATAATACTGATGAATTAATTCAAAATAATTTAAAAGCTGGTATTTATAATGTTTTGGTTGTTGATTCAAAAAATTGTTCTAAAAGCTTTCAAGTTTCAATATCAGAACCAGAGTTTGAAATCAAAGTTTCAAATGAAGTTGTAACAGATTTAACGAAATTTGACTCTAATGATGGCTCAATAGAGTTCAATGTTACAGGAGGAGTAGTCGCTGATAATAGTAGTTATGTTTTCAGCTGGACTGGTCCTGATGATTTCACTTCAGTAAATCAAAACTTAAGCAATCTTAAGCCTGGAACATATGTGGTGATTATAAAAGATGATAATGATTGTAGTATTTCTAAAGAATATGTAATTGAAACTCCTTCAGATTTTTCTTTTAGTTCAGTAGAAACTACCATCCCTAAATGCTTTAACGGAAAAGACGGTACAATTTCTATAGCTTTTCAAGGTGGGTATGGATCTCCACATGTTGTAAACTGGTTTCAAAAAAATAAATCAGGTGATTTTGTTGCAATAAGTGCAGATTCCGATACAAGTAAAACTCTAACAACGGTTTCTGGAGTCTATAAAGTTGAAGTTATTGATAAAGAAAATATCAAATATCAATATGGCTCTGAAATTATTGTAGATTCTGTTTTAGAGTTGTTAGTTGAACCGGCTTTCAATATTATTCCAGAGACATGCCCAGGAGATAAAGACGGCTCTTTTAATATTAAAATAGCTGGTGGAACTGGACCCTACACTTACTATTTAAATGATGAAATAATAGCCACTGAAAGAGGCAATGCAGTAGACAATAAAGACGAATTTAAGATAGATAATTTAATTAAAAAGGATTATGTATTTTATGCAATTGATGCTAATGGATGTGTTACTAATCCTATCAATATTTTTATTGATGGAAATGATCCAATTCAAGTAACAAATGATGTTATAGCTAAAAGAAATATAACCTGCTTTGGCTTTAGTGATGGAGAAGTTAAACCAGCTATAACGGGTGGAGATGGGACTGCAAACTTTATTTATAGTTGGAATGGTCCCAATGGTTTTACAAGTAGTGAAAAAGATATCACTAATTTAGGAGACCCTGGTTTATATACCCTAAATGTTACATCTGGACCTTGTACTCAGAAATTTGAATATGATGTTAAAGAACCTCAAGAACTAATTGCAGTAATAGAGGAGTTAAAACATAATGTTTGTTTTGGAGATAAAAAGGGAACAATGCAACTAAAAATTACAGGGGGAACTTCTCCATGGGTAATCGACGGAAAATACTATGGAAGAAAAGACCAGGATTCTTATACTCTAAATATAGACTCTCAGTCTGCAGGAATTAAAAATTATACTGTTACTGACTATTACAATTGTAAAACAATCATTTTAAAACCAAAAGTATTACAGCCTGATACAGCTCTTGTAATTGAAAAGAATATTGAAGGAAATTGTATTACAGAAAAAAGCATTTTAAAATTAAAAATGAGTAAAGGAGATGCGTTTATTAATGGGGCATTTGAAGAATATTATAAATTAAAAATTACAGGAACTAATTTTAGTGAAAGTTTAAATATTATTAAAAACCAAGAATATAAATTTGAAAATCTTGTTGATGGATATTACAAAATAGAGGTTACTCAAAGAGATTTTTTAGAAAGCAATGATTCACAAAAAGCAGGCTGTATAGTTGTACAAAGTATTTTTATCTCAAATAAAGTGATTTGGGATAATAAAACAATTAGTGACATCAAGTGTGTTAACGGAGATGTACCTTCAGATGATGGCAAGGTTCTTTACACAAACATAAGAGGAGGGGTTCCAATTGTTGGAGAAGAAACAAAAAAATACAATTATGAAGTAATATTTGGCGAAACTGTTGTTGTTTCTGGTAGTGTAATTCAGGGTTCTAATTTAAAAATAGAGAACCTTAAACAAGGTAGATATGTTATCAATTTTAAAGGAAGTGATGGAGGTTGCGTCTCTTCTGACGCATTCATAATCTCTCAACCGGCTCCAATTTCACTTAAAATAAATCAAATTTATGGTTCATGCTTAGACCCAAAGCTTGATGTTTCAAAAGGTGCAATTAACTTTAATGTAAAAGGTGGAACTGCGCCTTATGAAATCTATATAATTGATGAAAACAATGTTAATACTTTCACTGGATTCAATGGGGGAACTCTTGAAAATCAAAACACAATAGGTTACACGTTAACTTTAAATGGATTAAATACTGGAAAATATAAAATACGTGTTAAGGATAAAAATTCATGTGAATTCATCTCAGACGAATTTTCAATTACTACCCTTGATGAATTCGAAGTTTTAAGCATACTGACTTATGATGTAGAATGTTTTGGAGGTAAAAACGGAAGTATTGATGTTGGGTCAATAAAAGGAGGGGCCGCTCCATACAGCATTCTTTTAGAAGGAGAAGGTTATAAATTTGAAAGGACAATAATTGAAGCAGTAGACAACTACATTATCAAAGATCTAGATAAAAAGGATTATAAATTAACGATTACCGATAAAAATGGTTGGTGTGGGACATTTCAAAAGGATATTACAATAAGAGAACCTGAATTAGTAAAAATAAATATATTAAATATTGAAAATCAAAAATGCTATGATTATGATGATGGTAAGATAAAAATTGATATTGAAGGAGGAATGCTGACTGGAATTGAAGCTTCTTATCTTACTAAATGGTATAAAGATGATGTTTTAAATTCTGAATGGAATGATAAGTTAGAGATAGACAATCTTGGTTATGGGTTTTTTAGAATAGATGCCATAGCAAAATCTATTGTAAACGGAAAAGAAGTTTCTTGTACTACATCAAAATCATTTGAAATCATCAGAGAAGATAGAATTATTGCTTCTGAAAATGTAGCAAAACATGTAGATATAAATTGTAATGGAGGAAATGACGGTGAATTTGAATTATATTTCATAGGAGGGGCTCCACCATATAAAGTTGTTTCAGACGGAAGTGTTGTAGCAGAGGATATTACTGGAAATACTTACTTATTCAAAAACATGCTTTCAAGAAATTACAGTATCGATATTCTAGATTCTAATAATTGTAAATTTTCAGAATCTATAAACGATGCTACTAAAGAAGTAAATGGATTGATTATAGTCAAATTAGATCAACCTGCAAAACTCTTAGACGTACTGGTTTCAACTTTAAATTCTAGTTGTGTTGGAAGTGATGATGGAGAAGTAATCGTTAATGTAAGTGGGGGAAAACCACCCTATTCTATAAACTGGAATTTAGATAGACCTTTTAAAGAACTTGAATCAAATCCTAAAACTGGATACTTTAAAATTAAAACAGGAAAAGGAAGTGTATTTCCAACCGTGACAGATGTTACTAATTTTTGTGGTTCTATTTCTACAAACATCTCAATAGAAGAACCTTTAGAGTTTAAAGGAACAGAAATATCTAAAGTTGATAATATCTGTGTTAATGGAGAATTAGGAGAATATGAATTTTATGTTAACGGATTAAATGACGACATCTTTAGCGAAGAAACAATAAGTTGGTTTAAAGTTGAGGGAGATAAAATAATATCAATTGACGGATTAAAAAATATTATAATAAGTGATGACAAATTAAAAGCTACCAATCTTCCAAAGGGTAATTATTTGATAGAAATTAAAGCTAAACATTTTAGGAATTTCGAAGATGGTGATAAAGTAGAATGCCTTATAACTCAAAAATTTGAAATAAAAGATCCAGAAGATTTTCTTTTAAAAGAAGTAAAAGACAAACATCAAAATATAGTATGTGACAGTACAACGGGTAGTATAGTTTTAAATATAGAAGGAGGAAACAGTCCTTATAGAATTCAAATTAATGATGATTTATCACAAGAGATAATTTTAGATGATCAAGGGAATTACAAAATAGAAAATTTAATAAAAGGAGAGTATAAAATTTCTGTGTTCAATAATTTAAATTGTAAAACTGCTGAAATATCAACTGAAATAATTGAAATATTTCCAGTATTTGAAGTCTCAAATACATCAACTATAGATTCAAATAAAAATGAAATTGTTGAAGGAAACAAACCTGAATGTTATAATGGTTTAGGAAGTTTTTATTTTGAAATATCCAACAACCAATCCACTTTGCCACTGAAGTATTATTTAGACAACACGGAAATTTTTATAGATAAGGAAATTTCTTTTGAAAACGATGGATATATAATAAACAACATTGAAGTAGGCACAAAAGATCTTCAAATTATTGATGAAAACGGTGGATGTAGAAATATTAATTTTGAAATTCTAAACCAAGATAAAATAAGATTACAAAAAAGTGACAAAACAGAGTATATTCAACAGTTCATTCCTTGTTATGATGAACAAGATGACGAAAATCTAAATTTAGGTATCATTGATGTGACTGGCAGTGCTACAGGAGGAAAGAAATATGAAAATTTAGATTATGAATATAAATTTAATTGGACTGGGCCAAATTTTTCTAGTAAAAAAACTAAAATAGAAGTAACCGAACCAGGAATTTATAATTTAATCATTTCAGATGCTTTTGGTTGTGAAACTGAAAAACTAGTATTTGATTTAAGTATTGATCCAATAGTAGCAAACCCAGAAATTATCAATTACTCTTGCCAAGGTGATCTAGGGAGTATATCTATAGACCCTAGTGGAGGCAAAGCCCCTTACATTGTTCAATGGTATAAATCTGATAAAAACGGAGAATTACTCGAATTTATAAATGGACAATTAAAAATTGATAAATTAAATCCTGGATATTATACAACTATAATTGTTGATAATAATGGTTGCCAAAAAATTGAAAATCATAAATTAATAAGTGAACAATTATTTATCATTGAGGAACCTGTAATAGACGATGAACTTTGCCTTCAAAAAACAGGATATTTAGATATAAAAATAAACAACCCTTGGGATACAGAGTTGCTTTTCTTATACGATGACAAGGAGTTAACTTATACCAAAAATAATATAACTGAAGATTACGTATTATATCACATTAAAATTGAAGAGCCATTAGGAGATGCTAATTTTTATGTAAAAAATGAATTCGATTGCACTTATAAACTTAACCTAAATTTAGGAGTAGGTGTTCCTGATTTCTCTATTATCGATAATAAAGGTTTTGTAATAGAAGATTTTGGAAAGATTCCTTTTAATAGAGAGATTACTATTAAAAATATTTCAGAAGGAAAGTATTATTCTGTTAGTTATGATCTTGGAGACGGTTCTGGAGAGAAACCTTTTTTAAGGGATAATGACCAAGGTGTTAGCATCACATATGAAAAAGAGGGTTATTATAATATTTCTTTAAAGATATTTAATCCAGAGGGATGTTATAAAGAAATTAGAAAGACCATTTTAATAGGAAAAGGATATTGGTTTAAGGCACCTAATGCATTTACTCCAAATAATGATGCTATAAATGATGTATACAGACCAATAATACGAGGGTTTATTAAAGGGCAGTTTAATGTCTTTTCTATTTCAGGAATAAAGTTACATGAACAAATTTTTGATGTTGGAGAAGATTATAGAAAAATCATAACCTTAGATGGATGGAGTGGTGATAACAGGATAAATTCGGATAAAGTTTATCACTACCTGTTCGAGGGATCTACTCTAGACGAGGAATATATTAGTAAATCGGGTTACTTTAAAGTACTAGAATAATAAATGAATAGAAATAGAAATAAAATATTGTTATTAATATTCTCATTTGTGAGTTTAAATATCTATTCACAAAATGCCTCGAAAATATTTTACTCTTATCTACTTGAATTAAACAATCCTAGTCTTGCTGGTTTAAGTGAAATAAGTCATTTAACATTATTATCAAATCAAACCTATGATCTTAATAAAAGATCTTATGGGTATGAAAATTTCATAGGAAATTATTACTTCGAAGAAAATAACTTTTTTCTAGGCTCAAAAATATCTTCTAATCATTTTTCTGATATTGGATTAAACAGTATGAGCATAGATGTTTCATATACTCACAAGCTAAAACTAAGTAAGAATTTTTTCGTTGAAAATGTAACTATTTATCCGCATATTACAGCAAGTTATTCCTTTCCGATTTCTTTATCAAATGTTCTACTAGAAGATGAATTGCTAAGTGGCTTACCAAGTATTGACCCACTCTACCAACTTAACAATTCAGTAGGTTATATAGATTTTAATGCGGGTTTTTTATTGAAAAACGATCAATACATGCTAGGTTTTACAATTAATAATTTAAGACAAGCTAATACCGCTACAGACGAAGAAAATATAGCTAGAATTTCAAGAAGTGCAGATGTAGTTTTTGGTTATCAAAGAGAGTTTGAAAGGTTTGGAATTTTTGTATTGGGATCCTATTTTCACAGACCTTCAATAAATAAAGAAATTACCTTCTCAAGTTTTAGATTAGACCAAGAATTTATGTTTAATAATTTCAGGTTAAATATATTTGAGGAGTTTAATAAAAATACTTTTCAAACTGGATTAAGAAATATTGGACTTTCGTTTAGATACACAATAAATGAATTTGACTTTGGAATTGGTTACAGATCTCCTATTGGAAAGAATTCTTTTAATAATGAAAATAGCTTTGAGGCTATTTTTAGATACAACTTTGATTTTCTTGGATTTATTTCAAACTTAAGATGGGAAGACGGTGGTTATTTTTAGAAAATAGTTCTACAAAAGTTAAGATGCCTTTATTTATTCTCTTGAAATATTTAAAGTTTTTTACTCAATTATAGAATTGTTTGTTTTTATATTTTTTGTCAAAATAAATTGACAATAAATAAATAACAGGGGTCATTAAAACCCAGCTTATTTGTGATTGAAAGGTGATTGGTCTACCAAGCAATTCGAAAATAGTTGGATTAAACCAAGATCCTAAAGGACTAAAAGGAGCCCAAGACAAGTCTCCATTTTCACCTATTTGTAAATGGTAAAAAAAAGCTTCTACATAAATATTCTGTGCAAGAAACCAAAAAAATAAAATTGTAAACGCGCCCCAACTCCATTTCAAAAATGGCGACTTTTTATTTCTATAAACTAATTTCACTACATACAATCCTATCCAAACAACTAACACATCTCCAATCGAATTTAATATCCAATTTAAGTTTACTGGAACAGCACATGTTAACATAGCGCTTCTTCTTAAATCTACAGGAATACCTCCAGCTAATCCGTAAGTAAGCCAAAGTTCCCATCCAAAAGCAGTAATTAAGAAAGCACTTATTAATGTGTACAGTACACTTAAAGACACCTTTCTTTTAATCAAGAAATAATATAAAGACAAGATCAAAGTGATAGATACTACAGTGTAAAGGCGAATTACAAGCCAAAATTCGGATTGAGTTAAACTACAAAAATTAAAAAAATCAAACATTATTGAATCTAAATTAGAATAAAAAAATCAATTTAATTTATAAAGAGAGCTTTTCCCACTTTTCCATTAAAGAATCTAGTGTGTTTTTCTTATTCTCATAGTTTTTAAAAAAATCAGGTTGAGAAATTGTTTTCTCGTAATCATTTAACATACCCTTATCAATAGTGGAAATTTCTTTTTCAAGTTTAGATATTTTACTTTCTAAATTATTCAATTTCTTTTTTAAACCATGATCTTCAGTTTTGTTAGTTGCAGATTTTTGTTTTGGAGTATGAACCTTTTCTTTCTTTTCAATTTCTCTGAAATCATCAATTTTTCTTTGATCTAAGTAATAATCAATATCTCCAAGGTATTCTTTAATTTTTTGATTTTTAAACTCATAAACTTTATTTGTTAAACCTTGAAGAAAATCTCTATCATGAGAAACTAAAACCAATGTACCATCAAAATTCTTTAAAGCTTGTTTCAAAACATTTTTAGATTTAATGTCTAAATGATTTGTAGGCTCATCCATAACTAAAACATTAAAGGGCTGTAAAAGCATCTTAGCTAATGCTAACCGATTTCTTTCTCCACCTGAAAGAACTCTTACAAATTTATCCACTTCATCTCCTTGAAACAAAAAGGAACCTAATATATCTCTAACCCTACTTCTATTAGTCTCGTTAGCTGCATCAATCATAGTATCTAAAACAGTTTTCGTGCCATCTAAATATTCTGCTTGATTTTGTGCGAAGTAGCCAATTTGAACGTTGTGCCCTAATTTTAACTTGCCAGTTGCTTCAAGGTCTCCAACCATTATTTTAGCTAGAGTAGATTTGCCTTGCCCGTTCTGTCCAACAAATGCTATTTTACTTCCTCTTTCAATTAATAAATCAATACTTGAAAGAACATGATTGGTGTCATAACTCTTAGATAAGTCTTCTATTTCAGCAATTACCTTTCCTGGGTTAATTGAAACATTAAACCTTAACTTCATTACACTGTTATCATCTTTATCAACCTCTATTCTATCTATCTTTTCTATTTTTTTAATTAAAGACTGTGCCATTGATGCTTTAGAAGCTTTAGCTCTAAACTTTTCAATTAGTCTTTCGGTTTGCTGAATTTGTTTTTCTTGATTCTTTTGAGCACTAATTTGTTGTTCCTTAATCTCATTTCTTAATATTAGATATTTTGAATAAGGTTTATTAAAATCATAAATTCTTCCTAAAGATATTTCGATTGTTCTATTAGTCACATTATTTAAAAACATCTTATCATGCGAAACGATAACCACAGCACCTGGGAAAGTTTTTAAAAATTGTTCTAACCATATTATTGATTCAATATCTAAATGGTTAGTTGGCTCATCTAAAAGTAAAAGATCATTAGTTTGAAGCAACAGCTTCGCTAGCTCTATTCTCATTCTCCATCCACCAGAAAAAGTATCCGTATTTTTATTAAAATCTTCTCTACTAAATCCTAAACCTTGTAATATTTTTTCCGTTTGTCCTTGATAATTATATCCTCCTATAAGTTCATATCTATCTGTTATATCACTTAGTTCAGTAATTAAGGCAAAATAAGATTCACTTTCGTAATCTGTTCTTTCGGTAAGCTTTAGGTTGATTTCGTTCTGCTTTAATTCAATTTGCTTGATCTCGGTAAATGCTTGATAAGCTTCATCCAGTACCGTTCTTCCTTTTTCAAAATCAATATCTTGTTTTAAAAATCCAATCTTAATGTCTTTCTCTGATGCTATAGAACCTGAGTCTAATTCCATTTCTTTTGAAAGAAGCTTTAGTAAGGTTGACTTGCCTGCTCCATTTTTCCCTATAAGACCTACTCTATCGCCAGAGATTAACTTAAAAGAAATTTCTTCAAACAAGTATTCACCTGAAAAAGAAACTGAAAGATTATGAATGTTTAGCATCTAAAAAATAGTTTTTAAAGTGCTGCGAAGTTAATTTAAAAAGGAATTGAAAAAAATTTATTTTTACCAGGGTCTAACTAAGCTAAAATGAGACTTAAATTCTCTTCCATCTTCTAGCTGTACTCTAAACCAATAATCTGTTGAAGGTAGAGGGTTTCCAATATAT
>Ga0209384_1001238_pt1 | contig 13795 bp, 7 predicted proteins | sample CoawatmetaG05DNA_FD_187511 | JGI IMG/M metagenome (GOLD analysis project Ga0209384, IMG submission 187511) | Marine microbial communities from the West Antarctic Peninsula - Coastal water metaG058-DNA (SPAdes) (version 2) | ecosystem: Environmental > Aquatic > Marine > Coastal ... | reverse complement strand
AATCTTGTAACAACAGGAACACTCGGATGTGGTAATTTAGCTTGTGGTACGATCACATCAACTGGAGCATCTATTGTATTTGAGGGCGCAACACCTGATGCACACGAAACAACCTTAACAGTTACAGACCCCACATCTGACAGAACAATTACATTTGGGGATGAAACAGGAACCGTGTTGACTACGGGCGCATCAAACGTTCTAACAGGCAGTATGATGAAAACTGCATCTACTTTGTTAATTGTTAATTCATCTGGTTCTACTTTAAAAACAATTATTGGTTCTGGTACAGCATCATAAATAGATAAAATAGGAAAGAGACATGGCAGCTATTATCACAGAAAAATTTAGACTTCATAACGCCTCGCAGTTTGAAGAATCGTTTACCGAATCTGGAAACGATGTGTATTATTTCTTCATAGGAAAAAGTACGCCGTTTACTTCTGGAACAAGTGGTGGGTCAGACTCGTCGCCTCCAACTCCAATTGATGGCCCAACTGATGAATTTTTTGCATGGGATGATATGATTGCTGCCAAATCAATTACTTCATCTAGTGTTCAAAGAGTTATTGCAAGACGAGATTGGGCAAACGGATCAACATTTGATATGTATGATCCGACCTACAGTGCTTCAAATACAACAACTTCTGGTGCATCTAATCTGTATGATTCTACATTCTACTTTGTTACAACTGATTATCGGGTATACAAAGTTCTTGATAACAATGCTGGAGTAGCATACAGTGGATCAGAACCGACAAGTACTACGACCGCACCTTTTTCATCTGGTGGATATGTACTACAATATATGTACACACTTACCAGTGGCCAGATTAATAATTTCTTAACAGCAGACTTTATGCCCGTCACAACTGACAGTACGGTAAGTGCAGCTGCAACGGATGGTGCGATTGACGCTCTTAGAGTAACTGCTGGTTCTGGATATACAGACGGAACTTACTACGCCGCAATTTATGGTGACGGCACAAGTCAGGGAACATCTTCTGGTGGTATTGTTAGAATTACAGTTACTAGTGGTTCAATTGCTGCTTTTGGTTTAACTGCTGGAACAAATACTACAATTCATGCTGCTGGTGCAGGTTACACATTTGGAACGATTAACCTTGCGACTGGATTTACTTTTTCTGACTCTGCGCTTACTACGGCTTCTGCAATAGGTGGTTCTGGTGGAGCTGTTAATCTTGTAATCTCACCAAAGGGCGGTCATGGATTTAACGCAATACAAGAACTCGGTGGTCATTATGTGATGATGGCAACAACATTAACTGCTGCAGAGGGTGACGATGTTAGTACAGAAAATGATTTTCGTAAATTAGGAATTGTTGTAAATCCATATTCATATGGTACAACTTCAGTTGCAACTGAATCTACGGCAAGAATGACTTATGCATTAAAATTAACCTCCCAAGCAGGAACGTTTGATGGAGATGAGAAAATTAGTCAGGCTACCACAGGTGCAATTGGTAAGGTTGTTGAATGGGATAGTGCAAATTCAATTCTTTATTACACACAAGAAAGATTTGGTGACTATGGCACAAACGGAACCACTGGAGCATATGTTGCATTTAGTGGTGCAAACGTTGTCACAGGTGCAACTTCTAGTGCGACAGGAACGCCAGATGCAGCTGCAGATAGTGCAGTGACTCTTGCTGGTGGGAATACACTTACATTTACTGATGGTTATGCAAATCCAGAGTTAGACCCAGATAGTGGTGATATGATTTATCTGGAAAATAGAAAACCAATCAGTAGGTCTTCTGATCAAATAGAAGACATTAAAATTATAGTGGAGTTTTAATAAATGGCTGAACTTACAGACCTTAATGTAGCACCTTATTATGATGATTTTTCATCAGAGAATAATTTTGTGCGAACATTGTTTCGTCCTGGCTTTGCAATTCAGGCTAGAGAGTTAACACAACTTCAATCAACCCTTCAAAACCAGATTGAGCAAGGGTTCAGTCATATGTTCAAAGATGGAACAATGGTTATTCCTGGCGCCTTGACTTGCAACATGAACGGCTCTACTCAGTTTATAAAATTGCAAAGTTCTTTTGGTGGAGAGACAATTGATATATTACAATATCTTAATGATGATGTTCCTGTAATATTGACAGGTGAAACAACTGGTGTTAAATTTGCTGTAAGTTTTGTTACTGCCGCTTCGTCCACTGAGCCCGCTACATTATTTGGAGTATATACTCGAGGCGCAATGCGTAAGGCTCCTGTTGGAACTGTTACACCAGACTTAAATGCACTTGAAAGTACTACCGTTTCAGCAAGACTACAAGACTCCGGTGGTTATAACTCATTCATTATTGGAGAAAATCTCAGTGCCAATGTTGCTGTTCAACATGGAAGTACAGCATTTGCTGCTGACACCGTATCTATTACTACTGAAACTACAGAAACTGATATCAACACGGGTCGTACCTTTGCGGGCCCGACGGGAGTGCTCGGAACCGGCACCACCGGCCCAGTTTCCGCCAACTGTGTTTTGGCCCATATTTCTGAAGGTATATATTTTGTAAGAGGTCACTTTATTGAAGTTCTTCCTCAAACAATTGCAGTTTCAAAATATCATGAAAAACCTAGTGTTAAAATTGGTCTGAGAATTAATGAGGAAATTATAACACCAGAAAATGATATAAGTCTTTTAGATAATGCTACTGGTTCTTCTAATTATGCTGCTAAAGGAGCTCACAGATTAAAGATATCTCTTACCCTTGCTGCTATAGATGTAACCTCTACTGACGATAGTGATTTTATTGAAATCATTAGAATAAAAAACGGCTCCGTTCAAAAGTTTGTAAGAGATACAGAATATTCTATTCTTGAAGAAACACTTGCTCGTAGAACGTTTGATGAATCTGGAAACTACTCAGTTCGTCCGTTCACTTTTCAAATAAAAGAGTCAGCAAATCAAAGTGTTGGTGCAGAAATTTTTACTGGAGTATATGGCTCTGGTGCAATTACTAGTCAAGGTAACACAGCTGGTGATGATCTTCTTTCACTACAAGTATCTTCTGGTAAGGCGTATGTCAAAGGTTTTGAAATAGAAAAAATTGCTCCTACATATGTTGATGTTAAAAAAGCAAGAGATTTTGAAAGCATCAATGCAAGCAATACTGCATTTGAAATTGGAAATTTTATTAATATAACAAATTTATATGGTACGCCTGATGTATCATTTATTTCTGGAGAAACTACTGCATTTAAAGAAATAGCATTACACGATCTGGCGATTACAACAAGAGGTAGTGCTAGTGGAACTCAAATTGGTGTGGCTCGTACAAGAACATATGAACATTCTACTGGTAATGCTGGTGATACTGACGCAACCTATAAATTATTTCTCTTTGATGTAAGACCACTTACAATAATTACATTGTCAGGAACACCAAGTCCAACGATAGAATCAGTTGCTACGAATGGAGGAAATAGAGTAGTAGGAAGCTCAAGTGGTGCATTTGGTTTTGTTTATGCAGGAACTACGACAGGAGTTACTGTTGCATTGACAAATGTTGTAGGAACATTTGTCTCTGGAGAAACCATTACGTTATCTGATTCAGCTGAATCAGACAAAATTGTAGAAAATTCTAGTAATGCAGATTTAACTATTAGTAAGGTGGTCTCACCGTCTGTTGAACAGGTTCGTTCTATTCATATGCCTGATGTTGATGGTGGACAAGACTTTACTGCTGATGTTGCTCTTACTACAGCTGCAACTGCTAGTTCTTTCTTAGACATTGATGGAACTAATGCAAATGCTGCTGATAATGGTGATAATATTATCACAGAAGATGAAAATCTACCTATTGCGCTGAACGCAGCTGCGACAGGTGGTACAGGATCATTTGTAAAACTCTGTAAACTACAGGAACCAGAGAAAAACCTTTCTCTTTTTAACCTTGCAGAACGCCCAGTTAAGACTTTATTAACCGCAACAAATAATGGGGCAAGTGACACACAGTTCAATATTCGTAAACAATTTATTGTAACCTCAAATTCGTCTGGTGCAGTAACAATGGCTGCTGGTGCGAATGAATCATTTCTTACTCACAGTGAAAAAGACTTTACTATTTCAGTTTTAACTGGTGGAACAGGATCATCCAAACAAGGTGATATCGTTAGTGCATCAACTGGATTTTCTGGTGGTGGAACAGGAACTTTAACAATTACAAATGCTACTGTTTTTGGTACAGGAGCTAAACTCAAGGTTATGACTACTTTAACCAAAACTTCTGTTACTCAAAAAACAAAGACAACCAAATTGATGAAACAACTAAAGGTTGTTCCTGGCAATACTGATGCTTATGGTACAAGACCCACAGATAGAGATATATCTCTTGGCCGGGCAGATGTTTTCAGACTGATGGTTGTCTATGAATCTACTGCTGATGATACTGATGCTGTCGCACCAACTGTGTCGGTAACAGGTACTGTTGGAACGTTCACTAGGGGAGAAATAATTACAGGTGGTACTTCTGGTGCAACCGCAAGACTTACAACCACAAGTACGCCTTTTAAATTTGTATATACGTCAGGAAATAAAAGTTTTTCATCAAATGAACTAATTACTGGAGATTCATCTGGTGCGACTGCAACAACTACAGCTACAACACCAGGCGATAAAGTTATTACAGCTGATTATCTTCTGGATACAGGTCAAAGAGATAACTTCTATGACATTGCTCGATTACAAAGAAGACCGGGCATTCCAGCTCCTACAGGAAGACTTTTAATTGTTTATGATTATCTTGAACATAGTGCTGGAGATTTTCTTTCAGTTGATTCATATTCTGATATTGCTAATCAAATGGATTATGTTGATATTCCAACATACTCTGCTACAAAGGTTGATCCAAATGCTCCACAACCAAGTGGTACATATCCATTATATAACGTTTTGGATTTTAGACCATGTGTTGAAAATGCGGCCGGAGCAGGAACAGATGAATCTGCTGTAGATGAAATTACTGGATACTCATTTGATTTCTTCCATAGACAATATGATGGTGTTGGTGCTTCTGCAAATAACATGTTAAAACCTGGCAGTTTAATTACGGCAGATTATGAGTTTTATTTGCCGAAAAAAGCTGTTGTTGATATTAACTCCAGAGGTGACATTAGAATTACTGAAGGTAGGTCGGCTAAAGTGCCATCGCAACCAGAAGGTGTAGATGGGGCGATGCGGCTTGGAGATATGTTCATTCCGGCATATACATTTAAACCAACTGACGTTAGCTTTACTAGAGAAAAGAACCAACGATTTACCATGAAGGACATTGGTAAACTTCAAGAACGCATTAGTAATCTTGAGTATTATACTCATCTTTCCTTGTTGGAAAGAGATGCTGAAAGTTTTGAGGTTACTGATGCTAACGGATTGAACAGATTTAAATCTGGATTTATTGTTGATGCTTTTCAAGGCCACCGTGTCGGCGATGTTCAGCATGCTGACTATCAAAACTCTATTGATCAAATAAATAATGAATTACGGCCTATGGTTAAGAATAAAAGCTTTGAATTAATTGAATTGGCCACCACAGATACAGAACGTGCTAGTATTGGTTATCAAAAGACAGGTGATCTTATTACTCTCCCATATACAGAAGTTGTCTCATTTGAACAACCATATGCAACAAGAGTTGAAAGGTGTTGCCCTGTTCTAGTCTCTAGTTGGGTGGGCCAAATCACACTTGACCCTAACCAAGATAACTGGTTTGAAACAGAAATTGCGCCAAACTTGATTGTCAACGTAGAAGGAAACTTTGATACATTTTCTGCTGCAAATGCTGATGCAATTGGAACAATATTTAATGCATGGCAAACAACATGGAGTGGTGTGGTAGCATCATCTTCTAGTACACAAGGAAATTGGGACGGTGGAACTATAACCAGATCAACTTCTACAGTGCGATCAGATCAGACAAGAACTGGTGTAAAAACTGATGTTATTGAAAAAATTGATTTTGAAAGTGCTGGAACTAAAGTCATTGCTCGTGCGTTATTGCCATATGTTCGGCCAAGAGTTCTTAACTTTGATGGAGAAGGTTTCTATCCAAATACACAATTATATCCATTCTTTGATAATCAAACTGTTGAAGCTTACACGGAACCATTAGAAGGATTTTCAACTAATGATGCAAGCTTGATTCAAGGTGAAGCTCTTATAACAAATCCAGCGGGAAGAATTAAAGGTGTGTTTGAGATACCCGATCCAAAGGTTGAGGGTAATCCACGATTTACAACTGGTGAGGTAAGTTTTAGACTCACATCAAGTCCAACAAACATAGTGTCAACTGATCCACAAACAGCTGGCGAGACAATTTATTATGCTACTGGTATTTTAGAAACTGAACAAGAAACAATTATTGCTACTAGAAATGCTGAGCTCAGAAAAACAGGTGTTTCTCAATCAACTAGTATTTTCTCAACTAGTTCTTCTGTTAGTGTTTCTGCGCCGCCACGAAGTCAGTCTGATGAAGGCGACCCCGACGGCGGGCCGCCGAACTCCCCTGCCGTGGACGACGGCGGAGGTGCCGACGCCGATCCTCTTGCTCAAACCTTTCTGATCGGTAGTGGCACTGCGTCAGGTGGTATCTTTATTACTTCTATAGATTTTTTCTTCTTTGAAAGAGATGAGACTGCGGCAGTCGTCATAGAATTAAGAAATGTTGTTAACGGATATCCCGGCCCGAAAGTTTTACCATTTGGTCGAGTTGTGCTTGACCCAACAGATGTTACACTTACTGACGATGGCCAGACTCCAACCAACTGTAAGTTTGATTCACCAGTTTATGTCCAAGAAGGATTTGAATATTGTGTTTGTCTTGTTACTAACACCCCGAGATACAAAGTTTGGATTGCGAGAATGGGCGAAACAGGTATTCAAGCTGGATTAACTTCAGCTGAAGTTGGTGGGGATGCTACTGCAACGACAAATGTATTGATTAATGAAAGAACAGTTTCGGGACAACCAGATATGGGTGTTATGTTTAAATCTCATAATAATAGAACTTGGGCACCATCTCTTATGGAAGATATAAAACTGGTTGTCTATCAAGCAGAGTTCACGTTGAGTGAAGGAAATGTTACTTTGCAAAATGATTTTCATGAATATAATATGAATAACATGAGATGGGGAGCTGATTATACTGGCAACATGGGCAAACGCAAAAGCTTTACGACTGGAACTAGAATGGGCCAAACACATGGTGGTGGATTTTTTGGGCCCTCACAAAAACTAACAAACAATCCTTTTATTTTCCAAGATGGAAGTAATGTTGTTCAAGTAAAACAAAAGAACCATCAAATGCATACTACATCAAACAATGCAGTTTTTAATGGTATTAAGTCTGGTGCTGAGACAACTATTGTTAACGCATTAAATACAACTGAAACTACTATAACATTGGCCGATGGTACAAACTTTAATGATACGAGTGGTAAATATTCTAGAGACAGTAGTAATGAATGGTTCATAAGAATTGGTAATGAAGTTATAAAATATTCATCTATTTCTGGTAATGTTATTTCTAATGCTACTAGAGGAGTTGGAAATGCTGATTTGGAAGGTATTTCTGGCGAAAGTCATGCTGCCGGAGATATTGCTGAAATTTATATGTTACATAAAATACCAATATTTGAATTATATGGTTTTACAACTCCAGTCAATCTTAATCAAAAAATTGGTTCTAATTCTATTAATGCAATTGGTAACATTGGAATTGATGACTATACGATTACAGTTACATCTAGTGCTGTTATTGACGGAACAGGAACAACACGGGCTCAAGTTGGGGGCGATGGTGTATATGCATCTGAAAATGTTTTATATGATGTTGCACAATTTAATGTTCAGAATATGCAACTGCCTGGAACACAGATAACTGCGGCAATTCAACCAACATCGGCTACAAGTCCATCTGGTACTCAAACATCATTCTTGAAGGTTGCTAAGGCGAATGAAATTCCAATTTCACTGAATGATAATGAATTTTTTGATGTTCCTTACATGGTGTGTTCCAAGGTTAATGAAGAACAAGAACTTGCTGGTCAAAAATCACTAACGATGAATTTAACACTTTCCAGACCGCCGAATCAACCAAACATATCTCCAGTTATTGATACAAAACGAATGAATGCATTTGCAATTGCGAATAGAATTAATAACATTGATTCGTCAGCTGCTGTATTTCCTACAGAAAATTTTGCTGCATCAACTGAACCAGAGGGAGATAATAATGTTGCAGTCTATATGACAAGAAAATCGCCTCTTGAAAATCCTGCAACTGCACTAAAAGTATTCTTCGCTGCAAATCGAGATAGTGATTCAGAAGTTTTAGTGTTGTATAAAATTTTGAGATCAGACGATGCGAGTGATTTTGACGAATTGGGTTGGAGATACTTTAATGATACTGGAAACCCTGACCAGGCAGTAAACCCATCACTTGGACGGGATGATTTTAGTGAATATCTGTTCACATCTGGTGTTACTGATGATGGACTTGGTGTACCACTAGAACCCTTTATTGCTTTCTCAATTAAGATTGTTATGCAATCAACAAATAGTTCAGAACCGCCCCGTATTAAAGATTTTAGGGCATTGGCATTGGCAACATAATATGACAAACGAATATCAAAAAGTAGAAGACCACCCAGAGTTACTTAGAGATAAACATTCTGGTGCGATTATAAACAATGATCATACTGCATATCAAAGAGCAATTGCACGAGCAAACGGCGCACAAAAACAAAGGGATGATCTGAGAGATGCTACAAGGGAGATAAATAATATTAAATGCGAGATGCACGAAATTAAATCTCTCTTAAAACAACTTGTGAGTAAAGAATAATGGCAACAGTTACAGCTCCATCAGTCGCAACAACAGACTCATTAGAGACATTTCGCCAACGGTTTAATACGTTGCGGAGTGATATCCAAGGATTGTCCTTTGGTGGAAGTTTAGTTTTCGAGGGCACCACGGCAGATGATTTTGAAACAACTCTTGCAATCACTGATCCGACTGCTGATAGAACAGTAACCATTCAAAATAAGACCGGCACACTTGCAATGCAAGGTCGGGATATTGATGATGTTGTTGTTCTTAATGCAACAGATGGAAGTGGCACGGATGAGGCCAGTGCCATACTTCTTAATGCTAGTGCGGATGGTGTCGATGATGGCGAAGCTCTTCTTTATGAAGAAGGAGTAAATGACCACATTCTTAATCCAACATTTGAAGGTGTTGAAGAGTTTATAATTCTTGAGGAATCACTTGAGGGCACTCCTTCATTTGCTCTTAGAGAAAATGTTGACTCATCTTCTCTTGATGCAAGATTTGCCTATCAGCCTGCAACAAGTGATAACCTCTTAGGTGCTCTTTTTCTTGTTCCAACTGCTGGTGGTGTTCAGTTTACAATGCCTGTAAATGATGGTGACAATGATCAAGTTCTTGCCACCGATGGTGCTGGTGGTCTTTCATTCAAAAACCAATCCTCTGGTTTGTCACTGGCTAATGATGGCAACAACCGTATTGTAACTGCAACTGGTTCTGGTGGTGGTAACGGTGAGGCAAACTTAACTTTTAATGGTTCGGCCCTAGCGGTAACTGGTACGGTAACTGCAAGTGGTATTATTAAAACAGATTCTACAACTGATGCAACTTCTACAACTGATGGTTCATTGCAGACTGATGGTGGTCTATCTGTAGCTCTAGACACTGTGATTGGTAATGACATTATCTTGATAAGTGACGCCTCAGTAATTCATTTTGGTGTAAATTCAGATGTTTCCCTAACTCATGTTCATGATACTGGGCTATTACTTAACGGTACAAGTGTAATTCAGTTCAATGATGCGTCACAAAGTATTGGCGCACCTAGTAATGCCATTCTGGATATTAATGCTACTGATGAGATTGAACTCAACGCTACACTACTAGATGTTAATGCAAACATAAACGCAAGTGGAACATACACTGGTGCTGGCCTTATGACCACTGGTGGTAATATCGTTATACCTAATGCTGGTAATATCGGGTCTGCTTCAGACACAAACGCAATTACAATTTCTAGTGGAGGTGTTGTAGCAATAACTGCAACGACTGCTAATACAATTGCCACAGACGGTGCATTAACTGTAGCTGGTGGTGTTGGAATTGCTCTTGATCTTACCGTTGGTGATGAAATTTGTTTGAAATCTGATGGTTCTTATATTTACTTTGGCGATGATAAGGAAGTTTATCTTTTCCATAGACATGATAAAGGTTTGATGGTTTCAGACAACGGCACCACGCCCGGCCCAAATGGTGATGGACAAGCTCTGGTAAGAAGGGGTGCAGATACATTACTTGCTATGAATCAATCTGCTGCTGCCGGAACTGATGCTGGTGATAATATACTCTTAGATGGCACAGACGGAGACAGTGCTAATGAAGGTGACAATATTACTATGGAAAATCAAGCGTTCCTTCATGTTGGTATGCAGAGAAATGTTCTAAATATCTTTAATTCAGGTGGTAAATTATTAAACTCCGTTGCTGGATTTGCGCCGGGAGCAATTTAATGGCAGTAAGAAATCCTTTATATTTTAGTGGTGGAAATTTAATTGCCATGTCAATTGGTGAAATCACAGAATACCGGCAAAAGGCTCAATTTGTTTATTCACAAAGTCCCACTGCTGTTCTAACACAGGTTTCTAGTAGTGGCGCTCTTATAGGCGCTATGGCGGATACTAGAACAAAGGCTGGTGCTGCATCTCAGAATGCATCTGCATTTGTTGCAGAAGGCACTACTGCTGAACCAGCAACGGTTACAGTTTCTTATGATAAAATAAATCTTGCATACACAGCATCCGGCAGTATTGGGCACATAGTTGATACTGGTACAAGTTACCCAGTATATTTTGACGAGGATACTGGTGCAGTTCGTGCAATGAATTTAACTGATCTATTGGATACTTTTATACATCCAACAATCACTACCATGATTTCTGGCACAGAATCTGCTGCTACAGGAGGGACGTATTCGATCACAACTTCGGGTACGGCCGCTACTAACTATACAGTAGTCTCATCTACTGCTATATTTAATGATACACGAGCAAATACAGGTGTATATTCTGCTGCTGGTATTCCAGAAACACTTGATCAACCAACTACTATTACGGAGTATTATCTTCATAGAAGAGATGGTTCTGATAATACTCCATCACGAATACCGTTATATATTAATAGTAGTAATAATTTACAGGAATTTACAGCTGGGGATATAGATGATTTGGTAGGCAACTGGCTAAGATTTACCGCTGCTCATTCTGCTGGTGGATTTAAAGTATCTTATAATGTCGGAACAAGTGGAAATGGGAATGTTAGGGGATCGACAATGACAGACACAAAACTTGATGGGGCTGGAAATTACCAACAATTACAAGTTAATATTAATGACTATCGGTCACAAGAGTTTCCAAATGGTACAGCTCAGAATATTAATGCTTATAATTTACGAGCCCATCACTCCTAAATAGGAGGTAGGAGAATACAATGGCATTTACAGGCAAAGAAAGCGCCGCATACTTTGCAAACGGCGAACCAAAATTTCCGTTTACTGGAAAAATTATCGAAGCGTACTATACAAGTGCTGCACTAGATAATATTTGTGTTATACACAATTATGATGTTCCTGATGACGGATTTCACTTCGCAGCTGATGGAGTAACACCCAATGGTGGCGAAATAGGAGCAACCGTTTATAATATTAGTGTTGCTGATAATGACGATAGACTTGCTGCACTATTGGAAGAGTTTTCCTATGAAGCAATTGATGAGTGTACTCGTAACAAAAATGAGAATACAAGACAAGAGTTTAGAGATGCATTCCATCGTTATGCCACACAGAACAATATGTATGGTCATGGATTGGATTCTGGTCAGAACCAAGATGAAAGTCAAGGTAGTTTGAATATTGTTTTTGATTTTGATCCAGAAAATACTGAACACAAAGAAGTCTTGTTTAAGATGAAATTGAAAATGTTTGAACAAGATGCCGTCAAGAACAGTAAAAAACGAAAAGCAAAAACTGAAATTCGTAAAGCAGAAACTCCATTGGAGGCTATTAAAGCATACGCATCATTCTTCTAAAAGAGGATTTATATTATGAATATTTTGGGACTATCAGAAGGATTTCACGATGCAGGGTTATGTCTTTTACAAAATGATAAGATAGTTACTGCAACTCATGCTGAAAGGCATAGTGGAATTAAAAATGACAAATGGTTACACCATAGTCAATTTCCAATATCAAAAAAATATCAACCAGACGCAATTGCATTTTACGAGAAACCATTTCGTAAAAACCTTAGACGATTGTACGCTGGTCAAAGTTGGCAAAAACCATCCCGAAAGTGTGACTATTATTTTAGTCATCACGAATCTCATGCAGCTGCTGGATATTATACTTCACCATTTGATGATTGCAATGTTTTAGTAATTGATGCAATAGGTGAGTGGGATACTATTTCTATATGGAAAGCAACTACAGAAAAGAAACATTTAGGTCATAGAACTCACAAACTCAAAAAAATAAAATCTTGGAAGTATCCATATTCTTTGGGGATTCTCTATGCTGCTATCACACAACGTATTGGTTTGAAACCTAATGAAGATGAATATATCACAATGGGTATGGCAGCATTTGGTGAGCCAATACACAATTTGGAATATCAGATGTTAGAAAACAATCATAAAGGTTGCATGGACATTTTCCCAAAAGCACGTTCAGAAGACCTTGCAGCATCCGTACAAGACCTGTACGAGAGGGAATTGTTTAAACTGGTAGAGATGTGTCCACATGAAAACTTGGTTATAATGGGTGGGTGTGCTTTGAACTGTGTCGCAAACTCAAAGATTAAAGGTAAGAATATTTGGATAATGCCTGCGGCGGGTGATGCGGGAAGTGCGGTGGGTGCAGCTGCATTGGTAAGAAAACAAAAATTAGAATGGAAAAGTCCATACCTTGGAACTCTAATTCTTAATCCAGTTAATATTAAAAGTGTTGTCCAAGAATTGTTGGATAATAAAGTATGCGGTCTTGCAAATGGTAGAGCAGAGTTTGGACCAAGAGCTTTAGGTAATCGTTCATTACTTGGTGATCCACGTTATGATATAAAAGATATAGTGAATAATATTAAACAGAGACAAAAGTTTCGTCCCTTTGCTCCTGCCATATTAGAGGAATATGCAGACGAATATTTTGATGGACCTATGAACGAGTATATGCAGTTTGTCGCAAAGGCAAAACATGATTATAGTTCTGTTACACACATTGATGGCACTGCAAGAGTTCAAGTGGTAAAAAAAGATTGTTCGTCCTTAATAAGACAAGTTCTGGAAGAGTGGTATGAACGAACAGGTTGTCCAATGCTTCTGAACACCTCCCTAAATATAAAGGGTAAACCAATGGTGAATACTTGGGAAGACGCAAAGGAGTTTTCAAAATTATATAATGTCGCTGTTTTCTAAGAAAAAACTTATAGTTGCTGGTTGCAGTTACACTGACAACTATGCAATGAAAATTCACATTCAACCGTTTCCCATATGGGCTGAACTTATTGCTGACAAACTTGATATGGAGTTGGTCAACCTTGGTAATTGTGGAGATGGAAACGAGGCGATTTGGAGCAAGGTGACTGATGAGATAGTCAGCACTAAAAATATTGGGTTGGTGGTTGTTGGTTGGTCAGAGGTTGATCGAGTCAGTTTCTTTGCTG